>JAEIGA010010814.1_pt1 | contig 13843 bp, 12 predicted proteins | sample 9270691 | NCBI WGS metagenome assembly JAEIGA01 (sample SAMN17057246, study PRJNA624740) | gut metagenome | biome: biome; isolation source: fecal sample | host: Bos grunniens | place: China: Xizang | collected 2019 | reverse complement strand
AGTATCATAGATTGTAGCACGTTGGCAATCTGTGCAATATTACACATCTTGATACGGTCGGTATATTTATGGAATACATTGAACGAGAGGGCTGCCACAAAGGCATCACGCATGGTATTTTGTTGGAACAGATGACCACGAACAGTACCGGGTTCCTCGTCCCACCAAGTGCCCCACTCGTCGACCATAAGGCCTACTCGCTTGTGGTGATCGTAACGATCCATAATATCCATATGCTTCTTCAACACAGGCTCGATACCGAGACACTTGCCCAAGCACCAGTAATAGTCTTCATCATTGAAGTGAAGTGCCGATCCCTTGCTTCCACTCCAGGTGAGCACGGTATAATAATGGAGCGAAAGGCCTCTCATGTGTCCGGCAGCATTGCGCATGAGCACCTCTGTCCAGTTGTAATCATAGTCGCTGGCGCCACTGGCAATCTTGAAGAGTCGGTTTCCATCATACTCGCGACAATAGGTCTGATAACGACGGTAGAGGTCGGCATAATACTCCGGACGCATGTTTCCACCACAGCCCCAGCTCTCGTTGCCTACACCGATATACTTTACTTTCCAAGGTTCTTCGCGACCATTCTCCTTTCTCAGCTTGGCCATAGGGCCATCCTTGGCGGTCATATACTCAACCCACTTGGCAGCCTCCTCGACAGAGCCGCTACCCACATTCATCGATACATAGGGTTCGCAACCCAAGAGTTCGCATAGGTTGAGAAACTCGTGAGTACCGAAGCTATTATCCTCAATGGTACCGCCCCAGTTGCTGTTAACCATACGAGGGCGCTCTTCACGCGGGCCGATACCATCCATCCAATGATACTCGTCGGCAAAGCAACCTCCGGGCCAACGCAAGTTGGGGATACTGAGCGCTTGGAGTGCATGCAACACATCGGTACGATAGCCCTGTGTATTGGGGATAGCAGACTCCTCACCTACCCAAAGACCTCCGTAGATGCAGGTGCCCAAATGCTCGGCAAACTGGCCATAGATATGGCGACTGATGACATTCTTGGCTTCATCGGGATGTAGCGTCACGGTAGCCTTACGTTGTGCAACGACGGGCAAAGCACACAAGAGTGCCAATGAACATAGTAGTTTCTTCATAATATTCCGTTATGTATTAAGGTGATTACTAAGTTTCGGGGCATCAAGATACTCTCGTAAGAAACGAGCGGTATAGCTCTCTTTGCATTTGACAACCTCTTCGGGAGTACCGGCCATAAGCAGACGACCTCCACCACGACCTCCTTCAGGGCCCATATCGATGATGTGATCGGCCATCTTGATGACATCGAGGTTATGCTCGATGACAATAACCGTATTACCTTTATCAACAAGACGTTGAAGCACATTCATCAACACTCGTATATCTTCGAAGTGAAGTCCTGTAGTAGGCTCATCGAGGATATAGAGAGTGTTACCTGTATCTCGCTTAGAAAGTTCGGTAGCAAGCTTCACACGCTGGCTCTCACCACCTGAGAGGGTCGTTGAGGGCTGACCCAACTTGATATAGCCAAGACCTACCTCCTGCAATACCTTAATCTTGTTGAGGATAACGGGCACATTCTCAAAGAACTCTACTGCCCGATTGATGGTCATATCAAGTACATCGGCAATGCTCTTTCCTTTGAAGCGTACCTCAAGCGTCTCATGGTTGTAACGCTTTCCACGGCATACCTCACAGGGTACAAGCACGTTGGGAAGGAAGTTCATCTCTACATTCTTATAACCATTGCCCAAGCAGGCCTCACAACGTCCGCCACCCACATTAAAGGAGAAGCGACCGGCCTTGTAGCCTCGTATCTTGGCCTCGGGAAGTGATACGAAGAGATTGCGTATATCGCTAAACACTCCTGTATAGGTAGCTGGATTGGATCTTGGAGTACGGCCCAAAGGAGACTGGTCGACACATACTACCTTGTCGATATGCTCCAATCCTTTGATGCTCTCATAAGGTAATGGCTCACGCAACGAACGGTAGAAGTGCTTGGAGAGGATGGGCTGCAAGGTATCGTTGATAAGGGACGACTTACCCGAGCCACTGACACCTGTAACACAGATCAGCGTGCCCAAGGGGAAATCGACATCAACACCCTTGAGGTTATTACCTGTAGCACCCTTGATGCTTAATTGGTGTCCGCTACCCGTTCTTCGTACGGCAGGCACCTCAATCTTCATCTCTCCATTGAGGTATTGTGAGGTGAGTGTATGGGTGCGCAACATCTCTTCGGGAGTGCCCATGAAGACCACCTCTCCACCCTTGCGGCCTGCCATAGGACCGAGGTCGATGACATGGTCGGCAGCAAGCATCATATCCTTGTCGTGCTCTACCACGATGACCGTATTGCCCATATCGCGCAACGACTTGAGCGAATCGATAAGCCTCTCGTTATCTCGTTGGTGAAGACCGATACTGGGTTCGTCCAAGATATAGAGAACGTTTACCAATTGCGAACCAATCTGGGTAGCAAGGCGTATGCGTTGGCTCTCACCACCCGAAAGGGTCATCGATGAGCGCGAAAGCGACAGGTAGTCAAGGCCCACATCGAGGAGAAACTTCAGGCGGGTATTAATCTCTTTGAGTATTTCAAAAGCAATCTTCTGCTGATTACCCGTGAGGGAGTCAATAGCCTCGGTTGTCCAAGCATAGAGGTCACTGATATCCATTGTTGAAAGTTCATGGATATTCTTACCGAGAATGCGGTAATGGAGAGCTTCCTTATTCAGTCGTGCGCCATGACACTCGGGACATACGGTAGTGGCCGAGAACTGCTCTACCCACTTTTGTTGGGCAGCAGTAGGCTCCACATCGATATCACTGAGGAAATATTTGATAAGTCCGTCATAAGTGAGGAACATATCGGACTCTTCAAGGATGGTGGTCTTCACCTTGATACGCTCGGGACAGCCATAGAAGATTTCTTCAATGACGTTCTCATCTATCTCCTCCACTGGAGTCTTTAACGTATACTCATACCGAGCCAATAGAGCCTCTATCTGACGGAAGATAAGCACATTCTTATAGGCACCCAAAGGAACGATGGCTCCCTTGTGTATAGATAATGTACGATCGGGAATAAGTTTGTCAATATCGAGTTGAGTCACATGGCCCAATCCTTTACATTTGGGACATGCTCCCTGTGGCGAGTTAAATGAGAAGTTGTGGGGAGCAGGCTCCTTATAAGCCAATCCCGTAACAGGACACATGAGGCGCTTGCTATAGTGACGCACCTCGGTACTGTCTTTATCGAGCACCATGATGAGTCCATCGCCCTGCTGCATGGCATTGGCAACACTCTCACGCAAACGTCGGTCATCCTTGTCGTCAACCTTGAGCTTGTCTACCACCACTTCGATATCGTGGTTCTTGTAACGGTCAAGGCGCATACCGTGGGATACCTCACGCACCTCACCATCGACACGCACGTAGAGGAAACCCTTACGACGAACCTGTTCGAAGAGTTCGCGATAGTGTCCCTTGCGAGCCTTTACCAAAGGGGCAAGGATAAAGATAGGACGTCCCTTATAGTCGTTAAGTATAAGTTCGATGATTTGCTCTTCGGTATACTTGACCATCTTTTCACCCGACTCGTAGGAATAGGCTTCACCGGCACGAGCAAAGAGCAAACGCAAATAGTCATACACCTCAGTGATGGTGCCCACCGTAGAACGTGGGTTCTTATTGGTGGTCTTCTGCTCGATAGAGATGACGGGCGACAAGCCTGTCACCTTATCCACATCGGGGCGTTGCATACCCCCCAAGAAGTTGCGTGCATATGCCGAGAAGGTTTCGATATATCTTCTCTGTACCTCGGCAAAAAGCGTATCGAAAGCTAAAGAAGACTTGCCCGAACCGCTAAGACCTGTAATTACCGTGAGCGAGTTGTGAGGGACGATGGCATCGATATTCTTCAGATTGTGTTCACGAGCTCCATAGACTTCGATTGAAGATGGGGAGTTCGGGAGTTGGGTAGTTTTCGCTTCGCTCTGTAGTTCAGACGATAGTCCGTTCGTTAGAAAATCATTTGTCTGAACTCCTGTAACTCCTGTCTTCTGAACTCCTAAACAATCATTGTTCTCTTTCGTCATTTCCCACCCTCCTTTCTCAAACTTGTCAGTACATTGATATCGCCCCGACGAGCATACTTGATGCCGTCAGAGCCTTCGGCTTCGATAAGTATGAAATATACTCCATCCTCAACTTTTCGGCCGTGATAGGTGCCATCCCAACATACATAGTAGGTATAACCATCTTCGTAATCTATAGGCAATGTATCTTGATTGCCCGATACGATCTCTTGTCCCCAACGATTGAAGATCTTCATGCGGAACGAGAGGAGCGATTGTGTCTTTACTCGAAATACATCATTCGTGCCATCCCCATTGGGCGAGAAGGCATTATAGAGGTGTACTGATGAACCACGTAACGAGAAGGTGACTGGCTCGGTCTCACCCTCACCGGTAATGTTACCCTCACGATAACTATAAGTAAAGTAGAGCACCACACGATAGCTGACATCCACCCCACCCTCAACAAAGGTAAATGTAGTGGTCTCCTCATTGCGTTTGGCAAGCAACTTCTCCACACCATTCTTTATCTGTACGATTTCCCACTCATACAGTACAGTATATCCAGCTGTATCGGTGGGATTGGCCGTGAAGGTTATCGTGAGTGGTGCATCATAGGTGCCTCCCACCTCAATCTGCTCCTCCTCACCTTCGTGATTGATATACATTGCCACAGCATCATCCGCCTTAGGATACCAGTCGGGGGTAATTTGTGCCCTGACGACAAACGATACCAGCAGACCGAGTACTGCGAACATAAATACTCTTTTCATACCTTTCTTACGTTTTTCGTAGACAAAGGTAATGATATTTCATCGAATAAAAAGAAATTTAGATATATAATTAACGTTAAGGAGCTATTTGCAACTAAATACAGAAAAGGGAGGTCTCTCGGCTCCATCTGCATACAAGAAATAAAATCTGTAGCAAAATTGCAGATAACAGGGAATCGTAGTACCTTTGCAGAAAATAATGATATATGAATAAAAGAATACACACTATCAAATATGCTATTGCATGTGTTATCCTTTCGATAGTATGTGCAGGAAATGCTTGGGCACAATCAACAAAAAACAAGAATATGAAAACTTCAACACCTATGGTGCGCATCAGCACCAATCTTGGCGACATTGTAGTGCGCCTCTATGATGAGACTCCCGAACATCGTGACAACTTCCTTAAGCTCGCTCGTGAGGGTTATTATGACAGTACACTCTTCCATCGCGTCATCAAGGACTTTATGATTCAAGGTGGTGACCCCGATTCAAAAGGCGCACCCGCTGGTCAGCAACTTGGTAGCGGTGGCCCAGGCTATACCGTTCCTGCCGAGTTTGTATATCCCCAATATTTCCACAAAAGAGGTGTGTTGAGTGCTGCACGTCAGGCCGATCAGGTAAATCCTGAACGTCGTTCTTCTGGTTCACAATTCTATATCGTATGGGGAAAGACCTATACCGAAGGTGAGCTGAAACAGCTTGCAGCACAGCTCGATGGCCAACGCGGACAGCAGATATTTAACGGATTGGCAGCACAACACAGAGACAGCATACAAGCCATGTATCAACGCGGAGACCAAAAGGGTCTGATGGAGCTGCAAAACCGTTTGGCTGCTGAGACAGACAAGATTTTGAAGGAGACACAAGGCTTCACCTTTACTCCCGAACAGATGGAGGCATATACTACCGTAGGTGGTACTCCCTTCCTTGACAACCAATATACCGTATTCGGTGAGGTAGTAGAAGGTCTCGATGTTGTAGAGAAGATTCAGCAAGTAGCTACCGGTAAGGCCGATCGTCCCAAAGAGGATGTTGTAATGACCGTAACCGTAATGGAATAATATATTAATCAACTTTCGCAAGTAGAGTAGTTGCAGGAGTTCAGTAGTTACAGGAGTTCAGACGATAGTTCCGACTATCTTTTCACATGGTATTGAATGCTATTGTGTGAACTCCTAAGCAAAGCGAAAACTTCTGAACTCCAAAAGTTGAGTTAGCGAAGCTTTAATTAAATATACCTTTTAGACCATGGACAATGAACAAAGAATAGAGCGTGCTGTTGAACTCTTCAAGATGGGATACAACTGTGCACAAGCTGTAACGGCAGCCTTTGCTGACGAGTATGGATATACCGAGGAGCAGGCCCTGAAGATGTCGGCCTCGTTCGGAGGTGGTATTGGCCGCATGAGAGAGACATGTGGTGCAGCATGTGGTATGTTTATCCTGGCCGGACTGGAAACAGGCTGTACCGATGCCGCTGACCGTCAAGGCAAAGCCGACAACTATGCCTTCGTACAGGAATTGGCCGAGGAGTTCCGCAAAGAGAACGGTTCGATTGTCTGTGCCGAGCTGCTCGGTCTGCGTGAACGCAAGCCCCAAACACCTACACCTGATGAGCGCACAACAGTATATTATGAGAAACGTCCGTGTGCAAAAATGGTGGAAACAGCAGCCCGTATTTGGGCAAACAGGAGGAAAAACCATTAAAAAATGGTAAAAAAGAGCATGAAAAATGTTAAATACGTGTTTTATAACATATTTTTTCATACCTTTGCACCCGAATCAAGAAGATTCGCTCCTGTGATAGGAGTTTATTATATGTTTAACAATACAAAAAACTAGTTTAAAGTTATGTTTACAGAAAAAGCTGGCGAGAACGCAGGTCTCATTTGGAATGCACTTGACGGTAAGGAAGGTTTGACCTTCAAAGAGATTAAGAAGACAACAAAGCAGAAGAAGGATGATTTCTTCCTCGGTTTGGGTTGGTTGCTTCGTGAAGGCAAGATTGCTGCCGTTGAGGTAGAGGACGATGTAGTTTACTCTTTGAAGTAATCAGAACATTCGGAGTTAGAAATATACACACTGATACAAGACACCCTGGTGAATGCCCTTCATCAGGGTGAATTGTTTTTATATGGTTATTTCTTTAAAAAGTTAATAGCCGTATACTAAACACCCCACCCTATGCGTTACATATGTGTAGTTAATCACAAACAACATTTGCCTATGGATAAAAAGTTTACTCTTCTCTCTACTACAGAATTCGCATCGTTGGTTCGTAAGGCGATAAAGCAGGAAAAGACAGCAGAGCCCAAGATGTCAACTGTACGTTTCTTGAAGGATTTTGCACGTAATTACAGGGCAAATGCCAATATGCCCAGTGGTCTGCAGGGATATATGCTCAGCTAACACCATTTTGTAGGGATAAAAAGCCTTAGACGTTTGCTTTATACGCACGATTTGTGTAATTTTGCGCTCCCAAAGAAACAATAATGCAGATATGAATCATTTGATAGCTCCCTCACTTTTGTCGGCCAATTTCTCAAATCTGGCTCAAGACATTGAAATGATAAACCGTAGTGAAGCCGATTGGCTCCACCTGGATATTATGGATGGTGTATTCGTCCCTAACATCTCATTCGGATTTCCCGTATTGCAGCATGTGGCTCGCCTCTGCACCAAGCCATTGGACGTACACTTGATGATTGTACAGCCCGAAAAGTTTATCCCCGAGGTAAAGGCACTCGGTGCCACGATGATGAATGTGCATTATGAAACATGCGTACATCTTCACAAAGTAGTAAGCGCAATCCATGATGCAGGTATGAAGGCTGGTGTCACCATCAACCCCTCTACTCCCGTATGTATGCTTGCAGACATCATTCATGATGTAGATATGGTACTGCTCATGGCTGTTAATCCTGGATTTGGAGGACAAAAGTTCATCGAACATACCATAGAGAAAGTACACGAGCTTCGTCAACTTATCGAAAAGACAGGCTCTCATGCCTTGATTGAGATAGACGGAGGAGTAAACCTTGAAACAGGTAAGCGACTCGTGGAGGCCGGTGCCGATATCTTGGTAGCAGGTAATGCCGTATTCAAGGCAGCAGATCCTGAGACCATGATACGTGAGATGAAGAATCTGTAATCACCCCACCCCTATCACTGATGACGTGACAGTAGGAGACTCCATACAACGATATCCTTTGTTGCGTGTGGTTGTGCCGTACGTTTTTGGCATAGCCTTGGCTGATATTGCTTATACCTCAGGTAACTCGTTATCGCTTTGGGGCATAGTTATTGGTTTGCTATCGCTGTTGGTAATGTTTGTCACACACGTTACCAGAAACTCATCAAGACATCTTATATATGGTATAGCTGCAACAACAATGTTTGTAGCCTTGGGCATGACCTCTTATGCCTTGACACGTGACAGGAAGCAGTACTCATGGCCATCCGAGGAGTGTACGTACGAAGCAAAAGTCGTTGAACTTCCTCGACAACGTGCCCGAAGCACTCTTTGCGTATTACAAGTCTCGGCCATACAAGACTCGGCAAAGTGGACATCGGTAAACCGCAAAGCATTTGCCTATATGGCAGTAGGTGAAGCTGCAGACTCCTTACTTCCAGGTGATGTGATATGCTTTCGAGGCAAAGTGAAGCCACCACACAACTTTTCCGAAGAGTTGGAGTTTGACTATGCCCGATACATTACAATGCAAGGAGCATCAGGTACCGTATACCTTCCTCAAGGGAAATGGGAGAAAGTCAATACAGCTCGCCTCACCCTACGCGAGCGTATGATCCGCTTGAGTCACCGGCTACAGACCAAATACATGCATACCGCATTTAATGACGATGCCCTTGGAGTGCTTACGGCACTGAGCTTAGGCGATAAGCGTACACTAAGCGATGAGGTTCGGGCCACCTATACTGATGCGGGGGCAGCTCATGTATTGGCACTATCGGGACTTCACGTTGGAGTCATCTATGCCATTCTTGCCTTTGTCATGAAAGGAATGGTACGTAAACGCAACCTGCGTTGGCTTCGCGAATTACTGATTATCATCTCCCTATGGTTATTTGCCCTACTGACAGGTATGTCTGCTTCTGTCGTCAGAGCAGTAGGAATGTGTACACTGTACATCCTTGCCCATTGGATAAGCCGTGACAGCTCCTCTATACATATACTCACACTGACAGCTCTCATCATGCTGATAGTCAAGCCACTCTACCTTTTCGATGTGGGCTTCCAACTCTCATTCATGGCCATGACCGCCATTCTTGGCATAGAGCCCTATCTGGAACAACTATTCAGCAGTCATTCGCTTTCACGTATATCTGCCTATTTCATCGGTATCATCTGTATGTCCCTTGCAGCACAGGTGGGCACCTTCCCCCTCTCGCTTCACCACTTTGGGACCTTCCCCACCTACTTTCTTCTAACCAACCTTTTGGTGATACCATACCTATTTATTATACTCATCCTCACTTTACTTTGGTGGTGCATAACCCTAACAACTACTCCCCTATCAGCACCACTCGGCCAACTGCTTCAGCATCTCACCCAATGGATGAACACCTGCTTAGAGCACATAAGCCAATGGCCAGGAGCAGTACTTCAGGTATCACAGTTCAGCATAGCATCAGTACTATTCACCTACATGTTTATACTCTTCCTTTGCCTGTTTCTCATAAAGAAGTGGCCACGAGCCCTTGTTTACACTTTAGTATCACTGCTCGCTCTATCCATTTCACTACTCGTATAACATAAAACAATTGAGGCATGCACTTACGCACATGCCTCAATGATGTTTATACGAATATCAAGCCAAATCGCGATACTTCAACAACGGGTTCTTTGCAGCTGTAGTCTCATCAAGACGTCTGACAGGTGTTGTGTGTGGAGCACTCTTCACCATATCCGGATCGCTCAATGCCTCGGCTGCCACCTGATGCATGATATCAATAAAGTCGTCAAGTGTCTCCTTCGACTCGGTTTCCGTAGGCTCTATCATGATGCTCTGATGGAAGAGCAACGGGAAATAGATGGTAGGAGCATGATAGCCATAGTCGAGCAAGCGCTTTGCGATATCGAGAGTGGTCACACCAGTGCTCTTGTCAGCCAAGCCATCGAAGACAAACTCATGCTTACATACCGTATCGATAGGCAAGTAGTAGGCATCACGCAAGCTCTCCTTCACATAGTTGGCATTAAGTGTTGCAATGGGCCCCACATGCTTAATCTCTTTACCGAGACTGAGTATATAGGTATAAGCACGCATCACAACAGCAAAGTTACCCATAAAGGCAGCCACACGACCACAACCCGACTCAGAGGTTTGAATCTTGAATTTTCCATCCTCATCCATGACCACCTTCGGATTGGGCAGACAATCTACCAAGTGAGCAGCAACACCCACAGGGCCACTACCTGGGCCACCTCCACCATGAGGTGTAGAGAAGGTCTTATGCAGATTGATATGCATGATATCGAATCCCATGTCACCCGGGCGTGAAGCGCCAAGCATCGGATTGAGGTTCGCTCCATCATAGTAGAGCAAGCCACCAGCCTCATGCACGAGACGTGCAATCTCCACCACCTCCTTTTCATAGATACCGAGCGTGTTGGGATTAGTCATCATGATACCCGCAATGGTATCGTCGAGCAAACCCTTCAGATCATTGGTATCTACAGTACCATCGGCAGTAGACTTCACCTCTACAATCTCAAGTCCGCAGACAGCAGCACTGGCAGGATTGGTACCATGAGCACTATCGGGCACGATGACACGCGTACGTTGAGTATCTCCACGCATCAGGTGATATTGACGCATCACCATCAAGCCAGTAAGCTCACCATGTGCTCCGGCATAAGGTGTGAGGGTAAAATCTGCTAATCCGGTAAGCTCACTCAATGCACGTGCCGTATGGTAGTAGATGGCGAGTGCGCCCTGCACACTATCTTCGTTCTGCAAAGGATGCAGGCCCTTGAAGGCCGAATGCCCTGCCATCTCCTCATTGATCTTAGGATTATACTTCATGGTACAACTACCCAAAGGATAGAAACCTGTCTCCACACCAAAGTTCTTGTTCGACACGTTGGTATAGTGACGTACCACATCAAGTTCGCTCACCTCGGGCAACTCAGCAGCAGTCTCACGAAGCAAGGCTTTAGGAAGAGACATTTGACAATTGACATTTGACAATGAACTGCTTTGATCACCTGTTGACCAATTCTGAGGAAGGCTGTAACCAACACGTCCTTCGCGCGAAATCTCGAATATCAGTTTATCGTAGTACTTCATAACTTAACCTCCCTAATTAGTGAAACAAGTTCATCAATCTGTTGCTTTGTCCTACGCTCGGTAGCACAGAAGAGTATGCAATCATCCATACCCTCACGATAGTCGCCAAGAGCGATACCAGCCATATATCCCTGCTCGGCAAGGTAAGCCTGCAAAGCCTTTACGGGCAATGTAGTACGCAAAGCAAACTCTTTGAGGAAGGAGGTATCGGGGAATGCAGGAGCAAAGAGTCCTGTCTTCACCAGCTCGTCATACAGATAGTGAGCAGCAGCATAACTCTGCTCGTTCACCTCACGCAATCCCTGCTTGCCCATCAAGGCCAGATAGATGGTGATGTGCAATGCCATAAGCGACTGGTTAGAACAGATATTACTATTGGCTTTCTCACGACGGATATGTTGCTCGCGAGCCTGTAGGGTCAACACGAAGGCACGCTTGCCATCAACATCCTTGGTGGCTCCCACGATACGTCCGGGAAGCTTGCGCACCAATTCTTTGCGACAAGCAAGGAATCCCACATAGGGACCACCAAAGCTGAGAGGTATACCCAAGGGCTGTCCATCTCCACAAGCAATATCGGCACCCCATTCGGCAGGAGTCTTCAGCACAGCCAAGGCAGAGGGGTCACATTGCATGATGAGCAATGACTTGGCAGCATGTACATCATCAGCAAAGCCCGTGTAATCCTCGGTGATACCATAGTGATTGGGAGAAGCTACAAGCACTCCCGCCACATCACCATCGGCCAGCATAGCCTGCATAGCTGCACGATCGGTACATCCGTTCACCTCGGGAATGAGACTCACCGTGATACCTTTAAACTTGGCATAGGTATCAATGATACTGATGACCGTGGGGTTCAATGTCGATGACACGAGCACACGATTCTTCTTCTTAGCCTGAGCCACAGCCATAAAGAGAGCCTCTACGGCAGCAGTAGCGCCATCATACATCGAAGCATTGGTACAATCCATGCCTGTGAGTTCACAGATATGGCTCTGATATTCGAAGATATATTGCAATGTGCCTTGCGAAATCTCGGGTTGATAAGGCGTATAAGCCGTGAGGAACTCGCTTCGTGAGGTCAGTGCACCGATGGCCGACGGGGTATAGTGATCATAAGCGCCACCACCGGCAAAGATTACCTGCTGTTTGTTCTTGGCTCCGAGAGCCTCGAAGTGTGCACGAATCTCCTCCTCCGACATTGGTTCGGGCAGGTCATACTCCTTCTGTAGACGCACACTTGCAGGGATATCGGCAAAAAGGTCATCGATACTTCCGACACCAATCTTGTCGAGCATCTGACGGATATCGTCAGGTGTGTGGGGAATGTATTTATTCATGGTTTTCTCTAAAATTGTCAATAGTCAACGGACAACGGTCAACGGACATTACCGTCCAGTGTCGACTATTGTCTGCTGACTATTTATTATTGAATGAATTACTTACAGATAGCCTCGTATGCAGCAGCATCGAGCAAATCATCCACTTCCGAGGGGTCAGCAAGCTCAACCTTGATGATCCAGTTCTCGTAAGCATCCTGATTGATAAGCTCAGGAGTAGCCTCAAGCTCACTATTAATCTCGATAATAGTACCGCTTACAGGAGAGTACAGGTCGCTAGCAGCCTTTACGCTCTCTACAGCACCAAACTCTTCACCCTTACCAATTTCGTCACCCTCTGAAGGAAGATCCACATACACGATATCACCCAGCGAGTGCTGTGCATAGTCACTGATACCGATGATACCTACATTACCTTCTACTTTAACCCATTCGTGTGAGTCTGCATACTTGATGCCTTCAATTACTTTACTCATAAGTCTATTGATTTACAATTTGACAAATTACTAATTACTATTAATCTACAATTTGACAATTTACCATAGCGTTATAGTTATTAATATTGAACGTTGTAAATCGTCAAATTGTAAATTATATTTATTTCTTATAGTTCTTCTGATAGAATTTCTTCTTCACCACCTTACCCGCAAAAGTCTTCTTACGGATGCGCACCTCGACAGGCGTCTCCAACGCACTGTAACGTGCATCGATGAGTGCCATACAAACGCTCTTGTCCACCGAGAGGCAGTGGTAACCTGTGGTGACAACGCCAATCTCTTCGCCATCTACCTCGATAGGATATCCCGCACGAGGAATAGCACGATCCAGGAGTTCGATACCCACAATCTTCTTCTTCAGTCCGAGAGCCTTCTGTTCGGCAAGCGCATTCTTTCCGATAAACTCCTCCTTATCGAGTTTCACGAAGATGCCAAGGCCAGCCTCAAGCGGAGTAATATCATCACTCAACTCATGGTCGTAGAGAGGCAGAGCCACCTCGAAGCGCAATGTATCGCGACATCCCAATCCGCAGGGCACCGACTCGCCCGAAGCGATAAGTGCATCCCATGTCTTATTGATATAAGCATGCGAGCCATAGAGTTCGAATCCATCCTCACCCGTATATCCTGTACGGCTGGCAATGATAGTCTCTCCCTCCACCTCAATTTCCTTGAAGGTATAGAAGGCAAGGTCACCCACCGCGAGGCCAAGCACACGCTCTACCACCTCTTCGCTCTTGGGGCCCTGTACCGCCACCTGGCCATAGTAATCCGACTGGTTATCGATAACCACATCATATTCCTTGCTCTGCTCCACGATCCAAGCATAATCCT
>JAEIGA010010813.1_pt1 | contig 13845 bp, 17 predicted proteins | sample 9270691 | NCBI WGS metagenome assembly JAEIGA01 (sample SAMN17057246, study PRJNA624740) | gut metagenome | biome: biome; isolation source: fecal sample | host: Bos grunniens | place: China: Xizang | collected 2019 | reverse complement strand
TTTAAATTTTGAATTTCTCCTGCTGTTGTTATGCGGAAGGGTATTGCAGGTCTCCCAGACGCGCTCGAACCTCCCGCGAAATTAACAGTATTCTTAGGGTGTGGAAAACCACTCCCTAGATTAGCATATGCAGCAAAAGATGTGCTTGAATCTATTTCAAATACAAAACTGACTGTTATCAATTTTGCGTATCGATAAACAAACATTCTATATCCAGTTTTTCCTGATATTGCGTTAACCATACTGATATTCGACGCTATGTCTGTTATATTCGCCAAATTGGAATTACACGAAGTTATTTCAGCCCCGATTGTGGTTTCATCCCAGTACGTTGTATTTGTCGGAAGAATTGATAGCGACGATGTATGCGCTAATTTGCATTTATACAGATTATTTTGATATATAGCATAGTCTCCTGCAGAATATTCAAATGAGTCAGGATCCCATGCATCTGATACGATGTCTTTATCAGCCTTGTCTTTGACCTTATCATCAAGGTTTGATGCTGCAATAATATTCGTTCCAACTGTGAGCACATCACCGATACTGATTGCTGCAGTAACATCGTAAAGAGTATCGTTGTAGATCAGCTGATCTCCTACCGAATATGGATGTTCTGATGGTGTTTTTTCCGTCGGGGCAATCGCATTATCGATCAGAGTCTGCAAACTGTTGATCTTATTTCCTCCAAGTGCAAACTGCTTGACCTGTGTGCCGGATGCTTTGACGGTGCTTGCACCGTCATCGACAACAAAGTAATCAGTCCCGGCTACTCCTGCAGAGCTTCCCAACTGTGGGATCTTAATATCTGCCATTTTTTCCTCCTTAATAATTAATAATCAGATGATCTCCATCTTCTGTTATCAACTGGTCTCCGTCTTCCGTTGTTAGATATACATCTGACAGGAACAGATCGATTAAAGCTGAGAGCGCATTAATTCTGTTGATCGCGTCTCTTGTTATCACTACAATATTTTCGTATGCTGCTCTTGCCTGATCAGACCAATATTCTGCGTTGTCAGAATCAGAGCCCCAATCATTCGGATTGTTTGAATAGGTTGCCCATGATTTCGCCTGTCTCCATGAATTCCGCGCATCGTCTGCATAATCAGAGGCATCATCTGCGCTATCCGCTGCCGCTGCAGCACTGTCTGCGGCCGCCTCAGCGCTGTTTGCAGCTTCTTCTGCATAATGCCTTCCTAGATCTTCCAGCGCGGGAATTTCCGTGTCTGATATAGGCGTATCAGATCGGAGTGCCGCTGGTTCGATCTCCAAGATAAAATTAATGCTTCCGATCACATCTGTTCCAAGAATTAATCTGATCTCACAGTCCATGGATCCGGATACGGCAGTCATCTGTTGAGTGGTATCTATCGACACCGTACTGCCCGACCATGTGCAATTATATGCAAATCCATTCCCGTCAGGCTTGGTGCTCTGGATGATTGCTACAGTATCCTCAGGGATCTCATATTTAGTAATACCGTCGTATAATTCAAATTCAAGCGGCCGCCCCACGTCATATTGAGAGGCGTGGACCACTGGAGGAATCCCCCCCGGCGTCAGGTTGAGCTTTATTTTTTGTGGTCTCATTTAAGCCCTCCTTTTAGTTTTTTTGTCAATTCCAACCTAATCCGGCCGAACGTCAACACCACTTTCCCCTTGTTGATGTCTCTGCCTGTCAGGACAGTGCTGTATATGTGTCCGTCATGGATTATCTGCGCTTCCTGTCCAAATCCTAACTCTAACGGATTGATCAGAGAATCATCATGCATCACTGTTAATTCAATCAGGTTGTTATTTTCAGATCCTGAAAAGATTTCTTCCACCTTATTTTGGATCCAAGATGCCAGCGCGCTGCTGTACTCATTTTCGATTGCCGTCGTGTATTCTGCAGATTTCTTATACAGATCTAACGCCGATTTAAACACATTCTCATCATATACGCCTTGCTCATACCAGAAGGAATCCGATGAAATAACATAGGGTTCCATGGGATCGGTAGTATCAATCCTCTTTCTTGTCGTGTTGACTTGCGCGGTCAGATATATATGTCCGATTAAAATATTTGTGTAGACGTTCAACGTGGATCCTGTCTCATAGGTTCCAGGATTATCTACCCATTCAGCCCGATTATTGATGCTTTCATGAAAATTTTGAGCTGTTCCCGGACTAGTTGATGTGCTAATATATGTCGTTGTCGCGTTTGCTACTTCCGGTGTATCCAGCGGATTCCGAGCAGCGTAAGGATTCATGTATTTCGTAACTAATGTATTTAACTCCGAATATTCTGCATCAGTTAATCGTCTGGTTAGATTATTAAGCTCAACCATTCTTTTGCCTTCAGCATCAATCCGATTATTAATTACGCTTTTGGCCACATTCCAGCCGTTAACCATCATGATTTTATTGCTCACGGGTGTGATCCGGTCAGAAGACCCGTCTGCATCATATGATCCGTTAGAGTGTAAAAAATTCTGATATTCTGTCGGCGGACTAATATAATTGTCAAAAACATCAACTCTGTTAACGGTCTTTGAATTTTTGAAATTAAAGGATCTTCCAATAACGTTTGGAAGATCTGCTTCAATCATTTTGACTGCTGTATTATTTTTTCGAATGTCAATATTAAATTGCTGGTTCTCAAAATCAATCACAGCTTTTGTCACAATCGAATACGTTTCAAACGCTGCCGTTATCAGATCATCTAAAACATTGATAGCCGTATAATCATCGTCGGTGTCGGTGTATTCCAATGATCCGGATGTTGCAGATGCATATGTTATAGCAATTCCCTTGATTCTCTGCTTCAGATCTGACCCATTCTGGAATTCATCAGTAATTACCTGCGCAATATACGCTTCAACCGTATATTCAAGGATCGTCCCCGGATTTACAAGGACATTAATGTCCAAGGCCTTGATCGGGTCCACATAGGTTATCGTATTATAATGCTCTGATCGGGTCAGGCCTGTTATAATTCCCTGATATTCCTGTCCATTACCGGATATCCTGATATACCAGCCGTTAGGCTCTGATCCGTTGACCGGATTAAAGTCTTTTGAAACCTTGAGCGTATTTTTGTCGAGCGATACAAGATCTTGTTTATGGACGAATGCTGAGGGATCAATAACCGTGCTGTATTGCAATGTATAATCAGTGTCGAAAACATTGACCTCATATGGTTTCATACTCAATCCGTCCCTCCACTTTAATGCTCTCAGCTCCGGCGCAGGAAATCTCATTATCTCCATATCCGATCAGGCAGAATCTCTCTGTTGACCAATCCGAATTGATATACATATCTGTTCTGTCCTCATTGCCGTCAATCTTATAGATCTGATATGGCATGGTATCAGTCCTAATGTGCAGTGATTCTCCCGCTGATATTGCTGCCGAAACCGTATTCCCGTCTACCGTCTTATCCTCCAGCGCTCCCGTGATGACTGTTTCGCCATCAATTGTCTGGGCCCACGCAGGCGCTGCCATTGCTCCCGTGATGGTGATATGGCATCCTGACTGATTGACAGATTCTGAATTGATTTCTGCAGAAGTAGTCCCATCAATCTCAAAATGCTGATACCAGAGCGACGTTGCCGAGAATTTTATAGTTGCCTGCAAAACGTCAGCATTTTCAGATTTATCAATTTTCGTTATAATGCCGTCTCTCCAAAATTCTCCTGCAGGTGTTCTGTAATAGAGCATTAAAGGTTTGTGCTGTGCGAAAAGAATGAACTTCGCATAATTCTCATAAGCTCTGGGCTGAAAAAATCTGATTACGCCCGTTATATTTTTCTGATTGATCCTGTCTGAAATGATTCCAAACTGATTTCCGATCTGCTGAAATTCCGAGGAACTTTCCGAGCCCATTTCTGTTATGTCATGAATAAATGCAGCGCCGTATCTCGCTGCAATGGTGAGCCGATAGGTCTCACCCAGCGAATTAACCAGATTAAACTGTCGATAATCCATCAGTCCACCACCAATCCAAGCGCTTTATCAATCGCATCTGTGTCAATATTTGCGTTTGTGCTTCCTGTTCCTATTTTGTCCAAAAATTCAGGATAATACTCTGCCATAAGTCCAATGATCGCATCTAGCTTATCGGTTGATGCTTTTGTTGATACTATGTCTGTAGACGCCACAGAGGGCGCAGGAAGGGCGTTAACATTTACAGACGTAACTGCATCCGCCGTCAAGCTCTTAATCGCGTCTTTGACCACGTAAGACGTCTCTTCAATGCCTTTTGCAATTCCAAGCGGGATCATTTCGCCAACTTCTGTCTCCATTAATTTTGACGGCGAAGCGATTCCAAAAAACTTCTTGACGGCATCAAGGCCTGCTTTCATGATTTCCAAAAGCGCTGATACTACTGAATCAGCCATGCTTTTTAAGCCTTTAATGATACCGTTGATGATGTCAACACCAAGCCCGATCCAATCAACGCTCAGGATTTCTTTAGTGAGTCCGGCCATCAGTGTAACTGCTGCCGCCAGCAGGTCGGGAAGAGCCTTGATGAGCCCCGCTGCCAACTGCCCGATCAAAGATATACCTATTTCAAGAAGTTCCGGCAGATGCTCAAGGAACGTCTTGAGAAGCTGGCCGATAACTTCAACGGCTGATTGTGCTATTGCAGGAAGCTGTTGAGAGATGCCCTGAATCACCTGCAGTGTCAGATTCATTCCGCTCTGGAGAAGCTGAGGGGCATTAGTTAACAGAGCATTAAGCAGTGAATTGATAAGATTCCCCGCTGCTGTGATCATGTTGGGAAGCCCTGCAGATATGCCGTTGACATACTGCATCACAAGCTCTCCACCGCCCTCTGCCAGCTTTGGCAGATTTTCCTGCATATTTGCTGAGAACTGATCCACAAGCTCTGCAGCCTTATTTAACAGGTCCGGTGCTACTGTGTCGAAACCTTCTACCATCCACCCGATCAGAGTTGATGCCCCGCTTTTCAGCGCTTCAGCGCCTTGTGAAAAAGCCTCTCCCCAGTCTACTTCTCCAAAAAATTCCTGAATCTTTGTTGTAAGCTCTGTGCCGAGCTCCAACAATGCATCCCATATCTGCTGAAGTGATTCCACTGCTGCAGGAAGTACTGCTGCTATAAGATCCGGAAGATTAACTACTAATTCTGTTATCAGAGACGTTGCAGCGCTTAAAAGATTCGGCAGGATCTGCTCTGCAAGCTCAGGCAATTTCTCCCCGATGATCGGCGCTACATTTTCAATCAGCGTTCCGATGCCTTCAAGGCTTCGCCCGATAACAGGCATCAGATTAGTTAATACTGACTCTGCCGACGATACAAGATTATCAATCAGTCCTCCAAGATCTGCATCCGGATTAGCTATTCCCGTTAAGAGATTCTCCCAAGATGCGCTGAGCATTCCCAGAGATCCCTCAATTGTCGCTGCTGCTTCTTTAGCCGTAGTGCCTGCAATTCCCTGCTTGTGCTGGATCTGTTCAATTGCCGTAACTACGTCTGAAAAAGAATCAATGGACAGATCAGAGGCAGCACCATTTGCTGCGCCCCACTCGTTCGCGTCTTCAATCAGGCGCTCCATCTCTGCCTTTGTTCCACCATAGCCAAGCTTGAGATTATCAAGCATGGTGTAGTTCTGTTTTGAAAAGCCCTGAAAAGCATTTGTGACGCTTTCAATGTCAGATCCAAAAGTATTGACATTGTCAGAGATCGCGCGCATCGCAACGTCGGTCTGGTCCGCTGCCTTCCGGGTGTCTCCTCCCAGAGAATTGATCAGGGATGCTGAGAAGCTTGTAGCAGTCTCCAAGTATTTGTTGGCCGACATTCCAGCCGTTTCATATGCCTTATTGGCATAATCCATGATCTGATCCGCACCTTCGCCATAGAGCTTCTGAACTCCTCCCTGAAGCTGTTCAAATTCTCCATAGCCCTCCACTGCAGCCTTGGTCATTGCTCCAATGCCTACCGCTGCCGCTGAGACAGCACTCGCCACAACTGTTCCGATCGTAGCTGCTATTTTTCCGGTACCAGACAAGACTGAAGATATGCCGGATGATAATTTTTCTCCGGCAACTTGACCGGCTTTTTCACCGGCTTCTTCTGCCTCAGGTGCAAGGACCTTCTCAAGTTCTCCCTGGATTCCTTCTGATGATGGTATGATCTGCACATACGCTGTTCCAATCGAATTCTTTGCCATGTCATACCTCACTTATGCATTATCGATGCTCTATAGGCCTTGAATTCTTCAATGGAATCAAAGCCATCAGATTGCTCTTTTGTCAACATGGACTCAACTATCATCGCCGGTCTGTTTCTATTCTCATGACCGTCTTTTGTCCGCTGCCAAATTAAAAGCGACAGCCGATCAACGACTGCCGCTATTAGAATGGTATTCAGTGGGACTTTAAGCCCCGACATTGATGTTTTAACCCTTGAATCCTCTCTCAACTTTACAGCAAGAGTTGCTATCAGTCCGACATCATAAGCATACATATTAGTTATATTGTAGTATTCAGCCAGATCACTGATGAGTTCCTCTTCATACTGCATCATGGATCCAAGGATCAGGAGTTTTTTGCAGTGGACTCCTTAAGCTTTTCGATAATTTCACAGATTTCTATCTCCATTATTCCGGAGTCAATAAATCCTGTGTCATCAGCTACATGATTCTCTAATCGACCCATTCCATCTTCGCCAAGAACAATCAGGGCCATGTTAAACATCCCCTGTAACTTTTCGGCTTTAGTCTTGCCATAGACGTCTTTAATTGCGTGAACCATTCGCCAGTCACGCAATACTTTCGGGTCAATATCGCATTCAAATCCACTTTTTGTCCTTATCTCCATTTAACCCTCACATTCATGCTGCAGCCTGTGTCAGCTCTCTATGTGTATCTCCATCATATCCGGCATACGGAAGAGCGGTGATGGTTACGCCATACTTAACCAGCTCATCGTCTTTATAGACAACATCATCGATCGCGCTAAGCTTGCCATTCGGGATGATGATACGTCGATAAAAATCCTTAAGCTTGACCTCGATGATATAAACCGCTGCCTCAAGTTCTTCAGCATTGGCCTTAACGATAGTGATGCCGTTGGCGTCTGTCTCTACGTTTCCATCACCATTCACCATCTTCTGAACTTCTGAATTCATAGCTTCTACAGCCGTGAACTTGAATGTATCCGTTTTATCGGTCTGAGATGTCATGATGATAGTACCACCCCACGCTTTAAAATCTGTGCTTGTCCGGCTCTGGCTATTAGTTACGCCATCTTCTGAGATATATCCCAGAGTGATATAGTCTGCAGCCAGATCTGTAGCTACATCTGTCGGCAGAGTGGTTCCAAGAGGAGCCCTGAAAATTGCACCCGCAATCTTGGGCTTACCAACTGCAACAAGACTTGCATCTGCGCTCATGTCTTATCCTCCTTATAGGTAATCGTAATACACAATGTTAAATACAGCCTGATATCTGTATTTTTTTCTTAAAACATCAGGATACGGTGTATATGTATCCAGATCGGCAGCGCCGATCTCATCGTTTTTTATCAGCTCTTTTGCTGTCTCGATGACAGCTCTGTTTAATTCCGACGTTTCGTATTTGCTCTGTGCATAGCTTTGAAATGCGACCACAGCCTGATATACACTAGGGCCTAACGGTTTCACGCCCGTTACATCAATGACGATGAACGGTGCTGTTAATCCGTCCGGATATTCTAAGAACGTCGGATAATCAAACTCTGCTATGAATTTGTTTAATAGATATTCTTCGATATTCATCTTAATGCCCTCAGCAGTGTATTATTTGTCATGTTCTCTTTATAGGCTTCCTTGGATCCGGTGGCCACTCGCGCTGATGCTCTTGTCTTACCGGGCTGAACCGTGATGTTAGTAGCAATTCCCGCATTACTTGCTACGCGTTCAGCGTACATCCATAATTCGGTCTGCATCTCTGTAGAATTCATCATTGCTATGATTCCATCACTGTTTAGCTCAATTTTTACCTTTTTACTCATAGCGCTCCACCTTGACCTGCAGATTCCATGGAAGTCTTGCAGGCACGTTCGCCTCTGTCTGGAGAAGCGGCACACCATACGTTCTGAACCGATTCCCACGGATAAAGACATCGGTATCAGTCCACTCGTGCTCATCTCCCTTGGGAATGCCCAGAATAAAAGCAAGCCGCCTCCCATTCAGATCTTTGTCTTCTACGATCTGATCCGTTGATGGCGCTCCCAGAAGAACGTTATCAACAGGAATCAGCTCTTCCTCAACAATCGGCTCCCCGAATGGATCTTCGCCTATTATCTTTTTTTCGACTAATATAATGGTTTCGCCTTTGATTCTACCGGTGCCCATAGATCAATCACCCCGTATCTCGGGCGCAATAGCCCAAGCCTTTTCAGATCCTTGTTGAGAATGGTCAGCCCGCCTCCTGTGTTTACATAGGTACCTGACCAAGAATAATTCAGCGCAGCCTGTGATTCCTGAGATAGTGTTGATGGTCCCGGTGCATTTTGCTGCTCGAGCTGACGGTTAATAATGTCAGCACATACAGACTTCGCGATCAGAGCCAGATCAGGGTTCTCGCGGATCATGATATCGAGATCACGCCCACGCTTTCGAGCTTCTTCACGCATTCCTGCTGATGCTATCGGAATTAATATTTCTGCAGTTTCTTTTTCCTCTTCTGTCAGATTCGGATAAAGATATGTCAGTCCTTCAAGAGTCAGATAATTTACTGCTTCCATCTTTTTTCACCGCCCTTTTCTTTCCCGCCTTTTTTTCAGCCTGTGGGGCTTCCTGAGGGAGCTCAGGGAGCTCATCCTTGACAAGCTCCCATGCATCTCCCTGGATCACAGTCTTGAATTCGCGGATATCTCCGGTGCGGGTGTTTCGATATCTCATCAGGATACCCTTGCAAATGCTGTACCATCGAGAATAGCCCATCCGATGTATGTTTCAGCTCTCAGATATACCTGATTGTATCCCTTGAGGTCATATCCGGAATTATCAGGATCACCATAAGGGATCACTTCCAGCGGGATCTCCTTAGAGTAACCCCACTTGAAGCAATTAGCGAAATCTCCAGCGTATACATCAACACCAGAAGAGTTGAATGATACTGTAGAGTTAACGTCTGCCGGAACTCCATTGAGGACTCCCGGATTTCCGCCGAGCATATATGCTGCAAACGGCACGGAATTTCCAATTGTCACCTGAGACAGATCAGCAGCAAACTGCTTAGCCATCGCATATCCGGTCATGTCGTAATCACCGATCGCTGTCACACATGCCTCAAGATCTGCAAGAGGATCTGCAGGAGATGCTGCAGTGATTGCAGTTACAGATGTGTTGGTATCAAGGCTGTTGGTGCCGATCAGAGCGGATGCTGTACCTGTGCGTGGATTAACGCCATGCATTGCCATGATATCTAATCCACGCGCTACTTTCTTGGAGTAGCCCTCTGCAAAATTACGGAGGATATCAAGCTGCTTTTCCTCCGAGGCATACATGAATTCGTCCGAAACTCTTGCGCCATACTCGATCTTGAGCGGGATGACGTCAACGGGCGTCAGTGTGATCTCGCCGGCGCTCTTGCTCTCGTTCTCTCCGAGAAGTGAAACTTCTCCATCCATCGAGAAGACCATGTGCTCATTGCCTGAGAATGCTACAGGTTCAGATGCTGCAAGCTTAGCAATAGCAGAATGACCTTTTACAGCATTGAACATCTCTTTGACAAGTTCAGGTGCAAATAATGTACCTTTGGAAAGTACTCCGGTTGAATATGTTCCCATTATTCTTCTCCTTTAATTTTTCTAAGCATATTTTTGTAGGCTTCTTTTTTTGAGTCTCCCGCTTCCTTCGATTCCCCTGCCAACGGTGCCGCTTTCTGAGGACCTAACAATTTTTTGAGCATTTCTGCATCTTTTTTGATTTCCTCTTCTGTGGTTCCTGTCAACCGTGAATCCATTCCATAGGGGAGTCCCAAATCATGTGCAATCCGGCTCTTGACCGATGCCGTCTCGTAATCTTTGATTTTTTTATTCAGCTGATCCGCATCTTCCGGCGATAAGTATTTCTCATATTTTTTTGCTGCATCTTCCGGGGACAGATAGCCTTCATACTTCTTTGCTACAGCTTCCGGGGTCAGATAGCCTTCATACTTCTTTGCTGCATCTTCCGGGGACAGATAGCCTTCATACTTCTTTGCTTCTGATCTTCTGGCCTGTTCTGCCCGATCAGCGAACATTGCGTTTAATTCCTCTTGCGTATTGATGGTAATAGGTACGAAATCTGACATTTTTTGCTCCTTCCGACTTTAACCGTGTCGTCAACGTAGTTTATATCAACGCATCTCTGCGTTAATAGCTGATTCTTTGTTTCTTTTTCTCTTTTAGGTTACTTGCTAACCAGTGAGCTATGATCGCGCTGTCCATAAGCGCTACATCAACATCTTCTCTTAATGACCGATAGCCAAATCCACCATTGTTTCCAATTTTTCTTTTATCACAATTTGTTACCGATCTGACCATGCTGTTCTGTGCAAGGTGCGTAACGGTCTTGGCCTCAATCGCCTGCTCCCAAAGATTGCAGGCGTCTATCACTTCTTTAGTCCTTAACACTGTTAACGGCTTCATATGCTCTTTTTTCATCGCTTCCGATAAAATATTAGCTGATGCACCATCAACGGCTATACAGCGGTAATCAACGTGCTTCAAGAATAGCAATATCCAATCATTGCCCTCTCGGATCGGTTTACAGTCAATTCCATTCACAAATATCTTTCCGAAATTTGTTTTGATCGCGATCGATACAGCGACATTGAGGCCATCATGCCCATATCTGACTCCAACGCACATTTCTCCAATTAATTTGCGCTTATCGAACTTATCCCATTTGAGCTGCAGCCATTCATCCTGAGATATTGCCGATTTTTGGCTGTATTTGATCCAAAGTCCAAGCCTCTGGATATTGAAATCAATATCATCCCCGGTAATCTCAGCCTGAACTTTTCGTTCATTGAGTTTAAATCCCATGCTGGGATTGGTTTCGTACCAGAGATCCCGATCATGAGGATCCTTCTGGCGATCAACTGACCACTCAGCCCATCCGGTGTCTATTGATTTTCCGTGCAGTACACTATCCCTGAGATCAACGAAGACTGTTCCTGAGGAGACCGCAGTTGGCGGCGTTCCAAGAAAAATTGTTTGAGGATTATCTGAATCTGAAACTACATATTTTAGCGCCGTTTCCTGATCGGTCGTATACTCCTGCGCCTCATCGATCACCAGCAGATCATATCCTTCACCAAGGCCTCCGGAGCTTGTGCGCGTTCTGAAATTTACAAGCCCGCGCCCGCCATCAAGCCTCTCTATCCTCTCAAGTCCAAACTGCTTGGTTGTCCGATAATCTGCATCAGTATAGGTTTCATCTCTTTTGATCCGTGTTATTTCATTGTATCCCGCTGCCTTTAGAAGCTGACAGTACCGTTCCCACATTGAGTGAGATGTTGACTGCTTGTGTGCTGTGTAAAGGATCCGCTCATCGTGCAGGTATCCCCAGAGCATTCTCCCCAAGACATCCTCTGACTTTCCATTTCGGCGTGGAATGGAATATCCGAACTTTATGTGCGTCCAAAGCCCGTCATCATTAACCGCCATGATGTCTTTTTCAAGCTGGACCTGCCATGGGAAGGCTTTACGGCCTGATTTTTCATAGAGCTCTATCGCCTCATCGCCGTAAGTTTTTGAATAATCAAGAATCACGGAGGTCGTAGGAGTTTGACGCCCAAAGCGTTTTCCCTCCATCTCTCACCTCCGTGATGTGTTATTATCGGGCGCTCTCGCCCTCATTCCGTTATATATTACGTCTGTTTTTTCGCTGGATTTGTACGTGATCACACAATGACATCCGTTATGGCGTCTCCACACATCGTTTCCTGTATCTTTTACATCTTCGTAATTGTAGACGCCTGCAACGGATTTACACCACGGGCATTCCCACATTCCTTTTCCATGGTGTTTTGACTGGATCGTTTCTTCCGGGTGGAATTCCCTGATCACGCTGACTTCAAACCCTAACTTATTCCTGAAATCAATATTTTTTCTGACGGAATCATCAACTGTCGACATGCTGAGAGTTTCAAAGCTCTGCCATAGCTTCATGATCTCTTTAGATACAACAGTCATATTCTCGAGCGCTTTTGCAAGCCCTTCAACTCTATTTTCAGGATATCCTGAGACAAGGGCTGCTATGCCTAACCCGTCAGCCTGATTAATTCCACGAATTACTGCTTTGACGTAGTTGGCTACGCTCTGATAGTTTTCCCGTGTCACAGGGCCTATCAATTCACGCGCTTCCTCGTACGTGATTTTTTCGGGGAATAGAACCATGATCTGACCTGTTAAGATGTCGCCCAGGCTTTTTCCAGTCAGCGACGCGTACTCTGTAGCATCTTCAATATCGGCTGTTCCGTCTCTCACTTTTTTCTTCAGCGCTTTGATTTTTTCGTTTACAGAAATAACATTTCTGTACTGTTCTGCAGCGCTTTTTGCCTCTTCCTGTATATCCATCAACGCCTCCCTTAGATTCCAGTCATCTCTCGCAGTTTTTCTGCATCAAAATAATCAGGGAATGCCTGCTGGATCTTAAGCACTGCATCACCTACGCCTGACATCTGACTCAGATCCGGTTCAAATATCGGTTCCCACTGAGTCTTTATGTCAGCAATTACAGTCCGGTCATATGTCTTATCATCTCTCAAGCATGCTGCAAGATATCCCGCATTTTTGAAGCCGGTCCCAAGAGCTCTCTGGGCTTTTCTCGCTTTCAATCGCAGATTCTCATGTGCTGCTTTAATTGCTTCAGAGCTTGTCGGATTTGCTGTGGGAAATCCAAGATCGTCAAGGGTCAGCCCCGTTTCGCCTGCAAACAACGAGGCAAACGTTTTCAGTTGATCCGTATGAGGCTGCATTGACTGCTGGGAAAACTGCCCGACTGTCGGAACATTTCCTTCATCGTCTCGATCGAACTGCAGCATTGCCGACATTGCAGCCCTCCATGTATCCATTAATTCAGCGTCAGGATTCGTTCCCAGAACATATTTCTGCGGAAAACTGAAAAATTCTGCAGAAATTTCAGCCCGTTTAATAGTTCTGATCGCTGATGCTGTATGCTCCATACATGCTCTTGTAATCACCGACTTGCCAAACGGTTCTTTTGCATCCGGCCGGTATATGATCGGCACCAAAAGCGCATATGGTGCAGGGTTTTCATACACTTCAACATTTTCTTCTGAGCCCTTATCTAAATAATGAATTTCTGTTGATCCCGGGAGGAAGTATGCCTCTATCTTCACGCTATCATCATCATCGTTGCGCTCAAGCACTGCGTATCCTTCGTTCAACATGTTGGTAATCGGATCGATGATTCCTGTAGCATTGGATCCATCAATCACCTGCAGTCTTGGGAATCCATTTTCGTCTGCTGAGATATAAAGGAAATCACAGGCGCTGACAAGAGCGCCTGTGATTGCAGAATCAAATATTATATCAGGATTATTTAGATTGTAGATCTCTCCTACATTAAGCCCGTCATTCCCAAATCCTCTCACCACTAATCTGTCACCAATGGAATCAACAGCCTTTGCATTCCAGCCAACTACAGAGTTCCATGATCTCAAGCGTGGAGGTGTTGATATCCCAAGATCCATGGTGTAATTTTTCATTTCGTAAAATCGATATCTGCGCTGCACCCATGGTCTTTTCTTGTTTAATTTACGCCTTAAATACTCGATTCCTTGCGACATCATGTACTCCTTTTATGCTTTGTATACTTTTCTGCGAGATATTTTCCCA
>JAEIGA010010812.1_pt1 | contig 13845 bp, 9 predicted proteins | sample 9270691 | NCBI WGS metagenome assembly JAEIGA01 (sample SAMN17057246, study PRJNA624740) | gut metagenome | biome: biome; isolation source: fecal sample | host: Bos grunniens | place: China: Xizang | collected 2019 | reverse complement strand
CCCGAGTATCCCGGCTCTTACATCGTTTCCCGTTATACCAGCTTCGCATTCCTAAACGTATACAACAACGGTGATCTCCCCATTGAATCCATGCAGTCTTATATCACGGATATCAATAACGAGTTGACCAGAAAACGCGCCGAGTTTGACCTTCCCACCACCGATCTGATCAAGGATATGGAGAAGTATCTGGAAGAAGAAGGCATCACTCTCGAGAACACTAAGGAGGATTGATCATGGCAAAGGAAAAAGCTGTCATCAGAACAGACATGAGCCGTTTCCGCTGGACTTTGCTGGAAATGAAAAAGAACAAGGTCGCATACCTCATGATCGCGCCCTTCTTCATCCTGTTCGCTCTGTTCACCATCGTTCCCGTCGTTCTGTCTTTCCTTTTGAGCTTTACCAACTTTAACCTGTTGGAATGGCCGGACTTCGTGCTTCTTGATAACTACATCCGTCTGTTCCTTGACGACGACGTGTTTATCACCGCTATCAAGAACACGTTGATGTTCGCTACCGTAACGGGTCCCGGCTCCTACCTGTTGTCCATGCTGCTGGCGTGGTTCATCAACGAGCTCCGTCCCCGTATCCGTTCTATCGTAACCCTGCTGTTCTACGCTCCCTCCATTTCCGGTAACGTATATCTGATCTGGACGATCTTCTTCTCCGGCGACGAATACGGTCTGGTCAATGCATGGGGTATGAAATTGGGTCTGCTGTCCGAGCCCGTTCTGTGGTTCCAGGATGAGAAGTACATCTTCGTCCTCTGCTGCTGCGTAGCACTGTGGACCTCCTTGGGTACCTCCTTCTTGACCTTTATCGCAGGTTTCCAGACGGTAGATACCTCTCTGTACGAAGCAGGCGCCGTAGACGGCGTTAAGAACCGTTGGCAGGAGCTTTACTACATCACTCTGCCCACCATGCGTCCTCAGATGATGCTGGGTGCAATCCTGGCCATCACCGGTGCGTTCGGCTTCGGCGGCGTTATCACCGCTCTGGTAGGCTTCCCCTCCCCGAACTACGTTGCACATACCATCATGCACCACTTGGACGACTTCGGCGGCATGCGATTTGAGATGGGTTACGCTTCCGCAATCGCCACTCTGCTGTTCTTGATGATGATCGGCTGTAACATGCTGGTTACTAAAATCTTGAGAAAGATAGGTACTTAATATGAACAAAATCCTTGAAAAAATTAAAGTCGCCTATCGCAGATACGACACCAACCGTGTCCACTTCAAGCGTTCCGTAAACCGCTCCGCCGGCGGTGACGTAGGTATCTACATCATGCTGGCTCTGGTAGCAACCGTCATGGTGCTGCCCATGATCTACGCGATTTGCCAGTCCTTGAAGCCTCTGGACGAAATCTTCGTATTCCCCCCCAAGTTCTTCGTAATCAACCCCTCTTTCGAGAACTTCCGTGAGTTGTTCCGCACCATGAGCGAGTCTTGGGTGCCCTTCTCCCGTTACGTATTCAACACCATTCTGATCTCCGTGGTTGGTACCATGGGTAACGTGTTGCTCTCCTCTTACGCGGCTTACGCCATCGCTAAGATCAAGTTCCCCGGACGTGAGACTCTGTTCGGCATCGTCCGTATGTCCTTGATGTTCAACGCAACCGTAACCGGTATCTCCAACTTCCTGATCATGTCTGCTCTGGGTTGGGTAGACACCTACATGGCCGTTATCGTTCCCGCTTTCTGTACCAGCTTCGGTCTCTACCTGATGAAGCAGTTTATGGAAACCAGCGTTAACGACTCCGTTCTGGAAAGTGCCCGTCTGGAAGGCGCTTCCGAGAACAAGATCTTCTGGAAGATCGCAATGCCCATGGTTAAACCCGCTTGGGCAACGCTGATCCTCTTCGCCTTCAAGGATCTGTGGAACTCCGGTGCAAACCTCTACATTTACAGCGAGCAGCTCAAGACCTTGAACTACGCCATCAGCCAGCTGGTAACGGCAGGTATCGAGCGTTCCGGTGTATCCGCCGCTTCCACCGTTATCATGATGATCGTACCGATCCTCGTATTTATCGTATCTCAGAACAACGTTATTCAAACCATGTCGTCCGCCGGCATGAAGGACTAAAAGGAGGGAACACAATGAAACATAGAACATTTAAAACCCTTCTGATCATGGCTCTTCTGGTGCTGATGCTGGGTTCCGTAACCGTAGGTGCCATCGTTCCGTATTCCACCTACACCTACGGTGTAACTCCCAAGATCCAGCGCAGCCCCGCGGCTTACGTTCCGTTGACCAAGATCGATACCGCTTCCTTGAACTTTTCTCTTACCGAGGCAGGCGGTGCCAGCGACAACGCCAAGATCAAGTACGGCGATACCTTCAGCTCCTTGTCCTTGGCCTCTCCCGAGGATATCTTCGTTGACGACCTGAACCACGTTTACATCTCCGATACCGGTAACAACCGTGTCATCGTTACCGACGAGGAATACAACGTTCGCCTGGTTATCAGCACCTTTACCAACAACTACGGTGTACCCGACAGCCTCAACCAGCCCTACGGTCTGTTCGTTACCGAGAGCGAGATCTTTGTTGCGGATAAGGGTAATTCCCGTATCGTCGTGTTTGACAAGCTTGGCAATTTCGTGGCCATCGTTCCCGAGCCTGCCAGCGAAGTTATGCCCGACAACCACGTTTACAGCCCCGTAGCTGTAGCAGTTGACTCCGCAGGACGTATCTACGTGGTATCCTCTACCACCAACTACGGTGTCCTCTCTCTGAACCGCGACGGCTCCTTCAACGGCTTCGTCGGCGCACAGAAGGTTACTTACAGTGCCTTCGACTACTTCTGGAGAATGTTCCAGACCGCAGAGCAGATCGCCGCTTCCGAGCAGTACGTTCCTACCGAGTATAACAACATCGCTATCGATGAGGACGATTTCGTCTTCGTTACCACCGCTTCTATCGACGAAACCAGCGTGCAAGCGGCTATCCAAGGCAGATCCAAGGCCGCTGACTACATGACCGTTAAGAAGCTGAACCCCAAGGGAAGTGACGTTATGAACCGTAACGGCTTCTGGCCTCCCGCAGGTGAGGTTGATATGGGTGGCGGCGTCGGTGCCAGCGTGAAAGTTTCCGGTCCTTCCACCGTTGTGGACGTTGCCATCACCGAGAACGGCACCTGGAGCTTGATCGATACCAAGCGTAGTAAGGTATTTACCTACGACAGAAACGGTAATATGCTCTACGCCTTCGGTGACTTCGGCGACCAGCTGGGTAACATCCAGACTTTGGATGCTATCGACTACCAGGGCACCAACATCCTTCTGTTGGATAAGGCGTCCGGCTCCATCACCGTTTATAAGCGTACCGACTACGGCGATCTCATTGCCGCAGCCATTCAGAACGATATCGACCAGAACTACTCCAAGGCAGTTGAGTATTACACCGGTATCCTTCAGCGTAACAACAACTACGATACCGCATACGTAGGTATCGGCCAGGCATTGTATCGTGACGGCGAGTACGTCGAGGCTATGAAGTACTTCCGCTCCGCATACGATACCGAGAACTATTCCGAGGCATATCAGGCTTACCGTAAGGTATGGATTGAAGAGAACCTGTTGCTCTTCCTTGCTGTTGCTGTGGCTTGCTTGGTTGGCTTCGTGAAGTTCTTCGGCTTCGCCGGCAAGTATAACAAGAAGAACACCAAGGACAAAGAGAAGCGCGGCTTCTGGGAAGAGGTTATGTATGGCTTCCATCTGATCTTCCATCCCTTTGACGGCTTCTGGGATCTGAAGCACGAGGGCCGTGGCTCCGTTCGCGGTGCAGTGTTCTGGCTCTTGGCATCTGCGGCTGCCTTCGTTTACAATTTCATCGGCGGCGGCTACCTGTACTACGGCGGCCAGGGTGCCGGTAACTTCGTCATCGCGGCTATGTCCATCGCAACGCCCGTGCTGTTGGTTGCTCTCGCGAACTGGTGCTTGACCACTCTGTTCGACGGTGAGGGTACCTTCAAGGATGTATTCATCTGCTGCTGTTACTCTCTGGTTCCTCTGGTAATGATTTTGTTCCCCATCACCGCAATCTCCAACGTGCTCACCACCAACGAGATGGGCATCCTCACCATGCTGACCACCATCGCATGGGTATGGGTTGGTTTGCTGGTATTCTTCGGTGTTATGGTCACCCATGACTACACCCTGGGTAAGAACTTCATCACCATCCTGGGTACCATCCTGATGGTATGCGTTATCATGTTCGTTGCCATCCTGTTCTTCGCGTTGCTCGGCAAAATCTACGCATTCGGCTACAACATCTTCTTCGAAATTTCCACCAGACTCTAAGAAAGGAGCGTATAGAACTATGTTGAAAAATATGATCAAAAGAACGCTCCTGATGGTGCTCTGCGTGGCAATGCTCATTCCCGCTCTGTCCAACCTCACGGTATTTGCCGCAGAGGATGAGAAGTCCTGGGAAGATATGTGGAACGAGACCGTATACCCCGCGTATATGAGTACCGAGTTCTCCACCATTGAGGACCGTTTGGTTGCAAGAAACAACGATGCCATCTCTCCCATGACCCTGTACGCAGTGGTCAACGGCATCGCCTTCTACCTGGATTCCGTTACCGGTGAAATGGTTGCCCTCACCCTGGCCGATCCCACTCTTACCAAAGAGGCCATCGACGAGATGGGTACCATTCCCGAGTACACCGCTTACTACTCCACCAACCCCTATAACGTTGGTTCCAGTAAGTCCGTGCAGGGAACCGACAGCTCCAACTCCGTTAAGGCAGAGCTGTATTCCCAGCTGATCATCCAGTATTCTCAGAACAATACCGACAACTCCATGAACTCCTTTACTGACGCCGCTGCCAACCAGCAGATCAACGTCAGCAATATCCGCGGCGGTGTCCGCGTTGAGTATTCCATCGGCCGTGAGCAGGTTACCTACCTGGTACCTCGTCTGATCCGCAAGGAGAAGTTCGAGGCTCTGGTTGCTCAGGTTGAGGCAAACTCTGAGCAGTCTCGTGACGCCAAGACTTTGAGAGCGTTCTACATCTATTACGATAAGGACGACCCCACCAAGGCACAGAAGACCATTCAGGAGTACCTCAAGGAATATCCCGTTCTGGAGAAATTCCCCATCTACGCTTGTGAGAAGCGTATTGCCTCCAAAGAGCTTCTCCGTATCGAGAACATCATCAAGCTCTACACCGATTATACTCTTGAGCAGATGGAGATCGACCACGCAGAAACCGAGTATACCTCCACGGAGGAAAATCCTCCGCTGTTCAAGCTGGCCATTGAGTATAAGGCTGATGAAGAGGGCGGTATCACCATCCGTCTGAACGCTGGTAACATCCGCTTCGCTTCCGATCTGTACTCTCTGTCCAACGTGACCCTGCTGCCCTACGGCGGTGCGGGTAACACCAATAACGAAGGTTATATCTTCATCCCCGACGGCTCCGGTGCCCTCATCTCCTTTGAGGACGTTGTCCAGGCAGGTAACTTTACCTCCGTGAACCCCGTTTACGGCATCGACAACGTATACCACACCGTTACCGGCGCAAACAGGGAAGTGATGCGTCTCCCCGTCTTCGGCGTTGTGGAGCACGCTACCATCGGCTCTCACGAGGAAGAGCGCCCCGTTCTTGACGCAGAAGGCAACATCACCTATCAGGTAGATCCCGAGACCGGTGAGTACATTCTGGATGAGAACGGCCAGCAGATCCCCGTTACCGAGACCGTTACCGTTCAGGACGAGCTGAAGATCGGCTACCTGGCCATCATCGAGGAGGGCGACTCCTTGGCCAAGATCGCTGTTAAGAACGGCGGCTCCCTGAATATGTTCGTCTCCGTTTACACCACCTTTAACCCCCGTCCTCAGGATACTTACGAGCTGTCCGGCGGTATCGCCAACGATGCCAACGCAACCTGGACCATGGAGTCCAAGCGTAAGTACACCGGCGACTTCAAAATTCGTCTCTTCATGCTGGAGGACACCGTTGATTATTCCGAGATGGCTAAGGTCTATCGTGAATATCTGATCAAGAAGGGCGTTCTCACCGAGCTGGAGGATGACGGCAAAGACATTCCTCTGTATCTCGAGACCCTGGGTGCCATGGAGAAGGCTGATACCTTCCTGGGCGTTCCCACCACTTCCATGGTAGCTCTTTCCAGCTTCCAGGATGACATCGACATCCTCAACGAGCTGAAGGAGCAGGGCGTCACCAACATTGCCATGAAGCTTTCCGGCTGGGTCAACGGCGGTATGTTCTCCACCGTTCCCTGCAAGATCGACATCGAGAAGGTTCTGGGCGGCGAGGAAGGCTTTAAGAAGCTTCTTGAGCATGCAAAGACCACCGGTGCTACCATCTTCCCCGAGCTTGAGTATGGTCTCCTCCACGAGATCGATACCTTCGACGGCTTTGATCTGGACGACCTGGCCATGACCGTTGACGATCGTGAGGCAGGTATGCAGGAGTATGACCCCGCATGGCAGATGTTTGTTCATACCGGCTCCGGCATCATTTCTGCTCGCAAGATGGATTACTACTACAGCAAGGGATATGAGGAATACAAGGAGTACAACGTGGGTGCGATCTCCGTTTCCTCCTTGGGTAACTACCTCAACTCTGACTTTAACGAGGATAACCCCCTCACCCGTGAAGACTCCAAGATCCTCACCAAGCGTCTTCTCAAGAAGATCAAGGAGCAGAACGGCAAGGTGCTGATCAACGGCGGTAACGCTTACGCTCTGGAATTCGCCACCGATATTCTGGAAGTTCCGTTGGAATCCTCCAACTATCGTTACGCCTGCGCATCTGTTCCCTTCATGAGCATGGTGCTCCACGGCTACAAGAACTATGCCGGCGGCGCGCTGAACCTGGCAGGTGACTATGAGGCTTCTCTGCTGAAGGCTATCGAGAACGGTGCATCTCCCTACTTCGTAGTTGCAAGCAACAACACTGCTGTATTGAAGGACTACACCTACTCCATTCTGGCGAACTACTACTCCGTTCGTTACGTGATCTGGAAGGAACAGATCGTTGAGTCTTACAACATGCTCAATGGTGCATTGAAGAGCGTGAAGAACGCTACCATCGACAAGCACGAGTTCCTTGACCGCGACCGTAAGATCGTGAAGGTAACTTACTCCAACGGTGACGTGTTCTATTTGAACTACCTCATCAAGGATTACACCGTAAGAGAAGGGAACACCCTCATCGACGTTCCCACCTATGGCTTCGTTAAGGTTTCCGCAGACGGCACTACCTACGTCTTCGACGGCACCAACTACACCCAGCAGTAAGAGGAGGTAATCGGTATGACTAAAACTAAAAAAATCACCAACTCCGTCGACACTGCTAAGCGTTCGAGCAAGGGTAAATCCCTTGCTCGCACCAAGGCCAGAAGCGGCTGGGTGTTCATCTCTCCCTTCCTGATCGGCTTCTTCCTGATCTACCTTCCCATGATCGTGGAGTCTCTCCAGTTCTCCTTCCATAAGATCAAGATCATGGGTGGCGGCGGATATCAGCTGATTCCCGTAGGCTGGGAAAACTACGAGTACGCACTCTTCAAGGATACCCAGTTCGTTAAGACCTTGGCAGGCAGTATCGGCCAGCTGATCTTCAACGTTCCCGCAATCGTTGTCTTCTCCCTGTTCGTTGCAGTGCTTCTGAACCAGAAGATGCGCGGCAGAGCGATCTTCCGTGCCGTCTTCTTCATCCCCGTTATCGTGTCCACCGGTATTATCGAGTGGATCGACCTGCAGGATCAGATGGCTGAGAACGCAGGCGAAATGAACGGCGCAGGCCCTGGCATCAGTGCCAGCACCGGCGGCGAAGAGGAGACCGGCAACGGTCTGATCAGTATGATGGACGTGCGAAACCTCTTTGGTAACATGGCCGTCGGTACCGAGCTTGTTTCCTACGTTATTGAGATCGTTAACGAGGTTTACAACATCGTTAACAAGTCCGGTGTACAGATGCTGATCTTCTTGTCCGGTCTGCAGTCTATCTCTCCCGCGATCTATGAGTCCTGTCAGATGGACGGTGCTACCGGTTGGGAAACCTTCTGGAAGATCACCTTCCCCATGATCAGCCCCATGATCCTTGTAAACGCTGTTTATACCGTTATCGACTCCTTCACCTCTCAGGATAACCAGATGATGGCCTTCATCAAGACCATCTACGAGGGTCCGGACGGTACGGTTCGAGCCACCGCCATGGCGTGGATCTACTTCTTGGTGGTTATCTTGGTGCTCTTGGTCGTTGCGGCGATCATGGGCGGCTACGTCTTCTATCAAAGACGTGATACTTAAGAAAGGGGGATATACAAATGGATTTGTCTTCTATGACCAAAAAAGAAATCCGCGCTTTGGAAAAGCAGCAGAAGAAAGAAGCTGCTATTCGCAGAATCAAATCGCAGGATAAGCTTCCTTTCTGGACCTTGTTCCGTTATAAGTATCTGACCCCTTACTATGCAGGAAAACTCGGCATCGCCATCTTCCGCTTCGTGCTGTTGTTCGGCTTGTCCTTCGTTATTCTGTATCCCTACATCTCCAAGATCTTCTTCTCCTTCATGGGCAGAGAAGACTTCGTAGACGTACGAGTTCTCTTGATCGCTAAGTATCCCACGCTGGATACCTACAAGGCGATCCTGAACGATAACCAGTACTTCCAAGCATTGATGAACTCCTCCGTGCTTTCCTTGATGTGTGCAGTGATCCAGACGGCTACCTGTACCTTGGTTGGCTACGGCTTCGCTAAGTTCAACTTCCGCTTCAAGAAGATCCTCTTTGTCCTGGTTATCTTCACCATGATCGTTCCCCACGATACCATCCAGCTGTCCCTGTTTATGAAGTTCCGTTACTTCGATATCTGGGGCTTGGGCGGTACCATCGCAAACCTCTTCGGCGGTGAATGGACCGGCTTGAACCTGTTGAACTCCGACTGGCCCTTGGCGATCCTCTCCTTCACCTGCTTGGCATTCAAGAACGGTCTGTTCATCTACATCATGCGTCAGTACTTCAACGGCGTTCCCGACGAGTTGGAAGAAGCCGCATACGTAGACGGTGCAGGTGTGTACAAGACCTTTATGAAGGTTATTATCCCCATGTCCGCTACCATGATGGTTACCATCTTCATGTTCTCCTTCGCATGGCAGTGGTCCGATATGTTCTACACCGACCTGTTCTACACCGGTCAGTCCGACATCCTGTTGCCCGATATCGTAAAAGTTCCTTCCTCTCTGGATACCGATTACGCCGCACAGACTGCTTACGAGTCTGCTGCACGTAATACCTGCGGTCTCTTGATCTTGGCCCCTCTGGTCATTCTGTACCTGTTCACTCAGCGTACCCTGATCGAAGGTGTGGAGCGTTCCGGTATCACCGGTTAATTCCAAACAAAAAGCACCGAGCTTGCCTCGGTGCTTTTTTTGCTCTTGACATTTTTCAAAAAAATGGTATACTATTAGCAGTTTTTTCAGAAATGAGGCAAGAGATACCATGAGCAAGATTACCGTCCCCGCAGGGTACCGTTCCGTGCTGAACATCTACGATACCCAAAAAGCCATCGAGACCTTAAAGCGCACCTTTGAGCAAAAGCTTTGCCTCGCTCTGAATCTTACCCGCGTTTCCGCCCCCTTGTTCGTAGACCCCGCATCGGGTATGAATGATGACCTCAGCGGCGTAGAGCGCGCCGTTGTCTTCGACATCAAGGACACCGACCGTGAGGCCGCCATCGTTCACTCCCTGGCAAAATGGAAGCGTGTCGCCCTCCGCGATTACGGCTTTTCCGCAGGGGAGGGGCTTTACACCGATATGAACGCCATCCGCCGTGACGAGGAGATGGACAACCTCCACTCCATCTATACCGACCAGTGGGACTGGGAGAAGATTATCACCCCCGAGACCCGCAATATCGAGTACCTTAAAACCGTTGTCAAGTGCATCGTGGGCGCTATCTGCGAGACTGCAGACGTGCTGAAATGCCGCTATCCCCAGCTGAACGTTGATCTTTGCAGGGAAGTGACCTTCGTGACCTCCCAGGAGCTGGAGGATCTCTATCCCGACAAGACCGGCAAAGAGCGGGAAAACCTGTTCTTAAAAGAGCACAAGACCGTGTTCATCATGCAGATCGGCGGTGCCCTCCGTTCCGGCAAACCCCACGACGGCAGAGCCCCCGACTACGACGACTGGACTCTCAACGGCGATATTATGTTCTGGAACGACCGTCTCGGCTGCGCTTTTGAGATTTCCTCCATGGGTATCCGCGTGGACGAAGCGGCCATGGATCGCCAGCTCAATCTTGCAAACGCCAACAGCCGCCGCGAATTGCCCTTCCACAAGGAGCTTTTGGCAGGCAAACTGCCTCTCACCATGGGCGGCGGTATTGGCCAGTCCCGTCTTTCCATGCTTCTTTTGGACAAGGCCCACATCGGCGAAGTACAAGTTTCCCTTTGGGACGAGAACACCAAGCGAGTTTGCGCCGAGAACGGTATTGTCTTGCTTTAAGGGAGTACGTTTAGGGGCGCCGCCCCTAAAAACCCCGGCAGGGAAATCCGTCCCCTGCACCCCGTCATATAGTTCCCGAAAACGACAGTTTTTGGGCAACGGATTTTCTTTGGAGATTAAAAGAACCTTTCTTCTAAAAAGAAAGGTTCTTTTGCGTTCCCTCGTAAATCCTCTCAGCTGTCTCACAGATCCAAGCGGCCTCTTTCTCACCACAGGTCTTCAAGACCCGCTTTTTCGGCAACCCCCAAACGTCAAACCACTTAGGGCCGATCCATTGATTTCTGTCGCAATCCTCCACAAGCCCTTGCAGAATGGAAAGACACGCCCTTTTCGGTTTCATAAAGATCACCTTCATGGGGTGCTTGATGATGGCAAAGATCACTTTGGGATAGTGCGCCGTGATGTTGGTGAAGGTGATCCCGGGATGCACCACCGCAAGCCCCTCTTTCCCTTCATACAGCCCGTAAAGAGAGAACATCAAGAACCGCTTGGCGTTTCCATAGGCAAGACTGTGCTTACTGCGGGTGGAAAAATCTATGTCCTCGGGATCTGTCTCTGAATAGTTGTGGGCAATGCTCCCCACCGCCACCAATTTGCCGCCGCGGGATGTCAAATGTGGTTGTAATGTCTTTGCTAAGTAATAAGGGGCTGCGAAATTGATCTGGAACACGTTGTCAAGCCCCGTGTCGCATTTATGGCGGGGAATATGGTAAGCACCCGCATTCAGGATCAACCCGTCCAAAGGGGCTTTCAGAAGCTCACAGACCGCCGCCTTCACGGAAGCCATCTCCTCCAGATCCATGGGGATTCTGCGGATCTTTACGGCGGGGAACTGCGCTTCCAGCGTTTTCTGCAACGCTTCCGCCTTCTCTAGGTTTCGATCCAATAAGATCAGCTCCGCCCCCAAGGACGCCAAATGTCCGCAAAGCACCTCGCCGATCCCTCCCGTGGAACCGCTCACCGCAATCACCTTTCCCGATAGGGAAGGCATATTCTTTTGTATCCAGGTTTTCGTCTTCATGACTTTTCCTTAATCCCTCGGAATGTATTCCGTACAGCAATGGTAACCCACAGGGAATCGTTCGTCGGTGCTTTCCTCAACGATAAGCCATGTATAGCCCGGGAAAAACTCAATTCTTCCCATCAGCCCGCTTCCCTCAAAGTGAAGCACGCCGTTTTCCATGTCGCCGGTTACTTCAAGAGAGGATTCCGTCACGTCCTCCTTCAGGTAGTTTTCTCTGTCCGGATCGGGGTAGAAATAAGTAAATGTGTACTTGAAATTCACCTTGACCTGTGTGCCCGTTAGCTTTTCAAAGGTCAAATAGGTACATCCATTGGCAAGCTCCTTGCCTGTGGTCTTCTCCAGCGTAGCGCTCTTGTGCCATGTCTTATCCATGGCATCGACAGTGGGGTCCTCCGTTTCCTCGAAAAGCGAGGTATATGTCAGATTGGAAACTATTCGGGTCTGCTCCGTGGTTTCAAAAGGTTCCTCGTAACGACAGTAGTCGTTGAATATTTCCATGGATTTTTCAAAGCTGATTTCCTGCGTCTTCCTGTTTTGGATAAGAAAACGGGTTCCGCTTCCATCCAGCAGAAGGGAATATACCTGGGAAAAGTCTCCCTCTTTCGTGAATCGGTATAGGCTGTATTCCAGCTCGTAGTATTCCTCCCGATCAACGTGGATCAAGCCTTCCTCGTCCAGCCAACAGGTCTCGGAATCGAATGCGGCATACAATAACTCCGGCACCTCGTTTTTCATGGTGAAGATAGCGTTGATATCGTAGTCCGGGTTCAAAAGCACCAGCTCGTCCCGTCCGTCTTCGTTGAGGTCGATCTCATCGTACCCCATGCGTGATCCACCGTGATAAGTTGCATACAGAAGACGGGTGTAATATTCAAAAGAACGGTCATCCGGGAAGGAAAAGAGATTGTCGTAGCTCCCTTTTACCCACTCCAAAGTCTGAAAATCCTCCAGACAGCCGGAGATCGCTTTATAGGTTTCCAAAATCGCCTTATAGTCGGAAAAATCTGCCGCGGGCAATCCCTCGTCCGGGACAGCTTCCGCCAAAGGCAAGTGAATGCGGGGCGCCATATACTTGAAGACGTCGCCGGATCCCGGACCGAGAGCCTGATTGTGTTCCCAGTGCAGCTTGTTAAAGGTCTCTTTATCAATGCTTGTCCTTTTGCCGTCCGACAGCTTGAATCGTTCAACAATATCCTTTTCCGTCAAATCATAAACCGTGCCGTAGATCTTATCATAAACCATTTTGTCCCCATCCACACGGCAGGTGTAGTAGGTGGTTTCGGCAATTTCCTCGCCCATAACGTTCCGTGACAAAAGGAAACGATCTCTTGCGGTAAAATAGCAATAATTGTCCTTCCCATAGGCTGCTTCAAGCAAAAGGGGCTTTTCCTCCGAAAGGGTGAAGATAGCACGTACGACGGTATGTTGTGTCAAAAGGATCAGCTCAGGAACACCGTTGCTGTCAAGGTCTTTGTAACCATAGCCCAATCTCTCTGCGGCTTCTTCATCCGCACAAGCATCTACAATGCCGTAAAGAGCCTCCGCAATGGCGGATTGACGCTCGTCCATCTCTTCGGTATTGGGGGCGGTCAGCTCTTTGCCGCTATGCTTTTCGGTAAGCAGGGAAGTGTACTTAGATATAACGTCGCCGTACAGCGCCTTTTGTTCCTCGTACGTCTTTGGCGTCTCGGGCGTGTCTCCGCACCCAACCATAGAAAACAAAAGAACACCGCAGAGCAATACAGCTATAAGTCTACGCATAAAATATCCTCCTTTTTCGTCACACAAACATAATTCAATAATACGCTCTATCTGTCAGGAGAGCCGCAACAATAACAGTGAGTTTCCGCTTCCAACAAAGAACAAACCCGCCGAGCAAAAGCTCGACGGGTTTGTTTGGTCGGAGTGAAAGGATTTGAACCTTCGACTTCCACGTCCCGAACGTGGCGCTCTACCAAACTGAGCCACACCCCGAAATCGCGCACCGTATTCGGCGCACGCTGTACATTATATATGAAAAAACAAACTTTGTCAAGCCTTACGGGAATTTATTTTTTGATTTTATCCAGATAAGACTGCAGAATGATCTGCGCAGACATGGCATCGATCACAGCCCGCCGTTTACTGCTTTTGAAATCCGTGATGTTCATATAGGTATACGCCTCCACGGTGGAAAGCCGCTCGTCAATAAACTCCAAGGGCAATCCCGTAGCGGTCTGCAGCTTCTCCGCAAACACTCTGGTCTTCTCCGCGCGGAAGGATTCGCTTCCGTTCATATTGTAGGGGAGACCGCAGATGATCATCTCGCCGCCCAATTCCGCGATCTTTGCGGCACACTT
>JAEIGA010010811.1_pt1 | contig 13846 bp, 9 predicted proteins | sample 9270691 | NCBI WGS metagenome assembly JAEIGA01 (sample SAMN17057246, study PRJNA624740) | gut metagenome | biome: biome; isolation source: fecal sample | host: Bos grunniens | place: China: Xizang | collected 2019 | reverse complement strand
CATGTTCAAATAAGCTTCTTGAAGGTATACAATATCCAAGTGAGTCATTTCCGCCGGGATTTCCAACGGGCCAATCTCCAAATGGAACTCATCAACCACATCCTCCTGACGCGCCGGCACATTACCCAGAGAGGATTGTTTCAGAATATAGGAAAAATGCTCTTCGGAAATCACATCTTCAAACGTCAAAGATCCCGACAAGTCCGGAATCTGATCGGAAGCATCCCATCCATCATGGAACGAAATGGAAAAGGTACCATCCGCATTCTGTTTCAGGAGATCCAATTCCAAAACAGACACCAAGTCGCCCAACTTCAATTCACTGGTTTCACCCAAGGGCAATACAAAGGAATCCCCGCCAACGCTGACAGTAGCATCCAAATTGTCCATGTCGTAATCTTGATTTACACACGAACTCAAGATACAGCCGACTACAAAAAACAGCAGGAAAAAAACCGCAGTTTTCTTTTTCATCTTCGTGTAAATTTAATATTTGAAATAGTTTTATTTTGATTTCGAGGCAAATCCATCCTTGCGGATGTCCTACCGGACAAATGTAAACTATCTTACACGGAAAAGCAACTATATTTCAACGACTTTGTTCAACGTCACGTACCACAAATAACCCCGAACAGACCGTCCCATTTGGGCTACTTTTTCTTTGTAGCGGGTCACTTGGTCGTGGTATTGCGGACGCTCAACCTGGCCAAACTTGTAATCCAGAACTACGGCCTCCTGATCGCGGAACATCACCCGGTCCGGACACACCATCACCCCATTTTCATCAAGAATGGAAAGTTCGTTGTAATTGCAATACGTTCCATCGAACCAATGGTACTGTTGAACCCCCTCGATAGCCGTTTTTAAACGGATCAAAACGTCTTCAAACTCCTCTTGGGGAAGGACTCCCTCGGAAACCGCCAGGCGTACACTATCCTCCAACTGATCGGCCACCTCAATACGCGACAAAATCTCGTGCAGCACAACACCGCGGGTACGTTGCGAGTCTTCCGAGAAAAAGTCCGCACCTTTGAGCGTCAACCGCAGACGGGCCCCAATCGGTACAGAGCGGTACAAGCTGTCATCCGCCACGGTATTCGATCGAACACTTTCTCCTTCGGCACCCTCGGCCACCGTACGCACTTTGCCAATCTCGGTGGTCATCCAAGGGCCATCCTGGATCAGTTCCTGCTCGTAATGCTTGAACAAGACATTGCTGAGTGACAAGATGGAATACCCACCCTTTTTCAATCGCTTCGGTTGCGGTCCCATCACGATCATCTCTTCCCGGGCTCGGGTAAAGGCCACATAGGCCACGTTCAACAGGTCTACCAGGTGATACAACCGCTCTTTCCAATATTCCTCCTCAAACCACGTTGACTGAAGCTCTTTTTTAGCCAACAACGGCAAAATCGGCAAATAATTGAACGGAGGTCGTTGGGGATTGGCCCAGATATAGGTTGTCACCCGACCCTTGGGTGTAAAGACTTCTTCGAAGAACGGCAAAATGATGATGGGTGCAGCCAACCCTTTGGCTTTGTGAACCGTCATCACGCGCAAGGCATCTTCTCCTTCGGGAGCATTGACACACAAGCGGGATCCTTTCTCATCCCACCAGGTCAACAAATCTTTCAAGTTTCCACCCTGGAAGCCCATGGAGAAATCCAAGACGGCATCCATGAAAGTCCGAATGAAAATCTGTTCGGCGCGCTCCTCTTCCGGCAAATCGCGCACCAAGCTTTCGCACAACGCATACAAGGACACATCCTCCGGAACGGATCCTTGGTCCAACATCTCCTTGAGTTGGGTCACAATGGCCACAACCGCGTTGGAAGCGGAAAGCGAAAGCGACTCTTCGGTCACAACATGAAAACCATTTGACATCAAGGATTTGGACAAGACAGATCCTTCGCTATTGGTGCGTACCAGGAAGGTGATATCGCGTTGGTGATAGCCTCGGGACAACACTTCCCGGATCACCTCCGGCAAACGTTCCATGATAGCCGCCTTCCAGTCCTTGACGGACTCTTTGTCGACGAACTGCAGTGAAACACGACCGTGACCCAAGTGCTTCGGAACCACTTCCTGTTTGACGTCCGCAAAAATCTGATTGATCAGACCGGCATCCCCGTCCCGCTTCGTCTGATCGTACTTGCGTTCCTTGTTGTACACGAGTTGCACAGCATCCGAAGCCTTCCGGAAAAATTCGTTGTTGAATTCAACAATGTACTCCCCGCTGCGCCAGTTTTCCCGTTTGGGAATCACCCGGCACAAGTCCGATCCGAACTTCTGGAAGACCTTGTGGTTCAACAATTCCCAGTCGGAGTTGCGCCAACGGTAGATACTTTGTTTCACATCCCCTACCACGAGGTTGTCGCGACCGTTGTCCAAACTGTCCTTGAGCAAAGGTTCAAAATTCTTCCACTGCAAGGTCGAAGTATCTTGGAACTCATCCAACATGTAATGGTTCAAACGCGTCCCCACCTTCTCATAGACAAAGGGAGTATCGTCTTGCCCAATCAAACGATTGAGGAAATCATTGGTCTCTGACAACAAGACCAGGTTATTCTCCCGACAAAAATTCACCAGGTGCTCCCGGATATCGGCAAACAAAGCAATGGCATACAAGTCCGTCAAAATAACCTCAGCGGTATGATAGTCCCTCCGTTGCTCATCGGTCAAGGTCTTGTCGTTCTCCAGGATTCGGGGGTGCAATTCATCCACCAGTTCCTGCAACTGTTCGCTGAATTGAAGAACCGAGGGTTTGTCCCGCATCCGGTCCTCCAAATCCCGACTCTTCAGTTTGTACTCCTCCGAAAACAAACGTTTGCCCATTTCTTTGAGTTTCCCTGTCGCATCCCAGGAGTTCCCCTGCTCGATGTTATCGAGTGACAGGGTAATGAGCCATTTGAGCAAATCCGGCTGGTCTTCCAGCCCGTTCATCATCTCATCAATGGCTTCTGACAGCACCCGATCCTGGTCCAGTTCGACACAGTAATTGGAGGCCTGTCCCAATTCCCGGGCGAAAGATCGCATGATGCGTTGGAAGAAACGGTCTATCGTACTGACTTGAAAGGCCGAATAATCGTTGAGAATCGAAATCAGCAGACGTTGGGCATCCCCTTGATGAGGGTCCCCGGTTTTATCGGACAAAGCAAAAAGCTCCTGCAGGATCCGTTGCTTCATCTCATCGGTGGCCTTGTTCGTAAAAGTCACCGCAAGGATGTGCCGGTAAGCATGCTCCGACTGAAACAGAAGGTTCAGGTATTGCTGCGTGAGTTCATGGGTCTTCCCCGCACCTGCTGATGCCTTATAAATTTTTAACATAGTGGGAATTACAATATTTTGTGTACGAACAAGTTTTACAAGGAGAATGGTGATGATCCACCATCGACGAACGGACAAATGGCTTTGACGGATCCAGGATTTCCTCGATCAAACGACAGAGTCCCACTTGGTATTGTTCGCTTTGCTTGGGTTCCAGCAAGAAACCGGGGGTTCCTTCTTCCTGAAAGAGGTCTTTGACCGAATAAACGGCCAACTGAGCATTTTCGTCGGGACGGAGCAAAGGAGGTTCTCCCTTAACACTCCGCGTTGACCGGGTAAGCAGATCATAGAAACACAACTGGAAAGCCGTGTAGGGTCGCTTGTCCGAAGTGGCATCAAACATTTCTTCCACTTCCTTGAATTCAAGCTTGGACCCGCCCGTCTTATAATCCAGAATGCGTATTTGGTGATTCACCTTATCCATCCGGTCGATAAAACCTTTCAAAAGGACGGTAGAACCATCGGACAAGGGGAAATGAATCTCCCGACGCAACTCCAATCCTTTCAATTCAACAAGCTCGCTCAAATCCAATTCCAACACCTTGCAACAAATCGTTTTGAGCAAGGCTTGGATGATCTTGTTCTTACCGGTGATGACCGACAACTTCAACTCCTCTCGGAAGGCCTGCTGGATATAGTCGTCCAACAAATCAGGATTTTCCAACAAAGCAGTCGCTCGATCGACATCGTAAGCCGTCCCCACCATCGGCTCATACACCAATTGGATGACGCGGTGGAACAGGGTGCCGAAGGTATTGGCCTCGATATCCTCCTGAACTTCCTCCTCCTCATCGACCGTCTTGCTGAAAAAGAATTGCATGGGGCATTTCAAATAGACATTCAGAGCACTCGCAGAGAACGGAAGGCTGCGCAAACATTCCAAGAATTCCGGCGTCTTATGGACAAGGATCTCTTCCTGGGGAGCCAGATGCACAGAGGTTTCCATCACCAATTCGCGCATCGGAACACGGTACTGGTAGCGCAACTGTTTGATAAAACGGCTCTCTTCCCCACTCTTCAACCCATCTGTGCGTTGGTCGTACAACAACCACACCCGCTTAGCCCGACTGATCATCCGATAAAAATAATAAGCTTGAATGGCATCCTGGTACTCGTAGGTCGGCATTCCGAATCCTTTCCGCAAATTGTAGGGAATGAATGAGTTGCTGACGCTCTGCGAGGGGAAAGTGCCCTCATTCACGGAGAAAAGAATGAGGTTGTCAAAATCCAGGGCACGGGTTTCCAAGGGTCCCATGATTTGCAGACCCGCCAAGGGTTCCCCACGATAGGGAATGGATGTACCCGCTGTGAGTTGATCCAGGACGCGCAACCACGTCTTGAGTTCCAACGGCAGGTTCAAATCCCGCAACCGGACAATGGCAGCATACAGGTGGTAGAGAAACTCCTGATCCAACGCAGACATCGAACGTCCCAATACGGACAAGGTTTCCAAGAAATAATCTGCGACGCGACGGGTCGATTCCACCTTGTCCCCGGTGGGTTTCGGAACCTTTCCGAACAATTGTCCGAATTCCTCTACCCCGCCGGCACACAAGACTTCAGCCGGCACATAAATGAGGTTGTTCTTCACAACGTGCTTCCGAATCCGGGTTATTTCATTTGTGAAACGACTGGTCAGACAGGGATGGTTCAGGACATTCATCAAGGCGGCGTGATAGAACATCGGCTGTTCCTTATCATACCGGCACCGGTCCACCAACTGGGACAGGTATCGGAAAAATGACTGGACCTTGCTGTTGTGCAACGGATATCCCATCGTCACATTCACACTATCGACACAAGTCGGCAGCGAGTCCAACAGGGGATCCAAGGCCTGTTCCTGGGGCAAGACCAGGGCGGTCTTGAAAAGGTCGGCACCGGCCAAATCCTCTTCCAACAGACGACCGGCGTACTTGGCTTGTCCTACGAGCGAGGGAATCCCCACGACGGTGATTTCCGGCAGTTTGAAGGGTTCTTCTGGCAAGGGATAACGCGACTGAAAATCGGCCAGGTTGTCCTGCATAAACCACGAAGCCCGGTTCTGCTCATCGCGGATCAAATCGCCGTGATAATCCCAATAAAAATCCGCCAAGTCGTTCTTTTTCAAGTATTGTAACAACTCCCTTTCACAAGCCGTCAAGGCGTTCAATCCCACAAAGACATAGCGTTGGTGACGTTGGAGTTGCTGATGGATGGGATGGGCCGGTTGGCGCAAGGCCTCCACCACTTCGCGGTACAACGCCCCTTCGTAACCCAGTTTATCCGCTGCCAAGTCCGCATTGAAGCGCTCATAAATCTCGTACAGAACCTCCCAGATCTTCCGGAACGAACGCTCGTTGGACGATGGTGCCTGTTCCCGAAAACTTCCCCAGAACTGACGGATTGCCGCTTTCTGTTCAGCAGACAAGTGCTCGTAACCCGCATCCAGGTCCCGCAGGTCCCGAACGTTGGTAAAGAGTTGTTTTGCATCCACCAGATACTTGTCCAGGTCACTGAAATCGTTCATCAGCATATCCCCCCAAAGGATGAAATGATCCAACGTCTCAGTGGCATCCCCGGTCAATTCCCGGTAGATGGCATACAGACGCAACAAACCCGCAATGCGATCAATCGGCTGGCGGTCCGTCAATTCATAAAACAAAGCATTGATGGTTGTGACGGGAGGCGAGAACAGCACTCCCCCGGCTTGCTGACCCAAATACTTGCGGAAAAACAACGAAGAACGCCTGTTCGGAAAAACGAAGCAGGCGTTCATCAAGGTTTCGCGTTCCCGTTCCAAGTATATGTCAGCTACTTGGCGTAGAAATTCCATGCGATCAGATTCTTTTTTGGATTTCACGGGTTTGTTCTTCGTATCCGGGCTTGCCCAACAACGCGAACATATTCTTTTTATAATCTTCCACACCGGGTTGGTCAAAAGGATTTACACCCAGCATGTAAGCACTGATACCACAAGCTTTCTCGAAGAAGAAATAGAGTGCTCCCAAATGGTATTCATCAATGCGAGGCATTTCCAAACGGATGTTCGGCACACCACCATCGATGTGAGCCAAGCGGGTTCCCAATTCAGCCATGCGGTTACAAGCTTCCATACGACGTCCAGCCAGGAAGTTCAAACCATCGAGGTTTTCCGGATCAATGGGAATTTCCAAGTTGCGTTTCGGAGCTTCTACCGAAAGTACGGTTTCGAACAACGTACGTTCTCCGTCTTGGATGTATTGTCCCATGGAGTGCAAGTCGGTGGTGAAGTTCACGGATGCGGGGAAAATTCCCAAACCTTGTTTGCCTTCCGATTCACCATACAATTGTTTCCACCATTCTCCGATGTATTGCAACTTCGGTGTGAAGTTGACCAGAATTTCAATTTTCTTACCACTGCGGTACAAAGCATTGCGGGCTGCAGCATATTGGATAGCCGGGTTGGCTTCGGATTGTTCACGGCAAAGAGCTGCCATATCGCGGGCACCTTGCAACAAGGCACGGATGTCAAAACCTGCCGCAGCAATGGGCAACAGACCTACCGGAGTCAAAACGGAGAAACGTCCTCCTACATCGTCCGGAATCACGAAGGTACGGTACCCCTCACGGTCTGCCAGGCCTTTCAAAGCGCCACGTGCTGCATCGGTCACAGCCACAATGCGTTGACGGGCTTGTTCCTGACCATAGCGTTTTTCCATCCATTCTTTGACAATGCGGAAAGCCACAGCCGGTTCGGTGGTTGTTCCGGATTTTGAAATAACAATCACCGCAGTTTCCCGTTGTTCCATCAAGTCCAACAGTTCGCTGTGGTAGTCTTCTGAGAGATTATGACCCGCAAACACCACTTGCGGAGCTCCCAACTGCGAAGAAAACGTATGCGAAAGGGCTTCCAACGTCGCTTTGGCTCCCAAATAAGAACCCCCAATACCTACGGCAACCACCAAGTTGATTCCCGCCTTTTTCCAATCTTCCACAACAGCCTCGCAAGCTGCTACCAGTTCTTCGGAAGTATTTTCGGGCAAATCCAACCAGCCCAAGAAATCATTACCGGCTCCGGTACGACGATCCAACACATCCAAAGCACCTATGGCCTCGTTCATCAACGGATCTACGTTCACAAAAGAACGAACCGCACTCAAATCTACTTTCAACATAACGTATTCTTTTATTTGTTTATTGCAATAATCTACACAAGTTTCCAAAGATGCGGACCGGGTAACAGCCTTCGTACAAAATCTTGTACACCGCATCCACGATGGGCATTTTCACCGAATAACGGAGGTTGATCTGGTGAATGGATTTCACCGCATAATGGCCTTCCGCCACCATGCTCATTTCGGACTGGGCCGACATCACCGAATATCCTTTTCCAATCATACTTCCGTAGGTCCGGTTCCGGCTGAACTGCGAGTAACACGTCACCAACAAGTCTCCCAAATAGGCTGAACGGGAGGTAATGCGGTTGGCATCCGGATAGGTCGCATCCAAGAATGAAACCATCTCGTGAAAGGCTGAGGTAATCAAAACGGCCGTAAAATTATCCCCGTAACCCAAACCGTGGGCAATTCCGGTTGCTACGGCATACACATTCTTCAAAGCTGCCGCATACTCAACCCCATAAATATCCGTACCGGGAATCGTATTCACATAGTCACAACGGAAGAGTTCGCAGAGTTTCTCGGCCACCTCCGCATGTTTGGACGTCAAGGTCAAGTAAGAAAGGCGTTGCATGCCCATTTCCTCGGCGTGCGAAGGGCCACTGATGATTCCAATCTGATCAAAAGGAAGATGACAAACCCGGTTGAAATATTCAGCAATGGTCAAGTACTCGCTGGTCACGAAGCCCTTGATGGCAGAAATGACGAATTTGTTCTCCAAAGACACCGTCAACTTGGAAACTTCGGATTCAAAGTAAGCCGACGGAATCGCAAAAATCAAAACATCGGCTTGGGACACGACTTCGTCCATGGAATCGCTCATCTGCAGGTATTCCGGATCCAAGTAAACGGAACTCAGATAAGAACGATGGTGTCTGTGTGTTTTGATGTATTCAATGGCCTCGGCATTGCGCAAGTACCAATGGACCCTGTGTCCTTTGTGTTGCATCAATTTCACCAAGGCAGTTGCCCAACTACCGCCTCCGATGACGGCAATCTTTAGATTCTCCTGATCGAAAAAGTTCGCATCCATAGGGCGAAGTTACATCATTTTTTCTTAATGGACAACCCGAACACCCGTTTTCAGAACAAGAGCACGAAGAACCCTTCCCGAAGAGCTTTTTAAGGATTTTTGCCCCCCGAAAAAGAACCCATCCACCCACTACCAGCAGGATAAAAATCGTAAAAATCAATTGCAGGTTTTCCGTCATATCTTGCTCTCTTTAACCGAAGCAATACGACAAAAGCCGTACCAGATAAGCCACAACCCACGCCAAAGCTGTGGTGTAGAAAATGGACCACAAAGCCCACTTCCATCCAGCCTCTTTCTTGATGGCAGCAACGACGGCCATGCAAGGGAAATACAGGAGGATGAAGAGCATGAATCCGTAGGCCACCCACGGCGTAAAGGCCGGTTGTTGTGCCAGTTCCTGTTCGGCATACAAGACTTCCATCGTACTGACCACGACCTCCTTGGCGGCAATACCCGACACCAGGCTCACGCCCATCTGCCAGTCAAAGCCCAGGGGTTCAATGACAGGCTCAATGGCCTGGCCGATTTGCACAATGTACGAAGCCTCTTCCTGACCCGGTTTCCGATCCAGAGGGAAATAACCCAAGGCCCAAATCAGAACCGATGCGGCCAAGATGACCGTACCCATCTTCTTGAGGTACTGTACCGCCTTGTTCCACATGTGCAACAACGCATTGCGCAGGGTAGGCATCCGGTAAGGAGGCAACTCCATCACAAACGGATCCGAGACCTTGCGGAAAATGGTCTTGTTCAACAACACCCCCGTGAGGATCGCAAAGAAAATACCGGCGGCATAAATGGAAATCAATACCAGACCCTGGTGGTGCGGGAAGAAGGCAGCCACCAGCAGCAGGTACACCGGCAACCGTGCACTGCAGGACATAAAAGGCACGATGAGCATCGTCATCAACCGGTCACGACGGTTCTCCAAAGTCCGCGTCGCCATCACGGCCGGCACATTGCAGCCGAAGCCCATCAACAGCGGAATGAAAGACTTGCCGTGCAAACCAATCTTGTGCATCAACCGGTCCATGATAAAGGCCGCCCGGGCCATGTATCCGGTATCTTCCATCAAAGAGATGAAGAAAAAGAGAATCAGAATATTCGGCAAAAAGACCAGAACTCCCCCAACGCCGGCCACGATCCCATTGACCAGCAAATCCGTCAAAGGGCCGGGAGCCATTACCTTCAGCAACCATTCACTCAAATGGCCTACCCCCGCATCGATCCATTCCATCGGATAACTGCCGAGGGTGAAGGTGGTCTGAAACATCAACCACAAAAAGAAAATCAGAATCGGGATCCCGAACCAGCGGTGGGTCAGGAAACGATCTATCGAGGTGGTGGATTTGCGTTGTTCCTTCGGAGAAGGCACAAAGGTCTCCTGCAAAGCACCGCGGATAAAACCATATTTGGAATTGGCAATGCACGTACGGACCTCTTCCCGGTACTCCCGTTCCACACGTTCGCGTTTTTCTGCACACAGCGCCATCAACGCATCACGTCCCGGCTCTGACTGGAAGTGTTCCTGCATCAGGCTATCGCCTTCCAACAACTTCAACGCCACATAACGCGGGGTATAGGCATCCGTCACTTCGGGATATTGGTACACGCGTTTTTTGATTTCTGAGATGGCCTCTTCGACCTCCTGACCGTAGTTGATGTGAATGTGACGGACGGTCTCCGAACGGTCTTCGTACACTTCGATGATACGGTCCAACAAGGCATCGATGCCAACGCCCCGGGAAGCCACCGTCGGCACAATCGGAATCCCCATGAGTTTACCCAGGGAATCGTAGTCCAGACTGGCCTCGCTCTTTTCCAGTTCGTCGTACATGTTCAAAGCCATCACGACGCGGATGTTCATGTCCAGCAACTGGGTCGTCAGGTACAGGTTACGTTCCAGACCCAAGGCATCCACGACATTCAAAACCAGGTCCGGATGCTCGTTGACAATGTACTCCCGCACATAACGCTCTTCCGGCGTATATTCAGTCAAGGAATAGGTTCCTGGCAGGTCTATGAGGTGAATGGTATAACCCCGGTGATGGAAAATACCCGTCTTGGCTTCCACGGTCACACCGCTGTAGTTCCCCACTCGTTCCTGCAAACCCGTCGCCCGGTTGAACAACGAGGTCTTTCCGCAATTCGGATTGCCAACCAAGGCAATGTCGATATTTTTGGAGCGACGGTCGGCCTCGCTCCGGATTTCTTCCTCCGCAAAGGTCTCTACTTGAGGATCTTGAAAATCAGCAGTTTCCTGCACCACTTCCACCAAGCCCGCCTCGCTACGACGCAGGGTCAAGTGAATCCCCATCAGGCTGTATTCAATCGGATCCTGCAAGGGAGCATTCTTGATGACCTCCACACGCACGCCACGGACGAACCCCATCTCGATGATGCGGTTCCGAAAGTTTCCGTGACCGTGTACCTTCACGACCACACATTTTGCCCCAGTCGGAATCTGGGCTAAACTCAAATATCGCGGGTTGATTTCCATGCTTTTCTTATTTCATAAAACGCGTTGCCGCTTCCACTGCCAATTGGTCACACCGTTCGTTCTCCGGGTGGCCGGCGTGTCCCTTGATCCAGACAAAACGGACCCGATGACGCCGATAGACTTGCAGGAAGCGTTGCCACAAATCTGGATTTGCCTTCTTGTCAAACTGCTTGCGTTCCCAATCGAACAGCCAGCCTTTTGACACAGCATTCACTACATAGGAAGAGTCACTGTACACCGTCACCTCGGAATTGGGCTTCAACAAAGCTTCCAACCCTACAATCACAGCCATCAATTCCATCCGGTTGTTCGTGGTAAGGGGCTCGCCTCCGGACAATTCTTTGTAATGTTTGCCCGAACGCAAGACCACACCATAGCCGCCGGGACCAGGATTGCCCCGCGACGAACCGTCGGTGTACAATTCAATCGGTAATGCCATGGTTATGCTTCCGGCTGTGCGTTTTGTTTTCCAATCAGATCTTCCACGTTGTCGGTTCCTTTACCGTGATGAAGTACCGACTTCACTTTCAGGATATTGGCACGCATCTCATCGTAAAGTTTACGATTCTTGACCACATCGATGGCTGCATAGATGGAAGACAACATCGGCAAAGCATTCGCTTGGTTCTTACCGGCCAATTCGAAGGCTGTACCGTGGTCCGGACTGGTGCGTACCACCGGCAAACCGGCTGTAAAGTTGACACCATTGTCGAAGGACAACAACTTGAATGGAATCAGACCTTGGTCGTGGTACATTGCCAAGACCCCATCGAATTGGGTAAAGCTGTTGTTGCCAAAAAATCCGTCGGGAGAATAGGGACCAAAGGCCAGGATGTTTTCGTCCGCAACTTGTCGGATAGCCGGTTTGATGATGTCAGCCTCTTCTGTACCCAACAGACCGTTATCGCCACAGTGGGGATTCAAGCCCAAAACGGCGATGCGAGGTCGAACCACCCCGAAATCACGTTTGAGGGACTCGTTCATCACGCGCAATTTCTCCACAATCTTCTCGGTGGTGATCTCGCGTGACACTTCTGCAATGGAAACGTGAGTGGTCACCAATCCCACCCGCATTTTGTCCGAACACAGGAACATCAACGAGTTTTCTGCACCAAACTTGTCAGCCAGGTACTCGGTGTGGCCTTTGAAATGGAAGGAAGCCTCCATCATGTTGTGCTTGTTGAAGGGAGCCGTAACAATGGCGTCCAACAATCCTTCCTTCAAATCATCCGTCGCTTTCTCCAACGACACCAAAGCCGCTTTGGCAGATTCGGCGGTCGGTTGACCCGGATCAATTTGAAGCTGGTCAGTCACGCAGTTGATGATGTTGATGCGTTTGGGATGAAAATCCCGAGCCGTGTTGATGATATTGGTATTGAAATTCTCGGTCTCAGAGATGAGTTTGCGGTAATAACCCACCACGCGGGAGGAACCGTAAATGATCGGCACACAGAGGTCAGTGATGCGGGAGTCCAACAGCGCCTTGATAATCACCTCACAGCCAATGCCGTTTGTATCTCCAATGGTAATACCTACTATTATTTTTTGTCCCATAGAACTATCTATTTAAGAAACTACTTCGTAAAACGGTGCAATTTACGAAAAATTTATTTTTTATGTACCTTTGCGCTATGGCAAATATTTTGGATCGAGAGATACAATACCTTCCGGGAATCGGCCCCAAACGGGCAGAATTGCTCAAAAAAGAATTGGACATCCATTCTTTCCGGGACCTGTTGTACACCTTTCCGTTCCGCTATTTGGACCGCACCCGCATCTATGCCATTTCCGAACTGGAACCCTCCATGGCCTGGGTGCAAATCCGAGGCACCATCGTTGCGATCAACCATGCCGGTGAGAATCGGGGCAAACGCCTGATTGCCACCCTGGCAGACCGGACCGGGCGCGTTGACCTCATCTTCTTCCAAGGCATCAAATGGATGGAGGAAAAGGTCCGACTTGGCAAAGAGTTCATCGTTTTCGGACGACCGAGCACCTTCAATGGCAGTTTGAATTTCGTCCACCCGGAACTGGAAGACCCCGAATCGGCTCTGGCACAAGGCAGCACCATGACGGGCGTTTATTCCAGCACCGAAAAACTCCGCAACAGCGGCATCGGCATCAAGGTCTTTTCCAAACTCATCCAGAAATTGCTGAACCAATGGCTGGACCACATTCCGGAAAGCCTGCCTGAAAGCATCCGCCAACAAGCCGGCCTCATTCCCCTGCGCCAAGCCTTGCGCAACATCCACTTTCCGGAAAACCTGCAATTGCTGGAACAGGCCCGTGCCCGACTCAAATTTGAAGAACTGTTTTACCTGCAACTTTCCCTGCTCAAGTAACGAAACGTCCGCATGCGCCACGGAGCCGCTCCGGTCTTCTCCCGCATCGGCGAATACTTCAACCACTGTTACTGCCGGATCCCGTTTGAACTGACCGGCGCACAAAAACGCGTCATCAAACAAATCCGCTCCGACGCACGCAGTGGCCTGCAAATGAACCGTTTGCTGCAAAAGAATTGGCTTTTATGTACCTTACCGTTTTTGTACTGACTTTTTTTAGTGGTCCCGGAAGAATATCGATAGATGAAGTGCTACGTAAATTAATGTCATAAGCAGGGCTGGTTGAAAAACTCTTTTACCCTTATTTTTGTCTTGGACTGCTCAATTCGCATGTTGCATCACTTGTGCATTCTTAGGTCTTGCAGGTCTTAAAACTGTTTTTACCTATAAGCAAAGAGGATGCCCCCAATTAAAATGGGGCACCCTCTTTAGTAGATGGATAAAAAAGATTCTTAAAGAATAATTACCTTTTTACCCTCAGAAGTGATATATACTCCACGAACAGGTT
>JAEIGA010010810.1_pt1 | contig 13846 bp, 13 predicted proteins | sample 9270691 | NCBI WGS metagenome assembly JAEIGA01 (sample SAMN17057246, study PRJNA624740) | gut metagenome | biome: biome; isolation source: fecal sample | host: Bos grunniens | place: China: Xizang | collected 2019 | reverse complement strand
AGGAGTCGAACCTACACGCCGTGAAGCACTCGCACCTGAAACGAGCGTGTCTACCATTTCACCACATCCGCTTTCAGAAAAGTGGGACAAAGATACAAAATGTTTTTGATTTACGAACTATTTTCTGAAATTATATGACAACATCAAACTTATATTCCTTCTCCCACCCCTGAATCATCATAGAAAGATGCGTTACTGCAAAGTCCAGATCGATTGTAATATCCTCCAGATCAGGGGCATTCCAGTCATATCCGCTCTCTGCAATATAATGCCCTAACGGAAAACGTCTGACCACCTTATCTCCCGTGTCAATCTCCATTATCAGAGATTCGTCAAGCTGACGCGGCAGGCTGATGCAGAAAGAACTATCATTTTCCGGATGCAGCCTTACATTAAAATCACCTGATGATGGAGTTCCATCAGACTCATACCCATTCACATTTCCCGATACTGCCAGTCCGACAAAAGACTGGACAGACATCTTTATATTCAAAGTCATTCTGCAGAAATTCTTCCTCATAATGATTGTCTCCGACATCATTTCATATGATGCATCTATTTCCGTTGAATGAATATATACGGGAGGACAATCTTCCCCGTATGGAATTGACACGGATTCGGACAAGGTGTCTCCCCTACCGGCCCAGACACAGAGTTTGAGCCTGGTACGGGGAACAGATACAATATAGTCTTCACCGAATTCTTCCTTATGCACGATATCGCTCAACAACACTCCCGCATCCTCTCTCACGAATAAGTCTACCGACTGCACAGACATTGTATCCACTTCTGTGAAATCCAGGAACAACCTGCACGGACAGCCTCCTCTATCCTCCTTCACGGAACATCCGGCACAAGAAATCAATACCAGTGCAGACGTCAACATATCATACACCTTGAATCGCATAATCTTAGATCTTCTCGTTAATCTCCTCTGAATCAATCCACTCCTGAATACTTATATTGACAGATGCGTCATCCACATCGATAGGTATATCAGGCGAAGAAGAGCCCGGGCGTGTTATTGTCACATTGACCTCATATGCCGTATTCCTCTTCAGTCCAGGGATAGAAATCGGATAATAATATAATTTATTGTCAAGACGCGCCTCCAGAACCAGACGTGTATATCGTGGTCCGAAAGTCTCATCCGAAGAATCTGTTTCCGTACCGTTAGGATAGGTGTAAAAAGTATGGTTCAATGAATAAGATTCTCCATAAGGTACATTGATATACTCACTCGAGAGTCTCTTTATCAGATCAAGAATGTATGCACTGTTTCCGTGTTTCTTCTCATTATACCATTTTTGGGGTTCCAGATCTTCAAAATAACCTGTTGTTCCGGCAATATTTATAAGATAGACTGCCTGAATGGAGAAATTTTTGTCTTTCAGATAATCCAGGGTCATATTGTTAGTGATGGTACCAAGGGTTATCTTGGAAGCAAGTCGCGTAACAGGAACTGTAATGGAAGATGATTCAGAGACATCAGTAGGTAAACTGCCTGCCATAACGAGACTATACCTCTTGTTTTCCACAAGATCGGAAGTCTTTTGGGAAAGTTCTTCATATTTTGAGATATCCTTTATTTCCGGTGCATTGACTAAAGCCACTGCAGTTTTAGTTCCTGGAGTACACTGTATGGAAGCGCTCGTTGCATTCTTCACATTATTGTATGCTTCCAATACGCCTTGACTATCAAAGACATAAACTTGCAGATTAGTGACCTTTCGTTCATCTTCCGTACCTTCGGACTTTGTTTCACCGACAGGAACCGACAGGTCAAGAGTCACAAGGCCGGACTTATTTTCCGGTTCGTTGACAAGAATTTCATTACAAGAGGCAAATGCCACAGCAGCAAATGCTGCAAGATAAAGTTTTCTTTTCATAATTGATTGATTTAAAAATTATTACTATTAGCGCTAACTAGTTTATACATTTCAGGGTCCAGATTCGCCCTATGACGCATATAGGGATCGTATGCCAGGCAGAGATCGTAATATTTCCTTGCTTCCTCGAATTGTTCCAAGCGGATAAGGACCATCGCCATAAGATAACAGACCTTTGGATCCTTGTCATCCAGTCTGCCCAGAACATCAAGGGCGGAATGATTATAGTCTGCTGACATAAACGCAAGAGCGGAGTTATAATCATCGTAAGGGCGGAGAATGGTCACAGCCCTCTTGTAATCCAGCTGCTTCATCGCCTCGACACCTGCCATATAAACAGTATCAAGCTCTGTCGTATGTACCGTATCTTTGATCATTCCCACGCGGTGAAGGTGGAAATCAAAACTGACGCTCCTAAGTTTCGGATATATCTTCTCCCTCATATAGCGGTATTCCGAAAGAGAGGACAATCTTCTTTCCACATTATCCGGATGGGTCAGGTCCGCGGTCATTTTCAATATCCTGGCCTTAGCGGAAGGCTTGATAACCGTATCATTGGCCACAAGCTTCTTTAACTGTTCCCAGTTTTCAGGGAGTTCAGACGCCTTCAGACTGTCACGCCATTCCACAGGAACATATTCTCCGATATAGCTCCTCACAGACTCCGAGCGTGCAGCAGACAATCTTCTGTTAGAAGCAAATGAACCTTCCGGTGAGCAGGAAGCGACAATTACCAATGAATCCAGCACCAGGTCATCTCTCGCCATCACATCATCGATACATCTTAAAACCCTCTTCAATTCGGATGCATTGTCACTTAAAGAAGTATCGACATCCGAGCGTCCCTGATGAAAATCAATGAACGCCTTGGTATTGTCATAGACATTCCTTTCCAGCACATAGCTCCGGTATTTAGGCCTATCGTCTACAAGTCCGGCCAAGGAACTGATATAAAACGTCAGTTCATCTGGAAAAGGAAAGTTGTAGATGCATTGTCCTTTTTCATATAATTTACCATTCAATGACACTGTTACCTTTCTCAGCCGCGGACGGCTTTTGAAAGTATGTACATATCTATATATGAAGTCTCCGTCCGAAGCTACAAGAACTGTATCAAGTCTGATTCCCTCTGAAACAATCGGGTCCTTTACATATTTATCGAACATAGCCTTTCTTCTTTCTTTCCGTCTCTCGTTACGTTTCCATTTAAGATGCTTGGAGTAATGCATCAGAGCCTCTCTCTGAGTGACGCCAAAAAGATTTTCAGCTTCCGGAGCCGGGACAAATGAAGAATCGTTTTTCATCGCATACGTTTCCGGATAATGTCGCTCAAGAAAGATCTCCAGCTGACCAATACGGATGAAGTCCGTACTGTCCGTAATTATCGAAGACAGGAAGGCACGATATCTTTCATATCCGCGAAGCTGACCGGCCCTGTACTTCTCACCGGTAATATAAATGGCATCCAAAGGAACCGTATCATTCTGTATCCCCATAAGGGGCTGTATCTTAAGCTGCCACTGGGAATCTGACATTCCGGACGGAACCGTAACATCAAAACTGACAGAGACATAACCAGCACGCTCAGCTACATTACGAAAACGAGCGACGACTTTTGATGCCGAGATGATGTCAGTGGCTACCATCTCACCTGTATCCGTGTCTCTGATCGCATTCATTATGATAGGACCATCAGAAAGAGTTCCCCTGATACTATCTATCACCATATCTTTCTCTTCATCTTCTTCCAGTGGCTTCTCCTCGGAAACGGAAAGACTCATCGTCACTTCTCCAGAACGTATCTTCTGCATCTTTCCGACCGGGGAGCAGGCCACTATAAGGAACAAGCCAACTATCAACCGTTTAAAACACATACACCAAAGATATCATTATATCATCAGGAAGTAGGAACCAACGTCTTCCGGAATTTTGTATCAGTCCGCATTGCTGGCAGGAATAGCTACGGAACCAATCCATTCCTCCCCAGCCTCCTAAACCGAATTCCATATTGAAATGAGGACTCACCATATATGTATACCCTGCATAAAGCCCGATTCCGGCACGATCTCCTTCGTCAGTTTCTCGTGATAATATTCCTCCGAAATTATATTCCTGATATTTTACTTTTCCAGAAATCCACCATCCGGACCAAGTATGCCACGACCACAGCCTCGCACCGACGCTGTATGACTGCTGCCTGAGCTGAAATTGATCTTCCTGCCCTTCCCTGAAAGTGAAAGGATTATATTCCGCTCCAAATGTCAGGCTCCAAGACCGGGAAACAGAATAAGAGCATTCTGCATTTATGGTTCCCAGACAGACATAGTCCAGAAGATTCGTAGACACGGAAAAACGCTGAGCCGAGGCTTTGAAGGAAGTGCTGGCCAATAACACTACCATAACATATATTACATATCGCTTCATATCAATATCTGCTGAAAACCTGATCGATCATTTCTCTTTTGTCCGGATGCTTAAGCAGAAGCGCATTCTTAAGATCCATTCTGGAATCAACTGTCTCATCAAGAACGGAGAAGATCTCTGCCTGATCCAATCCTCTCTCATCCATAAAACGGAATATCTGAGGATAGAACCACCAACTGGTTCCTATTGCAGGGAAGGGTCCACCATATCTCTGCTTGTAAAGTTTGCTTTCAAGATACCAGGCCCACATCTCGCTGACCTCACAATGTCCGGCTCCCTCACCAGATCCGCTTCCGTACACTTCACCTCCTGCGGTCACAAAGGACTCGACGATATATCTTATGTACTTATCCCAATACGATGTACCTACCTGAGCGAAATGGCTTGCGTGGGCAAGTTCGTGGCAAGTATCTGAATATATTTCCTTATATGTACGGGAGTCTTCTGTTCCGATGGTGATGTCGGGAAGGAAGAATTCAAGTATGCGGTAGTATTCGCCAAGAAAGGATTTCACCAGGGAGCTGCGCAATATAGCTCCGTGATGCAGCATCACAGCACTGCCGATATCCATTGATTGCAAGATCCAGATTCTCAGCCCAGAAGGAGGTGGAGCAATGTCCAGATCATCAATATTGCAGCGACTTATATAGTCGTAGACGGTATTGTTTACGACGCATCTCCGGAAAAGTTTATCATCCGAATCATTGGTTATGGTCATATCGACGCCTTCCGGGCCAGACTTGCCGAGGGTAGAGACAGAAGCCGGAACCAGCACCATATTGAAACCTATCGAAAAACCCAGTTCATTCTTGAATACCAGACGATAACGAAGATCCGCCGCAAAAGATTTGTCCATCTGATAGTATCCGTCTCTGTCAGTATAGCAATGAGAGAACTTCACGAAAGAATTGCAGGATACTCTGACTCCTGCCACACCGAAAGGCTTGCCATTATTGAATTCCTTATCCTCGATGGTTATACGGCCGGCAGGACGGACTTTTCCAGATGCCTTTGTCTGAGTATAGGAAAGCCGACTCGCATTACCCGTAAGGATATATGACTGACGCTCCACAGCAGTCCAATCGATTCCATCCGCTCGTGTCCCAGGATCATTTTCTGCAATATAGCATTCATCTATAATTTCATATTCGACTTCCGGAAACTCGAAATCAGGCGGAACAACAGCATATTGCCAGGTAAGCTGCTCTTCAGGAACAGAAGGATCGTGATACCAGTCACCTTCGACTGCAATGTCATAGTCGAGAGGATGGTCGGTAAGATTCTGGCATAAAAGGGAAATAGTTTCGAATTCTTCTTCTGTTGCCGGCAGAAAACGGACATAAAGATTAGTCGTCTTCACATCCACCCGATCCGCCTTTGTAGGATAGAGAGAATACAGAGCCTTCGTAATATTCTCAGTCGTGTAAGGATTCTCAAGACGGTCTCCCAATACAATCTTCCCGTGCGGAATCTTCCGACCATAATGATAATCCAGATTCTGATCGGTTCTTGTCCAATCCTTGCTGCAGGAGATCATCGTCAATGCCAGCAGCACCAGTGTGAATTTGCCTCTCATAATTTTTTCTTTTAATTACAATGGCAAAGTTCCAGACAAATAGCCGTATACTCAAAAAGAATACGGCTATTTGCAAAAAACGGCCTCCCACAGATGTGAGAGGCCGTTTTAATACTTGAAATTTGTTCAATTTTTATAAAAAATCAAACAAATTGTTCCACAAAATACCGTGGAACATCATTAAAAATAAGAGACAGTCTTCTGCTCGACAGCCGAAAGTATGCTGTTTGCCACACGGCTGACTCCAAAACGGAAGAACTCCTTGTTAAGCCATTCCTTTCCAAGCAGCGAGGCAACGATAGAATAATAGCAGAGAGCATCTGCCGCAGAAGATATTCCACCAGCCGGCTTGAATCCAATCTTTTTTCCTGTAGCTGCATAATACTTGGCAATACACTCGCACATAATGTATGCAGCAAGAGGAGTGGCATTCACATCCACCTTTCCGGTAGAAGTCTTTATGAAATCTGCTCCTGCTTCCATAGCTAGGAATGATGCCTCAGCAATATTCTCAGGAGTCTTGAGAAGGCCGGTCTCGAGAATAACCTTCAAATGTACCTTTCTGCCCTGCTAGCCTGCGGTCTCATCTATCACACGACGTACCTGACGGATCTCCTCAGAAGCTGCATCATAATCATCGGCAAGAAATGCATTGAGCGCCAGCACGATATCCACCTCATCAGCGCCCTGCTCCACTGCCATCTCCACCTCTTTGAGCTTTACCTCAAGGAAACTCTGAGAAGAAGGGAAGCAAGCTGAAACAACGGTAATATTGAAATCTCCTTTCCTGACATTCTTTACTGTCGATGCAAAATTTGAGAACACACACACTGAAGCCGGGTAAGGCCACTCTGGGAAAGTATTATGGAACACATTGACCTTCTCCACAAGCTTGGTCACTGAAGCAGGGGTATCATCGGTCTTCAATGTAGTCAGATCCATCATCGAAAAACAATCCTTATAAACCTGCTCAGTAGCAATGTTTTCCATATTGGCCGCAATCATTTCAATTGCCCTGCCGATAGCATCGCGGTCAGGTGTATAGCCATATTTTTCCAAATAATTCATATACTTAATAATTTAAAATTTCAATTTAGAATCAACAATTATAGTCACAGGTCCGTCATTTACCAGCGAGACCTTCATATCGGCTCCGAAAATACCTCTACCGACCTGTCTGTCAAGATTTTCCTCCAGTTTCTTCAGGAATTTCTCATACAAAGGTATTGCCACATCGGGCTTCGCCGCCTTAATATAAGAAGGACGGTTCCCCTTCACCGTAGAGGCATAAAGTGTGAACTGACTCACAGCAAGAATCTCACCTGCGACATCCTTCACAGACAGATTCATCACTCCATCTGCATCATCAAAGATACGCATTGCGGCTATCTTTCTTGCTGTCCAATCCAGATCCTCCTCAGTATCCTCATCTATAAAAGCTGCCAGAACGAGCAGTCCCTTACCTATGGCAGACTCATAACTCTCCGACGGAACCCTAACACAAGCCTCTGACACTCTTTGAATTACAACTCTCATTATCCCCTTATCTGTATTTTATATCCTTCATCAAGAAGAGGCTGAACGAAAGCTGTCATCTCTTCCACTGTATATTTTCCAAGACTCTTGTCAGGAGTCTCACGATCAATGGTATATACCATTATCTCTCTTGGACGGAGTTCACGTACTATGTCCATCCACTTCTGCAATGCTTCAGGTGCGGCAGTATCAAATTCATCTGACCTCAGGAACATTGTCTGCAGAATGAAATTACCGTCGAATCCTTTCAGAGCCGCTATTATATCTTCAAGTCTGTAAGGTCCCACAGGCTTGTTGATCTGCCTTACAAGTTCATCCGAAGAGGCATCTATCTTCAGAATCGGATTATCCACACGCCTGAGTGCCTGCGCTACAGAAGGCCTGCCGACGAGAAAAGCATTGGAAAGAACGGAAACCTTGGCATCAGGGAAAAACCTGTCCCGGCATCGAAGCACAGCATCTACAATCTCCGGGAAATCCGGATGCATCGTAGGCTCGCCATTACCCGAAAATGTAATGGAGTCCACTTTTACTCCTTCAGCAGAAAGAGATGACATCTTTTCCTCGAATGCAGCAACCACTTCCTCATAAGTGGGGAATCGCCTGTCTGCTGTACCATCCTTGTTCCACCCGCATTCGCAATATACGCAATCGAAATTGCACAGCTTGCCCTTAGAAGGAAGTATATTAACCCCCAATGAAGAACCAAGCCTGCGACTGGATATCGGTCCGAACACTATGTCGTCAAAATGCAACATCAAATAACCCTTTTTGAACAACTTTCTTCTGTAATGAATCCTTCTGCATCGATGCCTGTTACACGAACGATGCCAGGACGCTTACCAGGAGTCAGGCTGCCAAGAACTGCCTCCTTTCCAAGGAAACGTGCTCCATTAAGACTGGCCCAGGTGAAAAGCTCCTGCATCGGAACCTGAGGGAAATTAATATGAAGACAGGCAAGCTCCTTCATCATATCAAGGTCATCATTGCTCGAAAGCGAGTCGGTTCCAAGAGCAATGTCCAAGCCATTCTCACGCATCAGGTCAATTGGAGGTAATGCGTTATGAATAAATATGTTGGAAAGAGGGCAAATGGCGAAGAAAGGATTCTTCATCACTTTCTTCAGAGCATCAATGTCACTCTGTTTGAGACATACATTGTGTACGAGCAATATATGTTCGTCATAAGGTCCCTGCTTTACAGCTGCAAGCCTGTCAAGGAAATATTTCAATGAAGACTCTCCCGTTACCGGAGGAGTACTCATTCCGGAACGTTTTCTGTTTTCATACATTGCACCGGAACCGCTGATAAGAAGATCTTCCTCCTCCTGACTCTCCTGTGAATGATATGAAAGGAATCCGGACTCCAATCCTTTGGCTGCTGAAGCGCTCAGAAGCTGGGGGCTCATTGTATAGCAAGAATGTGGCGTAGGCGCAGCATCTATGCCGACCTCAGTCGCAACAGACTGAAGCTGAGAGACTTCCGACATCACACCCTCACACATATGCGGCTCGCTGCCGAATACTTCAAGGAATGTCCTTGTATAAATAGGATGATTCTTCTTCACTTCAAATGAAGAATCATCATTGCTGATGTCAGCCATTGCAGAGACTCCGTCCTCCCACATCTTGTCCATCCACTGGCGGGTAAGCTGAATCTTTGTCTCACGTCCTGCCCAATCTCTCAGCTCATTGATCTGATCGATAAAACCTGCCATTCCTGTTCCTTTACGGAACTTCTTGTGAAGATGCGACAGTTCTATATGACAATGAGCATTGACAAATCCAGGAACCAATGCCCCAGGTGACACAACCTCTCCCTCATCACATTGTCCTACTGCCATTATTGTTCCATCTTCATCATTGAACTCCACGAAGCCGTTGCTGATGGGCTGCGAATCCAATGTATAGACTGATTCCGCAGTTATTCTGACCTTTGCCATAGTTTATTCTTTATTCTTTTCACTTAGCACCGCTCTGTTCTCTCTTCGGACAAGATGCGGTTTTTCCGCTGCAAGTTCCATTTTGACCAGCTCTCCTTTTCTGAGATTCAGTGGTTTGGCAATGGAATCCACGATTGCAAGACTGTCCGCAAGCACCAATGAATCGGCAGGAGGCAATGAATCATTGACCTCCAGCGAATCAAGTATTATCATTCTGATGCGGTCATATATGGTATCAGCTCTCTCGATCGACTTCAGACGGTAAATCCACATCGCAGAATCCGGTTCGAAGGCCAAACTGTCATAATTATGCACATAAGGCTCATCAAACATATACGGAAAAAACTCATCCCAGCTGATATCATATTTCAGATCAGGAAGATTCGCCTTCATATCCAAGAGTATCTGTTGCTTCCGCAGTTCACTTATCCTTTCCTGCAGAATCTCCCCAGTAGTCCTCAAGATTCTCGCGAATCGCTCCGGATCATCCATATAGGCATCAATACTTCTTCGATAATCGTCTGAGTCATATCCGTATTTCTCCAGAATAGGTTCATAGACGAGCGAGGTATCAGCGATCATTCTGATACCGGGTGTAGATGTTATCCACTGGTCTGTCATCAGCATCTCTGCATAGATCCTGGCCATTTTCTTACGCGGAATCACCTTCGTGTCGTCTTTACCACACGAACAGATGATTCCACACATCAAAACAGCCAAAGCGGCTATATGCAGCAGTCCTCTCTTCATCTCTATCTCAATGTTGCACCAAACTCATTCTGGAACGTAGAGAGAAGCTTGCTCATTACCTTCTCCACATCATTATCTGTCAAAGTCTTGTCAAGATCCTGAAGCACAAAGCTAAGTGCATACTGCTTCTTGCCCTCTGCGATCTTATCGCCTCTGTAAACATCAAAAAGGCCTACCTGCTTGAGAAGCTTCTTGCCGACTCTGAACGCGCTCTTGCGAAGATCAGCATAAGTTACAGACTCATCCAGGAGGATGGCCAGGTCACGTCTTACTTCAGGGAACTTAGGAAGTTCCTTATATCTGATCTTGTTTCTCTTTACAAGTTCAAGAAGTGCAGGCCAATTGATTTCAGCGGCAAAAACCGGCTGCTTGATGCCGAACTGCTTCAGTCTTGCCGGTGCTATTGTTCCCATAACGGCAAGAGGCTGGTGCGAACCTGGAAGGTTATATGCAAGTCCCTCAGAGAAGATGTCGGCTGGAGCTGCCTCAGTCTCGAGAGAATAGATATCGCATCCGAAACGCTTCAGAAGAAGCTCGAGATAACCTTTGAGCTGGAAATAGTTGCCCTTGCCAGGATCTGTTCTCCAAGACTTCTCCGGCTGACCGCTGATAAAGAGTGCATAACAGGTATGCTCTTCATAGGAATCAAGGGTCTTGCCATCTTTCTCCGGATCGAATGAATATACAGATCCGTACTCAAAAGTCTTGATGTTTGTAATCTGTCGGTTAATATTATACGCAACCACTTCAAGTCCGTTAAGAAGGAGGGTCTGCCTCATCACATTCAGATCAGAACTGAGCGGATTCATAATCCGCACACACTTCTCCTCAGGGAAAGTCTTGAGCTTTGAATAATAGTCAGACTTTGTGAGAGAGTTATTCATTGTCTCCACAAACCCGTTGGCTGCCAAGAAATCCGATACGGCCTTCCTTACCTGCTCAGGCTCTGGCTTCTGCGGTGCATTCACCGACATTCTCATTGCCTGCGGAAGCTCGATATTGTTATATCCGTATATACGGAGGATCTCCTCTACAATATCACACTCGCGATACACATCGATCATATATGAAGGGACAGCCACCTTAGCTTCTGTCTCATTCTTTTCAATGAATTCATACGCAAGATTCTCCAGGATAGCCTCGATTACTTCGTGACCGATCTTCTTTCCTACGAAGTTTTCGATACGGTCATAATCCAGGTCGACGACTTTCTTCTCAATCTTCTCAGGATAGAATTCCTGAACTTTGCCAACAATCTGTCCTCCAGCGATTTCCTGTATCAGAAGAGCTGCTCTCTTTGCAGCATATTCCACCACAAGAGGATCTGCTCCACGCTCATAACGGAATGAGGCGTCAGTCTTGAGACCGTGTCTCTTTGAACTCTTTCGGATAGAAACAGGATTGAAATATGCACTTTCAAGGAAGACATCGGTTGTTGCCTCTGTAACGCCAGACTCCTCACCTCCGAATACACCTGCAAGGCACATTGGCTTTTCTGTATTGGCGATCATAAGATCTGCGGCATTCAACGTACGCTCTACTCCATCGAGAGTAACAAATTTCTCTCCCTCCTCCGCACGGCGAACGACAACCTTTCCACCAGCGACCTTTGCAAGGTCAAAGGCGTGAAGCGGCTGTCCGATCTCGTGAAGTACGAAATTAGTGATATCGACAACATTGTTGATAGGTCTGAGGCCTATTGCAAGAAGCTTCTTCTGAAGCCACTCAGGAGAGGCCTCTACCTTGACTCCCCTGATGGTTGTTCCAGTATATCTTGGAGCCCCGTCAGCCGCAAGAACCTCGACCGGAACTGCTTCGCCCTCACCTTCCGCAAATGCCGACACATCTGGAATATTGAGCTTACAAGGTATGTTGTTATGCTTGAGATACGCATAGAGGTCACGGGCTACTCCGATATGGGAAGCCGCATCCACGCGGTTGGCAGTAAGACCAATCTCAATCAGAGCATCTGTGGCAAGTCCGAGATAATCCTTAGCAGGAGTTCCGACAACTGCCTCCGGATCAAGCACCATAATACCATCGTGCGACTCTCCGATTCCAAGTTCATCCTCAGCGCAGATCATACCGAAAGACTCCACTCCACGGATCTTGGATTTCTTGATCTTAAAATCTTCGCCAAGCACTGTTCCTACTGTAGCAAGAAGAACCTTTTGACCTGCTGCAACATTCGGTGCTCCACATACGACCTGAAGAAGTTCTGAATCACCTGTATTAAGCTTGGTGATGTGAAGATGATCTGAATCTGGATGATCCACACATTCCACTACTTCAGCTACAATAACTCCGGCAAGACCGCCCGGAATCTCCTCTATCTGCTCAAGAGAATCGACTTCAAGTCCGATGGAAGTCAACGCCTCTGCCACTGCCTCAGGAGCGAGGTCACACTCAAGATAATCCTTGAGCCAATTGTAAGAAATCTTCATATATCTTTATACTTTTAATTTTCTAAATCTTCTTTCGAGAAGAGAGATTTGACAAACTCTCTCTTATTGAATACCTTAAGATCATCAATTCCCTCACCGATACCAACAAATTTAATAGGAACACGGAACTGATCGACAATTCCGACCACGACTCCACCCTTAGCTGTACCATCAAGCTTAGTAATGGCCAATGCTGTAATATCTGTCGCACGCGCAAACTCCTTTGCCTGTTGGAAGGCATTCTGACCTGTAGATCCGTCAAGGACCAGAAGCACTTCGTGCGGAGCATCCGGAATGACCTTTCTCATCACATTACGGATCTTCGTAAGCTCATTCATAAGATCTATCCTATTATGGAGACGACCGGCAGTATCAATGATAACCACATCTGCATCTCTTGCTACAGCAGCCTTGACAGAATCAAATGCTACAGAAGCTGGGTCGGATCCCATATCTTGCTTTACAATATCCACTCCTGCACGTTCCGACCATATAGTCAGCTGATCGACCGCTGCAGCACGAAAAGTATCCGCCGCTCCTACAATAACTTTCTTTCCCTGTGCCTGAAGTCTGCTGGCAAGCTTTCCGATTGTGGTCGTCTTACCGACACCGTTGACACCTACTACCATTATCACATATGGCTTTTTGGTAAAATCAAAAGGCTGGACTTCGTCATCTGATGACTCACCGTCTTTCACGTTCAGAAGAGTAGCAATTTCATCACGAAGCATATCGATGAGTTCATCCATTGTGACATACTTGTCACGACTTACCCGTTCCTCAAGATTTTCAATAATCTTCAGAGTAGTATCGACACCCATATCAGTCGCGACGAGCGCTTCTTCAATCGCATCAAGCAAATCGTCATCCACCTCAGTCTTACCGACAATAGCGTGGGAGAGCCTCTTGAAGAAGCCCATATTAGTCTTTTTTACTCCTTTGTCAAAAATGCCCATAAAACACTAAGTTTAACTTGCAAATATAATATTTTTAGAGCGCATAAAAAAGTGGCGCAGCTGAAAATATTCAACTGCGCCACTTATTTATACGATTCGGAAAGAATTATTTCTTTGCGAAGAAATCCTTTGCCTCTGACTCCTCAACAAGCTGCTCTGTAAACACATAAGCACCAGTCTTTGGAGATTTGTCCATACGGATACACTTTACCATCTTCTTGAGTGTACCGGCCTTGAAGGTTGCGACTGCTTTCTTTGCCATTTCTAATTCCTCCTAATTATTTGATCTCGCGGTGGAGAGTAACCTTCTTAAGGAAAGGGTTATACTT
>JAEIGA010010809.1_pt1 | contig 13846 bp, 15 predicted proteins | sample 9270691 | NCBI WGS metagenome assembly JAEIGA01 (sample SAMN17057246, study PRJNA624740) | gut metagenome | biome: biome; isolation source: fecal sample | host: Bos grunniens | place: China: Xizang | collected 2019 | reverse complement strand
CTTTGCTTCTGCTTTCTTCTTCGGTGCTGTTGCCTTTGGCTTGACATACTCTGTTCCGTCAGCATTGTATAACTTTTCGATAATGCTTTCTTCCTCAAAGTAATGAACCGCCCAACCGAATACCGTATCACTGTCTACACAAGCACACATTGAACCTTTTTCGGCTATTTTTCGTGCTTCCTCTGTTGCGAATTTCATAAATCCGTCAAGTGTTTTCTTGTTGATGAGTGTCTTTCCGTCTTGTTCTACGGAAGCACCATTATTGATTTTGTCTGCAAGCATATCACTTGCAGACTTTTCAAGATATTCCTTTATCCTTTTTTGTGGTTCGGTGGTAGCTTTTAAGTTTAATTGTTTCATACTTATTCTCCTTTCGGTTATTATTATGTCGGTGGCTATGTGGGTTTGTGACACTCTGCCTGACCGCATTACCGAGAGCTTTCGCCCTCGTCACTCTGCTAAATTAAATGTGCTATGTCGCTTGTTCCGGCTAAACCTAAAATTAGAAAAACAGTTAAAAAGTAAAGCAAACATTTAATATCCGTCTTTGTCATTTTCATAGTCTTATTCCTCCGTAATGCTTATTAAGTGTTTGGTTTCTACAATGTAGTCATTTTCTTCTTCATCGGTAAACCAAGCTCTTGTTGAATTGTCCTCAATGTTAACACCGAATGTTATTCCGTATTGCTTGTTAATCCTTACGGCTACAACTCCAAGTTTGTCTTGAAATGTTACTGTCATATTTCAATCACCACCCTTACATATTTGATGTTTTTTTTGCTATATTTAACTTCTGCTTTGTACACTTCACTATTGTCAAGTGTTTCATCATTTGCATTTAAACTACCATAGTCGGCACAAATGAGTTTACGATTTCTGCCGTAGATTTTCCAAGTTACCGATAGAGGTAGAGTGCTATTAAAGAATTTATCCCACAATGTCATAATTTTGCTCTCCTTTATATTTATTTTGTAGGGCGGTCAAACCGCCCTTTGTTCTTCTTCAAGTATCAATCTGCTAATTTCATTTTGCTGTTCGTACAGCTTCCTGATATGTGCTTGTGCAATGCTGTTATGCCGTCCGTGTTCTTTCATAGTATTGCGGTCAATATCTTCTTCGTGTTGCATTTTTGCACATATTCCATAGTAAGCCATTCTCAAAATCTCTAATTGTGTCATTTTACATTTCTCCTTTCGGTTTGATGCGTTATACCACTCGGTACACCTATAATATACCACTCGGTATAAGCAATGTCAATACCCAAAATGAAATTTTTTCAAAAATTTTTTCTGCAAAATAAAAAAGTCCGTGATAACGGAGCAATGGGATGTTTTATAATGCTGATAGAATAGAATAAATCTATCTTTTTTTAAGGGCAAAACCGCCCTTTATTATAGTTTTTAGAATAGCTAATATATATAAATAAAATAAATTAAATTAATTATTATATATATAATATTATCTTATATAGCAAATTTGATTTTTTTGTTTTTTATTACCCTTTCGTTTAACGGCAAGACAACAGATTTTGATTCTGTGAATGGTGGTTCGACTCCATCAAGGGTAGCCAAAATTTTAGTTTTAAGAGATTTTTATGTTTAGGTGGTGATTTTATATGGCAAGAGGTAAAAAGACAAGCCCTGAGGTGATTTATCAGGTTATGACATCATATGCAATTACACGAAATATGAATGAAACATCAAGAACATTAGGTATGCCCTATTCTACTGTGAAAGATATAGTTGACGGCAATATAGATAAAGATGAATTCAAGAAACTTCGAGAAGAAAAAGAAAACGAATTTGCCGAGAAATCTTCTCGCATTATTGATTTGTTGCTTAAACGCATCGAAGATGAAGTTCTTGACAATGAAAAGGAAATTCCTCTTAACCACTTAACAACTGCAATGGGTACATTATACGATAAAAGAGCACTTTCCAAGGGCGAAATGACACAAAATGTCGGTTTTGCGACAAACTTTGACCTCGAAAAGCTTGTTGATATCGCAGGATATACCAAAAAGGATGGTTCTGAATGACAAAAGACGAACAGAACCTTGCAATTGCCTTAATGAGAGAGAATTATGCTACATATTGCTATTTTGTACACAAAGGCAAATGGATAGATACACATTTCCACAAGTTCCTTGCAAATAAGATACAGAGCTTTGTGGAAACCTACACGGGCAATCCTTACGATATATTGGTGTTATCCTGCCCTCCTCAGCACGGAAAGTCAATGACAGTTACAGAAACCTTTCCAAGTTGGTATGTAGGCAAATATCCTGACCGCAGATGTATCATAGCTTGTTACAATGATGATTTCGCAGGTAAATTCGGCAGAAGAAATAAAGCCAAGATAGATGAAGCAGGACAATTTATATTCAATATAAAGCTAAAAAAGAGCTCTGATAGAGATATGGAGATATCCGACCACGATGGCGGTATCATTACAAGAGGTATAATGGCGGGTATTACTGGTAATGCAGGTGACCTTATTATCATAGATGATCCCGTCAAGAATAGATTGGAAGCTGACAGTTCTACATATCGTGAGAGATTATGGGAAGAATGGGAAAACTCCATAATGACAAGAACCCAAGCAGGAACAAAGATTATCATCATACAGACAAGATGGCACGAGGATGACCTTGCAGGACGAGTAATAGCCAATGAGAATTTCGTTGAGGTAGTCAATATTCCGGTAGAAGCAGAAGAAAATGACATACTCGGCAGAGATATAGGTGATTCCCTTTGTCCTGAGATTGGCAAAGATAATAAATGGCTGAAAGAGTTCAAGCAGAGATATGCAGATGGTAAAAGAGCTTGGAATGCCTTGTATATGGGTAGACCGACATCTGCTGAGGGTAATATATTCAAAAGGGAATGGTGGAAATACTACAATAAGCTCCCCGATAACATTCAGCTTGTCGGTATCTCGGTAGATGCTACATTCAAAGATAATGACACATCGGACTTTGTTGCTATTGAGGTTTGGGGCAAGCTCAACGGAGATTATTACCTTATAGACCTTATCAAAAGAAGAATGGATTTCCCCGAAACACTCAGAGCTATTCGGTATATGGCTGATAAATACCCCAACAAGCACAGTATTCTCATTGAAGATAAAGCGAATGGTTCAGCCGTTATATCGATGTTAAAGCACGAAATAGGCGGTATAATAGCCATAACACCAACAGAAAGCAAGATTGCAAGAGCAAATGCTATTACTGGTATTGTAGAAGCAGGGAATGTATATCTTCCTGAATATGCTGATTTTACAGGAGAATTTGTGGAAGAATTCGCAAGTTTCCCGAATGGAGTACACGATGACCTTGTAGATGCTTGTACACAGTTCATAAACAAGTTCAAGTTCTATCAGGCTGACTATGTTGAGGACAACAGAAGCGACTTTGAGAAAGAGTTGGAGAAGTTCCGCAACAGAAGATTAAGCGGACAAAATAAAATAAAAAGGAGTTATTACTGATATGTTTGTTAAGAGATTTAAACGGAAATGTTCCGTAAGAGGATGCAACAACACTACTGATGTATATTTGGTATCCAAAAGACGGGAAATGGGTAATACAATCGGTATTTGCACAGATTGTTTAAAAGAAGCTATGCAGAGCATAGAACACTACACAGAACCCCCAAAGGTTATAAGAGAGGACAAACCTTTATTCCCTCACCCCGAAACGAAAGTAACTTTATCTTCTGTTACTGATATCGAACCTAAACCCCAAGAGGTTATCGAAGAAGTCGCAGAGGACATTCCTATAGTAGCAGAAGATACTGTTACTGATGATATTGCAGAAGAAAAACCTACAATGAAAGCTCCCGAAAAGCCTAAAACAACCAATACAGGTAAGAGAAATCCGAAAAAGAACAGGTAGTAGGTGAGCAAATGACAGAGATTGTTCTTGTTGCAGTAATCATATTACAGACAATAATCCATTCTGTTGAAAGACGGGATATGTATAACCGCTTAATGAGTAAAAACCTTACCGAATATAAGAGAAGCGGAAAGCCTCCTGAACATATCCCGTCAGCTCATAATAGAGTGTTAAACAGATGGCGAAGCAAGGCAGGTGATTAACGATGAATTTAAGATTTAAACCAGCCATTGATGGTGTTATAGCCAATGTTGGAAGCCTTTTTGGTATGAATGGCAGTAGCAAAGGCAAAGACAATACCGCTATTGATGTAGACGAAGATGGAAAAACCCTATTCAAAGAGGATATTATACAGAAAGTCATTGAGGACTTGGAAGAAAGAAAGGCAGAACGAAATCCATTAGAGCAACAATGGACCTTAAATGCCAATTTTCTTGTAGGTAATCAATACTGTGATATAAACACTTACAGAGGTGATATTGAACAGTTAGAGCCTGTATATGATTGGTTAGAGAGAGAAACATTTAACCAAATTGCACCTTTGATAGAAACCAGAGTAGCTAACCTTAAGAAAATAAACTATATGATGAAAGTTAAGCCTGCCACAAATGAGCTTGACGATTATGCAAAAGCTGAAACAAGTACAAGTGTACTGCAACATACACAAAAGGTATCTGACTTTGAAAGTAAGAAAAACACTATGATTACTTGGAATGAGCTTACGGGTAATTGTTTTTGGTTATCTTGGTGGGATAAGGATAAAGGCGAAAAATACGCTGTAGAGCGACTTTTTGAAGTTGACGAGAACGGAACACAGAGGAACAAAGAAACAGCATATTTTCAAGGAGATTTAGACTATGGCTTGATTACTCCTTATGAGATATATCCCGAAAGCATATTTAAGCAGACTGTTGAAGCTCAAAGGTCAATCATACTTGAACAAGTAAAGACAGTTGACGATATATACGACCTTTACGGCATTAAAGTAGAAGGTAGCAACATAGAAACCTTTGAATTAACACCTGTTGGTTCAGGCGGTGGTTTTGGATACGAAAGCACTACAGTAACAATAGGGCATAGAACCATAGATAATGCCGAAAAGGTAATTACCTACTTTGAGAGACCGTCAAAGCATAAACCAAACGGACAGATGATTATAATTGTCGGTGATAAAGAGCTTGTATATTATGGTGATTTGCCATATAGCAGAATCCCTATTGTACAATCTGTTTGTATTGAGGTTGCAGGACAGTTCTTTGGAAAGTCAGCTATTGAGCGACTTATCCCTATACAGAGAGCATACAACGGATGTGTAAACAGAATACACGAGTATATCAAGCGAATTGCGATTGGTAGCTACATAGCCGAAGAAGGTTCTATCGATGTTGAAGAATTTGAGGGCGAAGGGCAAGCACCCGGAAAGCTTGTTATATACAAGACCGGCACAAATGCTCCTGTGCCTATACAGATAGGACAGTTACCGACTGAAATAATGACAGAGAGATACAACCTAAAGCAAGATATGGAATATGCCGCAGGTGTATCACAGCTTATGGTATATGGTCAAGCACCATCAGGTGTAACAAGTGGTACAGCGATATCAAACCTTATGGAAATTGATAACACAAGATTATCACTTACAGGAGATAACATAAGAAACTCGGTCCGTAAACTTGCCATTGTGTGGCTTGAGATATACAAAAAGTATGCTACAACACATAGAATTGTAAACTATGTTGGCGGTAACAACATAGGCAAAGCTATTGTGTGGAGCAATGAAGATATAAATAGCTACGATGTTGATTATGTTACTGAAAATGAGCTTTTAACGAGCGAAGAAAAGCAGAAAGAGAACTTTTTCAATGCTTACAATCTGGGATTATTCACAGATAAAAATGGCGTAATTCCTCCAAGAGTAAAGCACAAAGCATTGGAATATATGAAATGCGGAAACTATTCCGACATTATGAGCATAGACCAGTTGCAGATACAGTCAGCACAAAGGGAAAATGTGTTCTTTGAGAATGGTGTTATTCCCGAAGTATCAGACTTTGACGAGCACGAAATACATATTGAGGAACATTTAAGATATGTTCTGCAGATGGATTTCCAATTGCTGAAAAACAAGAAGCCTCAGTATGCAGAAGCTCTTGAAAACCATTTAAGGCAACATAAACAAATCGTAGCAGAGCAAGAGCAACAAATGATGATGGCACAAATGGGTGGTGGAATGAATGGTTAAAGATGGATGGTATTTCTGCAAATGCGGGAAAAAGCTATTTCGTGTCCTTCCCGAAACGAAACTTAGTCACTTTGTATGCTATTGCAGTAAATGTAAGACAGAAAGAATTATAAATATTTAAGAGCCAGAGCCAAAGAGCCAGAGCCGTTTATACCGATTTATTCGGATAACGGCTCTTTTTATTTTATTTTTTTAAAAGGAGTGTGAAAACAGATGGGTATGTTTGAAGATGCAAGAAATGCAACGGAAGAACTGTTTGCCAATGATGAACAGACAGTTATACCCGAAGAAGAACAGCCTGTTGAAACCGTAGAAACACCTACAGAAGATACAGAAGCTACCGAACAGGTGCAAGAACCGCCTGCAGAAGATAATACAGTCTTGGACGAAGCGGTTGATACCGCAGAAATTGCCGCACAAGCGGCACAAGAAAAAGATATGCAGTTACAGCAGGCGTTGCAAGACATCGAAGCTCTAAGGGCACAAAACGAGCAGATGCAGGGCACTATCGAAGAACTTTCCAAGAAGAACGAGGAAAATCTCATCGAGGAAGCTATGCAGATGCCAATCATTGATTTGGATGCTCTTGCTTTTGCTACAGAAGAAGAAAAAACTCAGGCTTTATCCGAATATGCTCAAAAGATGTCGGAATATGTCAAGGGCGGTGTAATGAAAGAGATATCACCCTTTGTAGAGCAAGCAAAAGAGGGCATTTATCAGAAAGAGAAAGCGGATGCACTTTCTGCTCTATCTGCAGTACCCGAACTGGCAGGCATCAATGATATGCTACCTCAATTAGACAGAATTATAGCTGCCAACAAGTGGCTACAGTCGGAGGATATGCCTATGGATGAAAAGTACATCAATGCTTATGCCATTGCAATGGGCGTAAATGCTATCAATACCCCACCCGAAGAACCAAAAGAGCTTACGAGCGAGGAATTGATGGACCTATACGATAAAAACCCGACTTTCCAAGAGCTTGTTGAAAAGAAAAGACTTGAAACAATCAAACAAAGTCAGCAAGTGCCACCGTTTTCTGCAAGTAGCGGTGCGGTAAATGCGGCACTCAATATACAAGATAAACCAAAAACATTTGAGGAAGCGGCTGAACGAACACGACAACTGTTTGGTTTAAACTAATTCCCAAAACAATTTATTTAGGAGATGATATTTAATGGCTGAAATTATTATTCCGGGAGCACAGACTCTCAAAACTCTTGAAAAGACTTTAAAAGAAAACTATCTCAACCCTTGGAGAAATGGTCTTTCTACAGAACCCTCTCCCTTACTTGGCAAAATCACAAAAAAGAAACTCACATCCAATGAAATCGTAGCGTCTGCACCTCAGGGACTTTCCGGTGGCTTTGGTTTTGGTGCTGAAGGTATGGAAACCCCCGCTGCAGGCAATGTTATGTACGAAAGATTCAAGACTTACGCAAAGGATATGTATGTAAATATCGCTATTTCTACAAAGGCGGTAAGACTTACAGGATCCGGCGGTGCAATGACTAACGCTCTCCATAGCGAAGTAACAGCTGCATACGAAACCGCAAAGTGGAATCTTGGTCGTTCCTTGTTTGGCAATGGTAAGGGTATTCTTGCTACATCCGAAGCGGTAAGCAACAAGAATGTAATCAAGGTTTCTGATGTTAAGTATTTGAAAGAAGGACTTATCATTGATGTTTACGCAACAGGTGCAAGCGAACCACAGACTGCAGGCAAAGGCGTAAGAATCGTTTCTGTTGACAGAACAAGCAACACTATTACTATTGGTGGTGCACCTGTAACTCTTGAAGCAGGTTTCATTACTGTTCAGAAATCTTATAACAGAGAAATCACAGGTATCGGTGCTATTTTTGATGATGAAATTGATACACTTTACGGCGTAAAGAAAGCAGAAAACAAAATCATTGTCCCTACGGTAGTAGATGCAAATACCGATATTGACGATAGCGTTATTTGGGATGCTGTTGAAGGTGCTGAAACATACAAGAACTCTAAGATTGATACAATTCTTATGGGTAAAGCTGCTTACAAGCACTACATTGAATACCTCAGAACCAACAATGTAAGAGTTGAATCCATGACCAAGGAAATTACCGGCGGTTTCAAAGCAATTGACTATGCTTTCGGTAACAGAAACATAGATGTTGTTTACGAGCAGTTTGTTCCTGACAACGAAGCTTGGTGCATTGACAGTAAATCACTTGAACTCCACATACAGGAATGGGATTTCGCTGACCTTCAGGGCGGTGGTATCTTCAACCTTATGGAAGGTTCATCTATTTACAGAGCTTTACTTGCAAACTACGGTGACTTAATTTGCAACAACCCCGGTGGTTTGGTTCGTATTAAGAACTGTGCTTGATTCCTTTAATACCTATTATTGAGGTATATTGTCGGTTTTTCCCTGCGGTGGCTTTTATCCTTTCTCTGCCGCAGGGAAGATTGGCACTTGCTGAACCAAAATTTTATATATGGTGGTGATGATATGACAATACTTGAAATCTTTGAGAAAGTGAATTTAGTAATCCCTATTGAGCAACGAGTGTTCTTTAATTTCTTTGCTGATACAGTAAATGAATTGCAGTCGTTGTATAGGGATTTTGTATTTATTAAAGACAAAGAATATACGCCACCTACAAGCCTAACCAATGAAAATGTTGTGTTACCGCTATACCACAACTCAATCGTTGACAATATTCTGTTTTTGGCTAATCAAGGTGAAACTTATAAAGGCGAATTTTTGAGAAAATCCAAAGATGCTTACTTAAAATATTGGAACGATAACGCAAAGGGTAGGCGAATAAGAAGAATGAGGTGGTAAAGATGTTTGATAGTGGAATATCAGTTAAAAACCTTGTTGAAGAATTAAAAACTACAGAGGTCGATATAGCCTTAGATATACCTGATAAAACTTATGCAGAGTGGTTCAACTCACTACAACAGTTACTATATAGTGAAATAATCAAAGAACAAAGAAAAGCGGTTGTAGAATTTCCTTCTACCGGAGTGATAAGTTTATCCTCACCGTTTAGAACGGACGAAAACAGACCGTATTTTGAGGATATTTACACTATATATGCAGACGGTAAACAGTTGATTAAATCAACACTTGCAAGTGGCACTATTTTCCCAAATACTTTTTACAAAATAAACAACGATATTGGGGTTAATACAAATCCAATTCCCACAGAAGTTGAAATAATTTATATCGTTAAGCCTGCTCTTATAACTTTGACATCACACGGAAACATAAAAGAAGCAGACGATAATGGCAACCCAATCAATGTAATGGTGCCTGTGGAGTTTATAGACCTTGTAAAAGCTAAATTGCGTGGTGAGGCATATAAACTGGCAAACGAGGACGGCATTGCAGCAAAGTGGCTGAATGATTACAACATACTTTTGGAAACATTCAGGGCGTGGATAACTGAAAAATCGCCTAATTTTGGAATGTAAGGAGTGTGTTCTATGGCAAAAAAGAAAAATGAAAACACTCTTTCGTATTTGCAGATGCCTTTACCGCAAGGCGGTAAGTATTCCAAAATGACAAAGCTCGCATTTGGCGGTCTTAACAAAAGACACACACTTGATTCGGGCGAATTATCAATGGAAAGTAACATTTCCACAAATGAATACCCTTATCTTACCCCGTCAATGAATCCGAAGGTACTATTGGAATATGAAAAGCCTTTAGGTATGTTTGCGTTTGAGGATTTTGTTTTTGTAATGTACATAGATACTGTTACGAATTCATACAGAACATATCATTACGAAAGAAACGAAGAAGTCAACGATAAAACAGCCGGAAAAGAAAAAAGACCTGTAGTAAGGGTTGATTATATACGAAAATATACAAACGAAGATGGTACAACTGTTTTTGACAAAACATACACAGGGATTATAAAGCTTTGTGATGAATCCAATGTTGACGATGCTTACGAAGCTGAGAAAGATATAGCTCGTTCGGTAGTACAGTTTAATGTGTATGATACACCGACAGATCCGGTTACAGGACAATATGCGAAAAAGCTTCTTATATTTCCTGATGCAAAGAGTATGTATTTAAGCATTGTTGAAGCAGGAAGCAATCCCGAAGAATGGTCCGATGATGATTTGAGTAGTAAAGACAGATATGTATTGCACCACTACGGGAACAACTATTATTCAATCTCATTGGAGGAAGATACAGACGATGGTGACGAAAATAAAACAACATATAAACGTGTTTTAAATCGTAACAATGTATCGACTTCAACAGACCACATAGATGATGAGGGTACTGTTTACTATAAAGAAGTAACATATGATGAGCATTTTTGCTGCGATTCAATGAATGTACTTATAAAAGAGTATCACAATGACACAGCCGTAACAGACGAAAGCGGAGCTACCATATATCCCCCGCCCGATACTGCAAATCATAATTGTTATTATAAAAACATTGCAGATATTGAGGGCACAAACTTTGGAACTGATATATATGCATGGCGAGAATATGAAACGGCTGTTCAAGACGATGATGGGAACTGGATTCCTGACGGCGGCACTACATATGGTTGGAAAGTGTGTGTACCACCTACAATGCCAAACATCAAATATGCAACAGTGCATTTGTCAAGAGTGTTTGGTGTTGACGATAGCCGTGTTTATGCAAGCGGATTTAATGATTATACAAATTGGAATTTAGATACTTCGGATGAATATAACGAAGCTAATTCGTGGTGTAGCCCGTCACAGTCTAACACTAAAGCAGGCGGTGATTTTACAGGCATTACAACCTTTCAAAATCACGTTGTATGTTTTAAAAACGATTTTATGCACGAAATATACAATACAAAAAATCCGTTCAGGCTGCAAGATATATACGCAGAGGGTACTATTGATAACCGAACAATACAAGATGTTGACGGTAAATTGATATTTGTATCTGAGGACGATGTAAAAATCTATACCGGTTCAAATCCTCGCATTATTGGCCATAAACTCAATATGCCAAAATACACATATGCAGTTGCAGGTACAGATAACAGAAACTATTATCTTTACTGCGAAGATGATCACGGAGATATGTATTTATATGTGTATGACACATTTACAGATTTATGGTCCGAACAAAGTATTGATAGCAGGGTTTTAAACTTTGCACACAATAAAAACGGTATGTATATGCTTTGTGAAAATGGTTGTGTTTATAAAATGGATACCAACAACTATAATCACATTTGGCGTTTTGAAACAGAACTTATCACAAACCAAACCGTTAATATCAAGCACATAAAGAAGTTGCAGATGCTTGTAGATTTAGCCGGAAGTGCAAACATTGATGTTTATATCCTTTATGATGATGAAGTGTTCGATAAATATACCTCACATCTTGTGTATTCGAGCAAGAAGAAGGGTAAATATCCCATTCGTGTAAAGCCTCGCAAAACGGCCAATTACGGCTTTAAATTGCATTTTGAAGGCACAGGATATGCAAAATTATATGAGCTTGAAATATTTATAGAAGCAGGCGGTGATATGTATGTCTGATTCGAATATAAGCAATATGAATATCAAGCAGCTTCGTAACGAGGTACAATCGCTCCGTGATGAACTCGCTATAATGCAACGCAAGTATGAGGATATTCTGAATAATCTCGATGTAGACAATTTCAGTAGCCGATTCACCAAAGAACAAGGCAAAATGAGAACAGCTATTGAGGTTACTGCAGAGGGAATAAAAACGAAGGTTTCAAAAGAAGAATTAAAGGCATATTCGACAATAGAACAAACGGCAGAACATATACAAAATATTGTGTCTAAGGGTGCAATGCTTGATACGGCAAAAGAAATACCTTCTCTCGATAAAGCTACTGATACAAGTAAAATTTATGTCATACGAGAAAGGGACGATGATGACAATATATTGTCCGAAACTTACTACTATTTCAATGACATAACAAAGAACTGGGAAGTGCTGAGCGGAGATAATATATATACAGTATTTGAGCAGACACCAGAGGGATTTAAGCTCAAAGGAAATGTCAAAATTGATGGTAGTTGTATCTTGACAGATTCGTTGACTTTTGACAGTTCCGATAATCCGTTGCAAGTTGAGTATTCGGTTGACGGAATAAAAAATTGGCATTCTACCTTTGCTTCTGATAGCGATAAGTTTATGAGGTTAAAAATAGGTGCAAACTGGAGCGATGCAATGAAGATTGTTGGCTCAGATGGTAAAGATGGCAAAGATGGTCAGGACGGTTGGGATGGTAGTGATGCCACCGTTACACCACAAGCCGTGTTTAATGCACTCACCGACAATGGAGCAAACCAAGGTATATTTGCAGCATTTGTAAAAAATGGCAATCAAATTTATATAAATGCTGAATATCTTGCGACCAAAATCGCAGATGTTGCCGAGGATATCTATATTGGAGATTACTCCACACAAAACCAAAGGAAACACATTTATTTTAACAATCAAGCTAATATATATACATTTGATAATAATGGTTTAGGACAAACTGCGATTGGTATAACTGCAAGTGGCATACAATTTGCTACAACACCAGATAAGATAGAATTTGTTAAACCCGGTGGCGGAAGTATAACATATGGTGCAATTACGCTTGCTGAATATCTTGAAGAATACGGAGGCGGTAGTGGCGGTACAGCAACCGCAGTATTTGGATAAGGCGGTGATATTGTGGCTTATAAAGTAACCGTATATTTTAATGACGAAAACATTGCTAAAACAAAAATATATGGTGTAAACGGAAATGTTAACATAACCAAGGCATACGGTGATGTAGAATACAGTGCAACCGGTTTTTATGATACAACTACCTTTACCGCAACTCCTGCTACCGGTTGTGAGTTTTATCGTTGGGTGTACAGAATTGGCAGTGTTACAGCGTCCCAACAATATTCATATTCAAACCCTTTTAAATATTCGGGCACGGAAGATATATACATTCGTGCGATTGGTAAAACAACATCAGGCGGCGGTGGCGATGACGGCGGTGAAAGTGGTGGTACTTGGACTCTTGTTAACAAGGGTTCATTAGGAACAATCACTACACAGCAAGATATAACACTAACCCTTGCTTCGAATAAGGTTTATAGATATGCTTTCCAATTTGCCTATGATGGTGTTCCCGAATTTTACACAACGGGTGATGTAAAAACCTACGGGCAATGGACTGATACTTCCGTGGAATTTGATAGTTCTTTGGGTGGCGTTGATACGAGCGAGGATATAGCCCAAAACTCCGGTGGTACGGATGGTGTCAATTTCCGCATCGCGTCTACCCAGTATCCTGCAACTGCAAACACAACATATTGGTTGTTTGTATCCGGTTTAAGCAGTAGTGATACAGGAACAGTTGTGCTGCATATTGTTCCTCCATCAAAACCCACAACGGGAACTGTCGAAAAGTGGAGTTGGAGTGCTTCAAATGGTAGTGCATCGTCAACTCAAACCTCTACCGCCTACAACGCTATTGCGAACAAGAAGAATACAACAAACTTTTCGCATCTTGTATGGAATGATATGGTCGACAAAGTACACGATGTAATAAAAGCTTATGCAAGCAGTGCCGGTTGGGATTCGTCTTATGCCAGTTATGAGAACACAAAAATGAACTCCGCTCCGTATTATTTAACAGCAGTTAAGTTTAATTCACTGAGAAACAATATAGAGATTGTGGGAAATTGGT
>JAEIGA010010808.1_pt1 | contig 13848 bp, 13 predicted proteins | sample 9270691 | NCBI WGS metagenome assembly JAEIGA01 (sample SAMN17057246, study PRJNA624740) | gut metagenome | biome: biome; isolation source: fecal sample | host: Bos grunniens | place: China: Xizang | collected 2019 | reverse complement strand
CTTTTGGAGTTGATAATCAATCATTTCATAGAGATGAAAAAGAATCACATGTACAAGTAATAAGAGAAGATGAAAATAAGATTTCATTATATATTGGTAATGAAGAAAATAATGTTTATAAAATCTTTCATTCAAATGGTCATATATTTCATTCGACAAAAGAAACAAATCCAGAAACAGGAAATTTTATAGAAATACATGATATCAAAGAAGAAAATCATACATATTATAAAGGAGAATATACAAAAGATTTATTATGTATTTATTCTTATTCTAAAGATTATGATACAGGTGCTGTAAGTGAAAATAAATATGATTTAAATGGAATGATCACTTATGATTTCTATGAAGATGAAAGAACATTTAAAGAAATTACCTATACTGAAAAAGGTGGAACAATGAAGTATCAAGATAAATCTAATCAAAATACTTACGAAGTTACTTTTAAAAAATTAAATCATGATGGAGTAGAAAGACGTCATTATCTAACAATTAAATGTGATTATTATACTAAAACCTTTACATATGTTTCTGAAAATTCTCCTATTCTGGTAGAGTATGAATGTGATCATTATAAATTTAATGAACATGTAATTTGGACATTTAATGGAAAAGGAAATGATGTAGAAAATATGATTACTTGCGTACGTATTTATAATGGAGGTACAGTTACATATACTTATGATACTGTTCCTTGGGGAACTGGAATGTTGTATCCTCCACATAATCCAGGAGATTTCTATTTCTAAAATGAATGGCTATCGTTTATGATAGCTTTTTATTTTTTATATTTCATTCATTTATAAAAAATGATAGAATAGTTAAGGATAAGTAGGAAGGAAACTTATGTTTAAAGAAATATATGTTAAGAATTTTATTTTAATCGATCAATTACATTTAGACTTTACAAAAGGTTTTTCTGTGTTTACTGGTGAAACAGGTGCAGGGAAGAGTCTTTTGATTGATGCTATTTCTTTGTTATGTGGTTCTAGAGCTAGTGCTGAATTTGTAACACATGGAAAAGAATATGCATTAATAGAGGGAGTATTTAGTTTAAATGAAAATCATCCAGTGATTCATGAATTAGATGAAATGGGTATTGAAATGGAAGATGATTTGATTATTACTCGTAAGATTACAAGTGATGGTAAAAGTAGTGTAAAGATTAATCATCGTAGTGTTTCTTTATCAATGTTAAAGAATATTATGTCTCAAATGATCGATATTCATTCTCAACATGATACTCAATATTTATTGAATAGTAAGTCTCACTTATCTTTATTAGATGAATATTGTCATATTGATGATTTATTAAATGAATGTAAATCGGTATATAAATCTTATAAAGAAGCTTTAGACAATTATAGTGATTGTCTAAATGGTGAATTAAATGAAGATATTGATTTCTTAAGATATCAATTAAATGAGATTGAAGAAGCAGACATATCTGAAGAAAAAGTAAATGAATATCAAGATGAATTAAAGAATTTAAATAACTTTGAAAAATTAAATGAAAACTTAAGTCAATGTTATGAATTATTAAGTGGAAATGATCAAACATTAGAAATCTTATATGAAGCGATTCGTAAATTAGAAAATCTAAGAGAATTTGATTGGACAGAAAAGATGATTTCTGATTTAAATGATTATTACTATGGTATTGAAGAAGTTAGTAGTTTAGTAAATGATCAATTAAATCGTTTAGATTATGATGAAAATAGAGTAAATGAAATTAATCAATACTTATATACATTTAATAATTTGAAACGTAAATATGGAAATAGTGTTCAATCTATTTTAAATAAGAAAGATGAATTAATTCAAAGAATTGAATTAATTGAAAATAGACAAGAAGTCTTAGAACGTTTAGAAAGAAATGTAAAATCTGCTTATAAGGAATATCGTAAAGTTGCTGATGAAGTTTCTAAAATTCGTAAAGAAAAAGCAATTCAATTACAAAAAGATATTTCTAAAGAATGTAGTGATCTATATTTAGATAAAACACGTTTTGAGGTACGTTTTATTGAATCTGACGCTACTTCTAAAGGTATTGATAAAGTAGAGTTCTTTATCTCAATGAATCCTGGAGAACCTTTAAAACCGCTCGCAAGTGTTGCTAGTGGCGGGGAGTTATCAAGATTAATGCTAGGACTAAAAACAATCTTTACTTCTTTAACATCAATTGAAACAATTATCTTTGATGAAATCGATACAGGTGTATCAGGAAATGTCGCATTAGCAATTGGTAAGAAAATGAGACAAATCAGTGAAAAACATCAATTATTCTCGATTACACATCTTGCTAGTGTTGCGGCATGTGCTTCACATCATTATGTAGTAGAAAAGAAACAAAAAGAAGATTCTACACATACAAATATTCGTGAATTGGATTATGATGAAATCATTCAATCTTTAGCTTTAATTGCAAATAACTCATTAAGTGAAACTGCTTTATTAGCAGCAAAAGAGTTATATGAAACAGCACAATCAAAATAACGAATAAATTCATACAATTCCTCTCATACTAGGTATGGGAGGTTTTTATATGAAAAAAAGAATATTCACATTCATAATACTATTTGTATTATTTATTGTCCCAATACAAGCAAAAGAAGTTTATTTAGGAGGAGATAGTATTGGAATAGAAATCCATTATGATGGATTATTAATTACATCGACATATAATCTAAATTATCAAGGAAAATCATATAATCCAATCAATGATGACATTAAACCAGGAGATACAATTAAAGAAATAGATGGAAAAAAGATAGAAACTCTAGAAGATTTTAATCAAGTATTAAATCAAAATAAGAATGAATCAGTTATATTAACTCTATTAAGAGATAAGAAAACAATTTATAGACAATTAAAAGTCATTAGAGAAAATAATACAATTAAAACAGGATTATTTCTAAGAGATGAGATATTAGGAATAGGAACATTAACTTTTATCGATCCTGATACAAACACATTTGGTTCATTAGGACATGAAATATTAGATCAAGATACCAAACAAATTGTTCAATTTGAAAATGGATATTTATTCCATTCATCTGTAAATAATATCATGAAAGCTCAATTATCAAGAGTTGGAGAAAAACAAGCTTTAATTCATTTTGATGAAACAATAGGATATATAGACAAAATAAATCAATTTGGAGTGTTTGGTAAGAATATTGATTCAATATCAAAACAATTAATAGAAATTGCTTATCAAGATGAAATTAAAGAAGGAAATGCAACGATGTTCACTGTATTAGAAAATGAATTAATAGAACCAATAGAAATAACTATTACAAAAAAGTACAAACAAAGTAAACCTGAAATTAAAAGTTTTGAATTTAAAATCATTGATTCAAATGCATTAGAAAAAACAAATGGTATTGTACAAGGAATGAGTGGCTCTCCTATTATTCAAAATGGAAAACTAATAGGAGCAGTTACCCATGTTATGATGAATGATCCTACAATGGGTTATGGCATTTATATAGAGAATATGTTGGATGAAAAACGATAAAATATGACAGGGGTGTAATACTCCTGTCGTTTTAAATTGTTTAGTGGTATAATCAGTTTAATAATAGGAAATAGTTTTTAATTTGAAAACAGCAGTAGATAAAATAATAAGTTTTAAAACTTCATTTTAATATAATAAAATTATAAAGGAGTCTTTTTTATGACAAATGAAAACAAATTTATTCATGAATTTTATACGAATGATGACATGCTTCTAGTAACACAAATGGATTGTTTTAGCTTTTTGAATAAAGACATCGAGAAAATAACACAAAATGTTGAATCTATACCTATTTGTGTACCTGATAATCATTTTAAATTTTTACATGAGGCTTCGATTATTGAGTATCATGGTGTTTTATATGCATCATGGTATCATTGCCAAGATAAAGAACTTCAAGGATATACACCAATTTGTGGTAAGCGTTCATATGACGGTGGTAAAACTTGGACTGATTTAGAAATTATTTGTGAAGATAAAAGCGAAAAAATTTTATATTGTCCACCCGTTTATGGAATATGTGACGACAAATTGTATATGTTTGTGAATCAAATGGTAGCAGCTGACCATATACATTCACTTGATTTATATATACTTAATAGTGAAAGCTTTAAGTTTGAATTAGTATGGTCTAAACCTATTCCATTTAAGCTTAATACAAATGTAGTAACACTGCCTAATGGAAAACTAATGCTTCCAGGAAGAATTGCTGAATTAGATGGTTTTCCAAATACGCCTGCCGTTTTAATATCTGATTCTGGGAAAATTGATACGCACTGGCGATTAGTAAAAATTGTGGAAAATGGAAATCTTCTTGATGGAACAAAATTGGTTCATCCTGAAATTTCAGTTATTTGTGCAAAAGATATCCTGTATATGTTTTGTAGAAATGATCAAAGAAAAGTACCTTTGGTTTATATTTCTAACGATTATGGTGAAACTTGGAGTAATGCGTATGCTCACGATATTCCATATGTTTCAACAAAATTATATTGTGGAACTCTAACAGATGGACGCCATTATATGATATGCAATACAGATAAATTAAATCGAAGTAAGCTTTCAATATATTTTACTGATGATCAAAGGTTAAAATTTTCAAAACAACTTATACTATTTGATACTGATGACTATCCTGGCTGGGGTGCAATGCATTATCCTGCTGCTTGTGAATATGAAGGGTATTTATATATCATTGCAACAAAAGGATATGAAAACGCCATGCGTGGTGCAGAATTATTTAAGGTGAATATTAGAAAAATATAAAACTAGTTTTAGTTTATTATGAATAGGAGACTCAATATGAATTTTAAAGATAAAGTTGTTGTTATTACTGGTGGAGCACATGGAATAGGATTATGCACTGCAAATGAATTTAGAAAACAAGGTGCACATGTATGTGTTATTGATTGTAGTAAAGGAGATCACTATGTTGGTGATATTGGACAAAAAGAAGTTTTAGAAGACTTTGCTCATTATGTTATTCAAACTTATGGAAGGGTAGATATTCTTATAAATAATGCACCTCCACAAATGATTGGTATAGATACTTGTTCTTATGAAGAATTTCAAAATGCATTAAATGTTGGTGTTACTGCACCATTCTATTTAAGTAAGTTGTTTTCTAATTACTTTACTCAAGGTGCTAGTATTATAAATATTTCTTCATCTCGTGATCGTATGAGTCAGGCACAAACAGAAAGTTATACTGCTGCAAAAGGAGGTATTGCTGCTTTAACTCATGCATTAGCTGTCAGCTTTGCAGGAAAGGTTCGTGTGAACTCAATTTCACCTGGTTGGATTGATACTACTGATACTGAGTTTAGTGGCTCAGATGCAAAACAACAGCCTGTAGGAAGAGTAGGTAATCCAATGGATATTGCTAATATGATCTTATTTCTAGCTTCTGATAAGGCTGGATTTATCTCAGGAGAGAATATTTGTATTGATGGTGGTCAAACCAAACTTATGATTTATCATGGAGATCATGGTTGGTCATATAATAAATAATATAAATATTAAAAGATAGAATAATCTATCTTTTTTTATTGTGTTATAATAAGACTAAATAAAATTAATTGGAGGTACTTATGGATCACTTTAGAACACAATATGAAAAATGTTATGATCAAGAAGAATATTATTGGGGATTAGAACCAGCTGCTTTTTTAGATGAATTAATTGATATCATTGGTGATGTCAAAGGATTAAAAGCATTAGATATTGGATGTGGAGAAGGTAAAGATATTGTTTATTTAGCTGAAAAAGGTTTTGATGCATATGCATTTGATATTACTGAATCTGGTATTAAGAAAACAAAATTGTTAGCTAAAAATAAGAATGTTGATATTCATGCATTTGTTGCTGATGTAAATAATTTCGAAATCGAAGAAACATTTGATTTAGTTTATTCAACTGGAACAATTCAATATTTATTTGATGAAAACATTAAACCATTCTTTGATAATTTAAAGAAAATTGTAAATGTTGGAGGATATGTATATTTCAATGTCTTTGTAGATAAACCATTTATTCCATTACCACCAGATTGGGATAAAGAAGAAAAAATGTGGAAAACAGGACAACTATTCTCATATTTTGAAGATTGGGAATTAGTAAAAGTAGATGAAATTATTTTCGAATGTCATAGTAGTGGTATTCCTCATGATCACTGCATGGATACAATTATCGCAAAACGTAGAGTTTAATAATGATACATTTCTTATAATGAAAGGGTGTAAAAAACACCTTTTTTCATAATAATGTTAAAAAACACTTGACCTTAAACCTTGTTTAACCTTTAAGATACGGTTGTAAATATAAGAAAGGAACCATATATGAAAATTAATGATGTAGAAAAACAATTAAATATTCCTAAAGCAACCATTCGCTTTTATGAAAAAGAAGGTTTATTAAATCCTAAAAGAAATGAGAATTCTTATAGAGAATATGATAATGAAGATATTGAACTTTTAAAGAAAATTATTGTATTAAGAAAGATTGGTATTCCTGTTGAAGATATTAAATTATTATTAAGTAATAATCTATCTTTACAAAATGCTTTAACAAAAAACATTGATGCATTAAATGAACAAATGAAAGAAATTGAAGGAGCTTTAAGAGTCTGTGAATTCATGCAAAATAAAGAAGAGAATATAGATTCTCTTGATGAAAACTATTATTTAGATATGATTCATAGTGAGGAATTAAAAGGAAATAAATTCTTTGAAATTATCAATGATGTGATTGAATTTGAGAAAAAAGTAATTGGTAATGAATTTGTATTTATTGTAGATGATAAAGGAAACTTTAAATATTCTTTAGGTAAATCTATATTAATTTCCTTAGGAATGTGTTTAATTGTAGGGTTATTATGGTATTTAATGGATGGTGAGATTGAATCATTTGTTGAAGGGTTCTTTTTTCCTTTTGTTTGTATTATTATATCTTCAATCTTTGGTTTACCTGTTTACTTTTTAGAAAAGAAAAATAAAGATGCTGCTGATATTATAAAGAAAATTGGAAAAGTATTAGGTGTTTTATTTCTATTGTTTATTATTTGTTTAATGTTTTTTATAGGAGAATAGTAATGATGATTAATCGAATAGAAAATTCTATAAAACGTATTATAGAAATGGAATTTATCTTTGATACATTACAAAATAATATGAATAATAAAGATGAAGTTTTATTTAAAAAACTATATCAAAGACTTGTTGAATATTATGAAAGTAATGAATGGAAAGAAGATTTTCATTTGGATGAATTAGGTCTATTACCCTCTGAATTAAAAAGAGGAATATTAAGTGAAGATGGAATCTATAATTTTATTACATCTTTAGAAAGTGAATAAGATATCGAAAGATATCTTTTCTTTTCGACTAAAAACGACATTTTAATATTATTTATGAATTATTTGTCTAAATATGCTTTTATGTTTTGTTCATACGACATAATATGAGGCATATTGACAGTGTTTATTGTTTTTCAACTTTATAATGAAAGTAGGAGGACACCAAAATGAATAAGAAAATGAGTGTTTACGTTGTTGATGATAATAACGAAGGATGTAATCGTATAAAAGATGAACTAAGAAAATCAGATAGATTTGAAGTAGTAGGAAGTGCAAGTAATGGAGAACAATGTTTAAAAGAATTAACAAATCGAAGTATTGATTTTTTAATATTAGATTTAATTATGCCTGTAAAAGATGGATTTCAAGTATTAAGTGAAATGAAATCTCATCGTATTTTAGTAAAACATATTATTGCGACAACACCAATTATCAATGATGCGATGATTGTTGATTTACAAAAGTACACAATTGCTTATTTATTAATGAAACCTTTTGAAGTAAAACAAATTATTAATAAAATGATAGCAATTAGTGGTATAGAAACAAATGGAAATGTCATTTCTTTAAATGTGAGTGAAAGAGATAAAATATTACAATTGGAATTAGAAAAGAATATTACGGATTTATTACATGAAATAGGTATTCCTGCACACATTAAAGGATATATGTATTTAAGAACGGCTATTCTTCAAACATATGAAAATATTGATTTCTTAGGCCAAATTACAAAAGTTTTATATCCAGAGATAGCTCGTACTTATTCTACAACTTCATCTCGTGTTGAAAGAGCGATTCGTCATGCCATTGAAGTAGCATGGAATAGAGGCAATGTAGATGCAATAGATGAGATATTTGGTTATACTGTTTCTGCAAGTAAAGCAAAACCAACCAATTCTGAATTTATTGCAATGATTTCAGATAAATTAAGATTGGATCATAAATTGAAAAATAACGATAGATATTATAGATAATTTCATATATAATTTTTGAGTATGGCTAGAGTATTATTTCATATTGATTTAAATGCATTTTATGCAAGTGCAGAAATATTAAAAAATTCATCTTATGAAGATGCTCCTTTAGTCGTGGGTGGAATGTCACGAAGAGGAGTAGTTTGTACAGCAAGTTATAAAGCTAGAGAATATGGTGTACGTAGTGCAATGCCTATTGGTCAAGCTTTACAATTATGTCCACATTTGATAGTTGTTCCTGCTGATTTTGAATGGTATGAAACATTATCACAAAAATTCTTTAATTATATTCGAAAGTATACTCCATATGTAGAACCTGTAAGTATTGATGAATGCTTTGCAGATGTAACAGAAGTCATAAAAAACTATCCTAGACCGCTAGATTTAGCTTGGCAAATCCAAAAAGGTTTACAGGAAGAATTAGGGTTATCTTGTTCAATTGGTGTAGCAGCGAACCGTTTTTTAGCTAAGATGGCAAGTGATATGAGAAAACCAATGGGTATCACTATTTTAAGAAAGCAAGAAATTGCGAAAAAACTTTGGCCTTTACCAATTGAAGATATGTGGGGGATAGGAAAAAAGACTGCACCAATTCTTAGGTATCATAAAATAGAAACAATTGGTGATCTTGCAAATCCACAAAATGAAGCTTTAGCTTTATCGATATTAGGAAAAAGTGGAATTCATCGAATTCAAAATGCAAGAGGAATGGATAGTAATAAATTATCATTTACAACAACTCTTCAATCTTTATCTCAAAGTACTACAATGAATAAAGATGTAGAAGATTATGACGAAATCAAGAATATATTCAGAACTCTTGCAAGTGATCTAGCTAAACGTTGCCAAGAGGAGAAGATTCAAGGAAAAACGATTTCAATTAGTATTCGTTATAATGATTTTTCTACGATTGTACGTTCATTTACTATGGAAAAACCAATTTCTAAAATGGATCCTATTTTAGAACATGCTTTATATTTATTTGATAAGAATCATATTAATGGACAACCTATTCGACATTTAGGAATTGCATTAGGCTCATTAATGGATCAAAATCATTCTATTGAACAAATTTCTTTCTTTGAACCACAATCAATTTCTAAAAATGATATTTTAGAAGAATTAAATAAGAATTTTGATAAACCTCAATTAAAATTTGCTAGTGAATTATTAAAATAATGCTGATAACCAGCATTTTTTCTTTATATACACATATAATCATATATGAAACAAAACTATAAAAATCAAATGATATTTATTTTAATTCTTTTAATTGGTGGTATATTGACAGGAATATTTGGGTCTAAATTATTAGATATGGATGTATTAAATAAATTAGATGTTATTCTAATACCTATGAATGATTCATATGATTTATATTCAACATTTATATTTCAATTTGTATTACAAGTAATTTATATATTTATTATTTTAATCTTAGGAACTTCATTATTAGGAAGTGTTTTAATTGCATTTATTATATTTACAAAAGGATTTCAAATAGGATTAACTTGTATGATGTTTATTTATACATATGAATTAAAAGGTATTTTAGGTATTGTTTTAACATTAATACCTCAAGTATTTATTGATATGTTACCTATTATAATAATTAGTTTATTTTCTATAGAAATGAGTAATCGTATTCTTTTCACATGTTTAAATAATCATCGCATTAAATTAGAAAATGAATTAAATCAAGGATTAAATTATTTTATTTATTCATTAATTAGTGCTTTAATATCAAGTTTTTTAAAAGTTACTTTAATTGTAATGCTTATTCGTTTCTTTAATCAATTTTAAGTGATATAATGGTACAGGTGAATTTATGGAATTAATACATGCTTTAGAAGATTACATCCATTACATAACAGCTCAAGAACAAAAATCATTGAGAACAATACAATCATATACTCATGATTTAAAACGATATCTTGAATATTTAAATAAAAATGGAATCAACGATATTGAAAATATTAAATATGAATATATTCATCAATATATTCAAAATATGAGAACGAGTTATGCAAGTACAACAATTAATCATGCAATTACATCAATACATATGTTTCATGAATATTGTGAAGTTACTTATCATGTGAAAAATCCATCTATTTACTTAAAATCTCAAAAAAGAACACAAAAATTACCACGCTATTTGAATATTGATGATGTAAATAAACTATTAACTGTAAAAGATGATAGTGATCAAGAAATTTGTGATGTTGCTATTTTAGAAACAATTTATGGTTGTGGATTACGTGTCAGTGAATGTTGTGATTTAAAAATTAGTCAAGTTTCTTTAAATCAAAATTTATTAAAAGTAACAGGTAAGGGAAGTAAGGAAAGATTAATTCCTATTAATGATAGAAATAAAAATGCTATCCAAAAATATGTTGATTTAGTAAGAAAGAAAAGAAATTTGAATAAGAGTCCTTATTTATTTTTAAATCAATCTGGTAATCAAATAAAACGAGAACAAATTCATGTAATGTTGAAAAAAAGATGTTATGAATGTAAAATAGATACTAGAATTAGTGCACACTCATTAAGACATTCATTTGCAACTCATTTATTAGATGGTGGCGCAGATTTGAGAAGTGTTCAAGAATTATTAGGACATAGTGATATATCAACAACTCAAATATATACACATGTTCAAAATAAACGTTTAAAAGATGCATATGCGTCGTTTCACCCAAGAAACAGAAAGGACAAATAATGAAATATAAAAGAATATTTACTATTATCGTAGACTCTTTAGGTGTTGGAGAAATGCCTGATTGTAAAGCTTATGGTGATGAAAATGTAGATACATTAGGTCATTTATCAAATGCTGTAGAATCTTTCAATATTCCTAATATGCAAAAACTAGGATTTGCGAATTTACATCCAATTGGACATGTGGAACCTTTAAAAGAACCTGTTGGTTACTATGCGAAAATGATGGAATTAAGTAATGGTAAAGATACAATGACTGGACACTGGGAAATCATGGGTTTACATATTACAACTCCATTTAAAACATTTACTGATACAGGATTCCCAAGTGAATTAATTGATGAATTAGAAAAAGAAACTGGTCACAAAATCATTGGAAATAAGAGTGCTAGTGGAACAGAAATCTTAGATGAATTAGGTGAAGAACACTTAAGAACAAATGATATGATCGTTTATACATCTGCAGACAGTGTATTACAAATTGCTTGTCATGAAGAAACATTTGGTTTAGATGAATTATATCGTTGTTGCGAAATTGCTCGTAAACTTACATTAAGAGATGAATATAAAGTTGGAAGAATCATTGCACGTCCATTCTTAGGAGATAAGAAAGGTGCATTTGCTCGTACAAGCAATCGTCATGATTATGCTTTAAAACCATTTGGTAGAACTGTATTAAATGAGTTAAAAGATAATGGTTTTGATGTAATTTCTGTTGGGAAAATCAATGATATTTTTGATGGTGAAGGTGTTAGCGAAGCTCATAAATCAAAATCTAGTGTTCATGGTATGGAACAAACGATTGAAATTGCGAAAAAAGATTTCAATGGTTTATGTTTCGTTAACTTAGTAGATTTTGATGCATTATGGGGACACAGAAGAAATCCAAGCGGTTATGCACAAGAATTAGAAAAATTTGATGAAAAACTAGGTCAATTAATTCCATTATTAAATGAAGATGACTTATTAATTATTAGTGCTGACCATGGTAATGATCCATGTGCAAAGGGAACTGACCATACTAGAGAAATGGTACCATTTGTATGTTATTCACCATCATTTAAAGGTCATGGGAAAATGCCATTAAGTAAATCATTTGCATCTATTGGATGTACAATTGCTGATAACTTTGGTGTTAAACAACCTAATATTGGTGAATCATACCTAGAATATTTAAAATAGGAGGGAAGAGTCATGTCAAGTTGTGACGGATGCCCAAGTAAAGGTACTTGTGGCAAAAATTCAAATGATTGTGGTGTAAAAATCAATCCAAATAATAAAATTAAAAAAGTAATTGCTGTTATGAGTGGTAAAGGTGGAGTTGGTAAATCAACTATGACAACTTTATTAGCGAAAGCAGCTCAATCAAAAGGATTAAAAGTTGGTGTTATGGATGCTGATATTACAGGTCCATCAATTCCTAGATTATTTGGTTTACAAAATGAAAAAGCTTTTGGTGATGGAAAAAATCAAATCTATCCAGTTGTTGATGATGACGGAATTAAAACAATGTCAATCAACTACTTAATTGATGACGAAAATACTCCTGTAATTTGGAGAGGTCCAATTGTTGCAGGTGCTATTCAACAATTCTGGAGTGATGTATTATGGGGTGAATTAGATGTATTATTCATCGATATGCCACCTGGTACAGGAGATGTTGCATTAACAATTATGCAAACATTACCGGTAACTGGTGTAGTTATGGTTTCTACGCCTCAACCAATGGTTTCTATGATTGTTACAAAAGCGATCAATATGTTAGCTCAAATGAACGTTCCAGTGCTTGGAGTCATTGAAAACATGTCTTACGTGGTATGTCCAGATTGTGGTAAGAAAATTAATATCTATGATAATAATGTTGATGAATTCATTAAAATGAATCATGTACCATTATTAGCAGAATTACCATTTAATAATGGAGTATCACATTTAAATAATGAAGATTCAATTAGTGAGGCTGATACACAATCTATTAAAGATTGGATCTTACCAGTAGTTGATTATTTATTTAATGATATTATCTAATTAAGTCTACTAAAGTAGACTTTTTTATTTATATATTAATAATAAGTAGTATTTCTATATAACATAATATATATTATGCGAAGTGCTATATAATTAAAAATAGAGTTATTAAACTCTATTTTTATGTTTAAAGTATATAAATGCAATGATTGTACTTATCATACAAATGAATATAGGATCAATAAATGTAAGTTCTTTGTCTAAATATACATCTATTTCATCTAGAATTTTATCTTTATATATGATTTGAATCGTTCCTAATTTATCTTTGTATTGAATTGTATAATCAATTTTTTCTATACCTTCATATTTAAATTGAATATCTTCTTTATTGAAATCATTATTTATGTATTTAATAATTTCTTCATTTGAATGAATGACATATTTTGCTTGCATTCCCCATTTTATTGGTAATTGATAAAGAATCTCATTTTTAGATACTACTGTATGATATCCATAGTTTTGGCTAAAATATTCATAAATTTTAATACTATCTAAAATAGCATTATATTTTAAATCAGTATCTGAATTTAATACAATTAACATATAATCAATATTATTAATTGTAGAAATGGATGCTAAACAATAACCAGCACCAGAAGTATAACCAGTTTTAGATCCTAAAATTAAACTTGTATCAATTCCATATGATTTAGAATAACGGTTAATTGTACTATTTAATTTTAAATTTAAAGATGGTATGTTATGAACTCTTGTACAAAACATTTCTTTAAATGTTTCATTTTTTAATG
>JAEIGA010010807.1_pt1 | contig 13848 bp, 11 predicted proteins | sample 9270691 | NCBI WGS metagenome assembly JAEIGA01 (sample SAMN17057246, study PRJNA624740) | gut metagenome | biome: biome; isolation source: fecal sample | host: Bos grunniens | place: China: Xizang | collected 2019 | reverse complement strand
TCTCTTCTTTCCAGGGTGAGGCCAGATTGCGCAAGTGTGCGCAGTACGGAGTTATATACTATGACCGCCCCGACCGTAAACGTAAAAAAGAGCAAGGGAAATGATAGAGTTCATAGATACGCATACACATCTTTTTGAACCGGAATTCGCCGAAGACAGGGAAGCGGTTGTGCAGCGTGCAGTAGAGGCGGGAGTGAAGACTCTCTGTCTGCCTTGCATAACAGAGGCATCATTGTCTCGTATGGAGGAGATGTGTGAACGTTTCCCGGGAATATGTTACCCGATGATTGGTCTTCATCCTACGGAACTTGGCGATGACTATCAGGTTGTGCTTGACAGGATGTACAAGGATTTGATAGGCAATGATAGTTATATTGCAGTGGGTGAGGTGGGGCTCGACTTCTACTGGGACGATACCCGCAAGAATGAGCAGCTCGATGCTTTCCGTCAGCAGATAGAATGGGCGGCAGAGACAAGTCTGCCGCTCGCCATACACTCCCGTAGCGCTTTCGAGGATTTATATAATGTGATGGAAGAATACCGTTCAAAAGGTCTGACGGGTGTTTTCCATTGTTTTTCGGGTGATGCCGATGAGGCGCAGAAATTGCTCTCGTTTGACGGTTTTTATCTGGGAATAGGCGGCGTGGTAACCTATAAGAAATCCACTTTGCCGTCGGTGCTTGCAGATGTACCCCTTGAAAGGGTAGTGCTCGAGACCGATTCGCCCTATCTTGCTCCTGTCCCCCGACGTGGCAAGAGAAACGAAAGCTCTTATATCCCTTTTGTGGCACAGAAACTTGCGGAAATATACGGATGCTCTGTTGAGGAGGTGGCGGCAGTAACCACTGAGAATGCCCGTAGACTTTTCCCGAAAATAAGATAAAATGAAGATAGACAATATTGATATAGTAAAGAAACCTCTGCTTATAGCAGGCCCTTGCAGTGCCGAGAGCGAGGAACAGGTTATGGCTGTGGCAAGGGCATTGGTCGGAAAAACCGCTTTCTTCAGGGCCGGGCTCTGGAAACCCCGCACGCGTCCCGGATGTTTTGAGGGCGTTGGTAAAGAGGGACTATTGTGGATGCAGCGTGTGCGTAACGAACTTTCGCAGCCTGTCGCAACCGAAGTAGCTACAGCCGAGCATGTGGAACTCGCCTTGTCGGCAGGGATAGATATGCTGTGGGTGGGAGCGCGCACTACTGCCAACCCTTTTGCTGTGCAGGAGATTGCCGATGCGCTCCGTGGCTGCGATGTTCCGGTGTTTGTGAAGAATCCCGTCAATCCCGACCTTGAGCTTTGGATAGGTGCTCTTGAAAGGCTTAACAATGCCGGGGTAACCCGTTTGGGTGCTATCCACCGCGGTTTTTCGTCTTATGGCGAGAAATATTTCCGCAACGCTCCGCAGTGGCAACTGCCGCTTGAGCTTCGCCGCAGACTGCCTCAGTTGCCCCTTGTGTGTGACCCGAGCCACATCTCGGGCAAACGTGAGCTTATAATGTCATTGTCGCAGCAGGCTATGGACCTCAATTTCGATGGTCTGATGATAGAGACACACTGTAATCCTGTGTGCGCGTTGAGCGACTCGCGTCAGCAGGTTACTCCCGATGAACTTTCTGTAATACTTGACCGCATAGTGCACCGTTCGGCTTCAGCCGACAACGGTGAGTTCCAGAGCTACCGTAACCAGATAGATGAGATTGACGAAACTCTTATGGGGCTTATTGCCAAACGCATGGAGGTGTCGCGTGAGATTGGGGAGCTGAAACGTGATAAAGGGCTTACCGTGTTCCAGCCTTCGCGCTACGATGAGACTATGAAGCGCTGCGAGGCATACTGTGAGCGTGCTAAACTCGATGCTGAGGCTATGAAGGATATCTTTGAAGCTATCCACTCCGAGAGCATAAGACAGCAGCTCCGCATACTCAACGATGATAAACGCTGACAAATGATGGAGGTCTCGTCAAGGATATCCCGCTTGTTTTACATTACCTGTACGGTACTGACAATCTTGTTGGTGCTAATGCTTGTTTTATCAAAGGGTACAGCACGAGAGGAAGTTCTTGTGGGGGAAAAACTCGCGATGCGCCATTCGGCACTTCTTGATATTGTCGATTGCGACGGGTATTCTGCCGTCGAGGTTAAGAATCCCTGGGGTGAGGGGCTCTTGAAGAGGTATCTGCTTGTCCCGACTGATTCTGTATTGCCGGAAAACTTGCCGGAAGGTGTTGTTGTGAGGACTCCGCTCAAAAAAGTGCTTGTCTTTTCCGGAGTCCACGTGGCTCTTTTTGAGGAGCTTGACGTGGCGGGGAGTGTTGCTGCGGTATGTGATGCCGAGTATGTGTATAGTGAAGAGACTGTGAATGCGTTGTCAAAAGGCGAGGTTGTCGATTGCGGCAGTTCGCTCGATGTCAGCATGGAGCAGGTTGCCGTGGCTTCACCCGATGCGGCTTTTGTGCTGCCGTACGAGAATGGCGGTTATGGCAAACTGGAGAAGGTGGATTTTCCGCTTATCGAGTGTGCTGACTATATGGAAATATCGCCGCTTGCATGTGCCGAATGGGTCCGTTTCTATGGCCGTCTGTTGGGTAAGGCTGCTGTTGCCGATTCCATATACGATGCTGTGTGCGATGAATATGATGTGCTCCGCCGGGTGGCATCAAAGGGATGGCCGCGTCCAAAGCTGTTGTGCGAGTTGAGAAGCAGCTCGGCATGGTATGTGCCTGCAGGTGGCAGCACTATGGGGCGTATGTATGCCGATGCCGGTGCCGATTATCTGTTCTCGCATTGCAGTGGCAGCGGCTCTGTTCCGCTATCATTTGAACTTGTGCTTGAGAGGGCGGCTGATGCTGATGTGTGGCTTGTGAAATATAACTCCGAGGTGGACAAGACATACTCCTCTTTGCTTGATGAATATGAGGGCTATTCGCATTTCAGACCATTCAAGGAGAAGAATATATTCGTGTGCAATACAAGGGAGAAGAGGCTTTTCGAGGACAGGACATTCCATCCCGAAAGAATGTTGAAGGAGCTTGTTGCTCTGTTTCATCCGCATCTGTTGCCCGGTTATGAATTGAGATATTATGAGAGAATGCATCAATAAGAATCTGCTGTTACTCGTTGCTGGCGTTGTGCTGCTATTCCTGCTCTTTATGCTGAATGTCTTCTGTGGGGCGGTGGATGTGCCGTATGTCGAGGTCTTCAAGGCGCTTGCTGGTGAGAGTACAAATGAGATGTGGCGTCTCATTGTTGTAGAGACTCGTTTGCCGCAGGCTATTGTGGCGTTGCTTGCCGGTGCGGCAATCTCGGTGGCCGGTCTGATACTCCAGACCCTTTTCAATAATCCTCTGGCAGGTCCCGAGGTTCTTGGAATAAACAGCGGTGCAGGTCTTGGCGTGGCTCTTGTGATGCTTCTTTCGCATGGAGCTGTTGTGAGCGGAGCGTTTGGCGGCTTTGTTGCCGTTCTGCTGGGGGCTTTCATTGGCGCGCTGCTTGTGATAGCTCTGATACTCTCACTCTCCTCAATGTTGAAGAACAAACTCTATCTGCTCATTGCCGGTGTGTCAATAAGCTATCTCGTTTCTTCCGTTATATCGGTGTTGAACTATTTTGCTACATCCGAGGGGGTGCACTCATACATGATTTGGGGTATGGGCAGTTTCGGCGCAGTATCTATGGGACAGATGCTGTGGTTCGCTCTTCCGTTGCTGCTGTTGCTTGCCGTTGCGCTGTTTATGATGAAACCAATGAATGCGCTACTTCTGGGTGATGACTATGCGGCCAATCTGGGTGTTGATGTAATGGGTACAAGAGTGGTTCTGCTGGCTGTTACCGGCCTTCTTACAGCAGTTGTGACTGCGTTCTGTGGTCCTGTGGCATTCATAGGCCTGGCTGTTCCACATATTGCACGTCTTTCCCTTAAGACGGGCAACCATCGTCTTCTTTTGCCGGCTACAATGGTTGTGGGTGCTTCGGTAGCGCTTTTGTGCAATCTCCTGACGATGTTGCCGGGTGAGAGCGGAATGTTGCCGTTGGGTGCAATAACACCGCTTGTAGGTGCTCCGGTTATAATTTATGTCGTGCTTAAGGAGTGCCGTTTGTAATACTTATACAAACTATAGCTGTGTGTGAAATCTTTTTGTTAATTATTTTTGTTGTTTTTCGGCTAAATTGTTTGTATAAAACGAAAAAAGAGGTTACTTTTGTCAAATGAAAGCGACTGCTTTTCGTAAATAGGAAACAGGTATGCGCCAGTCAATATTTTTTACCCGAATTAATATTATAACCTCTCTTCTGCGTTAGGTCGGGTTTGGCTGTGTCTGTTATTCATCAGGTTGCCTTTCTCCCGTACGAGAAGGGCGTTTTTGTTAAAAGGAATTCTTATGAAGATAAAGTTGAGAAGTGCCCAAAGCACCGAAGGACGCCGTATGGCCGGAGCCCGTGCGTTGTGGATTGCCAACGGCATGAAACGTGAAATGTTCGGCAAGCCTATTGTGGCTATTGCGAACTCTTTTACACAACTGGTTCCCGGTCACACCCATCTGCACGAGGCCGGGCAGATTGTCAAGGCTGAGATTGAAAAGCTCGGCTGCTATGCAGCGGAGTTCAATACCATTGCCATTGATGACGGTATTGCTATGGGTCATGACGGAATGCTCTATTCGTTGCCTTCGCGCGACATCATCGCCGACAGCGTGGAGTATATGTGTAATGCGCACAAAGTAGATGCCCTTGTCTGTATCTCGAATTGTGACAAGATTACTCCGGGTATGCTCATGGCGGCAATGCGCCTTAATATCCCCACTGTCTTTGTCTCCGGTGGCCCTATGGAAAAGGGAACATGGAAAAACGAGAACCTTGACCTTGTAATTGCTATGGTTAAGGCTGCCGATGAGAGTGTCAGTGATGAGGAACTTGCCGAGATTGAGAAACGTTCTTGCCCGGGATGCGGGTGCTGCTCGGGTATGTTCACTGCCAATTCAATGAACTCGCTCACCGAGGCTATCGGCTTGTCATTGCCCGGTAACGGTACAATCCTTGCTACACACACCAACCGCGTGCAGTTGCTCAAGGATGCAGCAAAGGTGATTGTGAAGAATGCCATGAAGTATTATGGCGAGGGCGACACATCTGTGCTTCCACGCAGCATTGCTACACGTGAGGCTTTCCTCAATGCCATGACTCTTGACATCGCAATGGGTGGCTCAACAAATACAATCCTCCACCTTCTTGCTGTAGCGCAGGAGGCCGGAGTCGAATTCAAGATGGAGGACATCGACAAGTTGAGCCGCAAGGTTCCCTGTCTGTGCAAGCTTGCTCCCAACGGGCAGAAATATGCAGTACAGGATTGTGGCCGTGCTGGCGGTATCATAGGTATCATGGGTGAGCTTGCGAAGGGCGGTCTGCTCGATACTTCCGTTGTACGTGTAAACGGAGCCACATTGGGTGAGGATATCGCGAAATATTCGGTAACCGGTGATATAGTTGATGATGAGGCAATGAGAATATACAGCACCGCGCCGGCCAATGTGTTCTGCAACAGGATGGGCGAGCAGAACTGTACATACGGTTCACTTGATAAAGATCGTGAGAATGGCTGTATCCGCTCGCTCGATAATGCCTATACAAAGGACGGAGGCCTTGCAATACTCTTCGGAAACATAGCCAAGGACGGTTGTGTGGTAAAGACCGCAGGCGTGGATGAGAGCATCTGGAAATTCAGCGGCAAGGCAAAAGTGTTCGACTCCCAGGAGGCTGCCGTCGAGGGTATCCTTGGCGGTGCAGTCCAGGCAGGTGATGTGGTGGTGATTATCTATGAGGGTCCCAAGGGTGGCCCCGGTATGCAGGAGATGCTTTATCCTACATCCTATATCAAGTCACGTCATCTCGGTAAGGAGTGTGCGCTCATTACCGACGGCCGTTTCAGCGGAGGAACATCGGGCTTGAGCATCGGACATATCTCGCCTGAGGCTGCAGCCGGTGGCAACATCGGTAAATTGCGCGACGGTGACATAATTGATATTGATATCCCCGCACGTTCAATCAATGTGAGGCTGAGTGATGAGGAGCTCGCGGCACGTGAGATGTTCCCGCTGACACGCGACAGGGTTGTCTCAAAGAGCCTCAAGGCGTATGCAAATATGGTAAGTTCTGCCGATAAGGGCGGAGTCAGAATAATAGACTAAACAATGGGAAAAGATAAGATAACAGGTTGCGAGGCGCTGATGCGCTCGCTTGTGAATGAGGGTGTCGATACAGTTTTCGGCTATCCCGGCGGTTCGATAATGCCGGTGTTCGATGCGATGTACGACTACCAGAAAGTATTCCGCAGTGTGCTTGTACGCCACGAACAGGGTGCAGTGCACGCAGCGCAGGGCTATGCCCGCAGTTCAGGTAAGGTAGGCCTCTGTATAGTTACAAGTGGTCCCGGTGCAACAAACACGCTTACAGGTATAAGTGATGCAATGCTCGACAGTACTCCTGTGGTTGTAATTGCAGGTCAGGTGCCTACTGCTGTGTTGGGTACTGATGCCTTCCAGGAGATTGACTTTGTGGGTATAACACAGCCTATAACCAAGTGGAGCTATCAGATACGCCGTGCCGAGGATGTGGCATGGGCTGTTGCAAGAGCATTTTATATTGCCGGAACAGGACGTCCCGGTCCGGTGGTGCTTGACTTTACAAAGGATGCGCAGACCGCATTGACTGATTTTGAGCCTGTAAAGGTGGAGAATGTACGTAGCTACATTCCTTATCCTACACCTGACAAAGCGGCTGTTGAGGAGGCTGCAAGGCTCATCAACGCATCGAAACGTCCGTTTGTGCTTGTAGGTCAGGGCGTGGAGCTGGGTGAGGCGCATGGGGAACTGAAGGAGTTTATCGAAAAAGCTGATATCCCTGCGGCACGTACACTTATGGGTCTTTCTGCACTGCCTACCGATCATCCGCTCTGTGTAGGCATGTTGGGTATGCACGGTAATTATGGCCCTAATGTCAACACCAATGAATGTGACCTGCTCATAGCGGTGGGTATGCGTTTCAGCGACCGTGTGACAGGCAACGTAAAGACGTATGCCAAGCAGGCCAAGGTGATACATATCGATATTGACCATGCCGAGATAAACAAGAATGTCGTTGTGGACGTTCCTGTCGTGGGTGACTGCAAGGAGGTGCTCCCGATGCTTACGGCACTTGTAGAGAAAGCTTCGCACAAGGAGTGGATTGAGAGCTTCCACAAGTATAATGCGATAGAGCATGAGAAGGTAATCGAGAAGGCTCTCAATCCGGGTGAAGGCCCGTTGCTTATGGGTGAGGTCGCACGCAAAGTGAGTGAGGCTACAGGCAATAGCGCAATCCTTGTTACCGACGTGGGCCAGAACCAGATGATGTCGGCACGTTACTTCAAGTTCACCAAGCCTCACAGCATCCTTACTTCGGGCGGTCTGGGAACAATGGGCTATGGACTCCCTGCTGCCATCGGCGCAAAGATTGCTATGCCCGAGCGCACCGTGTGTGTCTTTGCAGGTGACGGAGGATTGCAGATGAACATCCAGGAGTTCGGTACAATAATGGAGCAAGGTGTGGCTGTGAAGATTATCCTGCTTAACAATAACTTCCTTGGCAATGTGCGCCAGTGGCAGGAACTCTTCTTCAACCACCGCTATTCGTGGACACCTATGCTGAACCCGGATTATGCTCTCGTGGCAAAGGGTTACGGTATCGCTTCGCGTCTGGTGACCGAGCGTGAGCAGCTTGATGATGCAATAAAGGAGATGCTTGAGACTCCGGGCGCATTCCTGCTGCATGTGGCAGTTAAGGAGGAGGCGAACGTAATGCCTATGACACCTCCGGGAGCAACAGTAAGCGAGATGATTTTTGAATAAAGCCCAATTGTAAGAGTATGGAAAAGAAACTTTATACAATCATTATATATACCGAGAACATCGCGGGTATGCTTAACCAGGTTACAGCCGAGTTTACCCGAAGAATGATGAATATTGACACTATAACAGCTTCTTCCTCGTCAGTTGACGGTGTACACCGTTATACAATCTCACTTTGGGGCGAAGAGGATTCAATCCATAAGGTTACAAAGCGCATTGCAAAGAAGGTGGATGTTCTCAAGGCCGACTATTATGTCGACAATGAGATATTTTTCCAGGAGGTTGCGCTGTATAAGCTTTCTACACCGCGTTTGCTCGAGAACAACGAGATATCACGTATAATACGTCATAACAACGCGCGTGTGATAGAGGTGAATGCCAACTACACCGTTGTTGAGATGACAGGTCAGACAGATACCGTCGTGAACCTCTACAATGAGTTCGTGGCTCAGGACTGTATCCTGCAGTTTGTGAAATCGGGTCGTGTTGCAGTGCCACGTGCATCGCAGGCAAGCCTTGGCGATTTGCTTTTCGACGAGGATTATAAACGTAAATCAGTAAAAAACAGATAACAATTATGGCAGAAATGAATTTTGGCGGAGTTGTTGAGAATGTAACCACTCCCGTAGAGTTTTCACTTGAGAAAGCACGTGAGGTGCTTAAGAACGAGACAATTGCAGTACTTGGATACGGTGTTCAGGGTCCTGGCCAGGCTTGTAACTTGCGCGACAACGGTTTCAACGTTATCGTTGGCCAGCGTGAGGGTGCCACCTATGACAAGGCGGTAAAGGACGGTTGGGTTCCGGGCGAGACACTCTTCTCTCTTGAGGAGGCTGCCGAGCGCGGTACAATTGTGTGTATGCTTCTTTCAGATGCTGCGCAGATTGCAGTATGGCCCAGAATCAAGGGTTCGCTCACTGCAGGCAAGGCTCTCTACTTCTCTCACGGCTTCGGTATCAACTGGAGCGACCGTACAGGAATCGTCCCTCCACAGGATGTTGACGTGATTATGGTTGCCCCCAAGGGCTCAGGAACCTCTTTGCGTACAATGTTCCTCGAGGGCCGTGGCGTAAACGCTTCTTATGCTGTTCATCAGGATGCTACAGGCAACGCTCTTGAGAGAGTGCTCGCATTCGGTATCGGTATCGGTTCAGGTTATATGTTCGAGACAACATTCGAGCGTGAGGCTGTTTCGGACCTCACCGGTGAGCGTGGCTCACTGATGGGTGCCATCCAGGGACTCTTCCTTGCACAGTACGAGGTTCTGCGTGAGAACGGCCACACTCCTTCAGAGGCTTTCAACGAGACTGTCGAGGAGTTGACTCAGTCACTCATGCCTCTCTTCTCGGCAAAGGGTATGGATTGGATGTATGCCAACTGTTCTACAACAGCACAGCGTGGTGCTCTTGACTGGATGACTCCATTCCACGATGCCATCAAGCCTGTGATGTACAAGCTCTATGAGTCAGTAAAGAGCGGTAACGAGGCACAGATTTCTATCGATTCTAACTCTCAGCCCGACTATCGCGAGAAGCTCAACGAGGAGCTCAAGGCATTGCGTGAGAGCGAGATGTGGCGCACAGCAGAGGTTGTTCGCCGTCTGCGTCCCGAGAACAATTGATCGGATAAGACATTGATGGGGAAGGCTGCGCTGTAGGGCGTGGCCTTTCTTGTTTGATGATACTAATAGGGATTTTCCCCTCTTTTTGTAGGTTTTTTCCCTTTTTGCAGTGTTTATATGGTTATATTTTTGTACCAGAATAAAAACCAAAGACGAACGACTATGAAAGATCAGGTAATGAAAATGCAGTCAAGAGACGTCAAGATGATTGTTGCGATGTTTCTGGTTCTCGTATCTCCGCTTGTTGCAACGGCACAGGTCGACGATGTGTATTTTGTACCCACAAAGGAGAGTGAGGAGAAGGTACTGGTTGTGAAGAGTACAGCCGAGAAGTATAATATCGACAATACTTCTGCAAGTTCAATGCGTAATGTCGACGAGTATAATCGCCGTTCTACAGTATACACCAATGCTCCCGATGAGTATATCGACGAGAACTACACCGACGAGTATGTGTATGAGGATGATTCATACGATGACTACAGCTATTCGACACGCATAATACGTTTCCGTAATCCTCGTAGAGCTGTATACAGTTCTATCTATTGGGATCTGATGTACGGTTGCGGCATAAACGACTGGCTCATCTATGACAACGGATACAGCATCGACATATATCCTACTTATAATAATCCGTACTATTTCTGGAGTGATTTCGCATTCTCTTGGAATCCTTTCAGCTGGTACAGTTGGCACAGTTGGCATCACGCTGCTCACTGGGGGTGGCATCATCCTTATTACAGCCACTATTACGGTCACTGCTACGACCACTATTACGGTCACCACAACCACATAGCAATGCGCCCGAACCACAATTATTGGAGTCCTTCACGCCGTAATAACCGTTATATCCCTACAAACGGTGCAGTAGGTGGTGGACGATATGAGAGAGGTGAAGGTAGCCGCGGAAACAGGGTGGCAGCTTCTAACAATAACAACAGTGGCAGAGTAAACCTTCGTGGCAACGCGGGTAACCGCGGAGACAAGGTCGCATCGGCTGACAGAGGCACTTCTAACAATAACAATAGCGGCAGAGTAAACCTTCGTGGTAATGCCGGCAACCGTGGTAACAATGCAGCAGCACAGAGCGGTAACAAAAGAAATGAGAATGGTGCAGGCTTCAAGATCGGCAGCAATCAGGGACGTGACAACGCGATACGTCGTCAGCAACCTGCACGCGGTTCGGCGAATGTAAACAACAACCGTGCGGCAAACAGTGGCAAGAGCAACAGTGAGAGTGTGCGTCAGCAGAAAAGCAACAGTACTTCAAACAGCTCAAACCGTGGTAGTTCGGTCAACCGTAGAGGCTCAGGTTCTTCATCTGGGTACAACCGTCCGAGCAGTACCAGTGTGACACGTTCACGCAACTCTTCGTCATCAGAGAACCGCAGCAGCTCAAGCTACAGCCGCAGCTCAAGCAGTTCACGCAACAATAGCTCAAGTTATAGCAGTGGTTCAAGTTCACGCAGTAGCTCAGGCTTAGGTGGCGGTTCGCGCGGCGGTTCATCGGGCGGCTCACGCTCAGGTGGTTCACGTGGCGGTGGCGGCAGAGGCAGATGATGAAATGTGTGAGTATAGAGTTTAATGTCTACTATCAAATAATAATGACTACTATGAAAAAGATAATATGCAGTTTGCTCCTTTCACTCCCGTTGGGAGTCGGTGCACAGACCTTATATGACGTTACTCCATTTATGGACAACGACCTTACCGGTACCTCACGCTTCATCTCGATGGGTGGTTCTATGGGTGCTTTGGGTGGTGATATCTCCGTAATGGGAACCAACCCTGCCGGTATTGCCCTGTACCGCCGTTCGGATTTTTCCTTTACAGGTAGCCTCAACTTCAACAACACCAAGGCAAAGTATAACAAGACATCCGTGTCATCTGACTATGCTTCGGGTGATGTTGAGAGTATGGGTGCCGTACTCGCCAACAAGATGAATGACGGTGGTTCGTTGAAGTTTCTGAATGTGGGTATGGGCTATCGCCGCAAGAACGGTCTTTCAAGAGAGTTCGAGATGGCCGGTCCCGCTGATGGCTTCTCGCAGCAGTATGTGATAAGGGACCTGTATGACAACAATCCTTTTGATTTGGGCTCAATAGACGGTTATTCATATTCCGACTTCTATTACAGTTGGTTGCCGTTGCTTGCAACATATGCGAATATCGGTGATGTAGACGGAAACCTGATAACCACTCCCGACGGGGAACTCATATACAATCCTACAGATATCGGTTTCATAGGCAAGGAGCGTGGCGGTGTCTCCGAGGTCGATGTGAACCTTGCTGCGAACTTCAGCGACAGGGTATATGTGGGTGCTACACTCTCATTTGCCAATGTGGACTACAGTACTGAGAACCTCTATTATGAGAATGACGAAATTGGTGAGATATATTCAATAGGTAACTACAATCATATTGAAGGAACCGGATTCGGCATAAAGCTCGGAACAATCATCCGCCCGTTCAAGTATTCGCCTTTCAAGTTCGGTCTTGCCGTGCATACCCCTACATGGTATAGCCTCAAGAGCTACTCATATGCCGATATCCAGGGACCGTTCGAGGATTTCTACGATACACGCGATTGGGACCTGTATGATGGTGAGTTGCGTACACAGAGCAAGTTCAGGACACCTTGGCGCTTCAGTGCTTCAGCCTCTTACACAATAGGCTCAATAGTGGCATTGAATGCGGAGTATGAATATGCAGACTACTCATCGGCAAAGTTCGGCCGTGTAGGGCTCGGTGGCAAGAATGCCCAGAACGAGGAGATAAAGTACAATCTAAAGGAACAGCACACTGTACGTCTGGGTGCAGAGTTCAACCTTAACAAGAATTTCAGCCTGCGTGCAGGATACAACTACTCTACAGCGCCTTTCCGTAAGGATGCATATAAGAGCATGTACAATATGCCTGTGACATCGACCTCTACAGAGTATATCAACAGGTTCGACCGTGAGGCTGTGAGTCTTGGTGCAGGCTACCGTGGAAAGATGTTCTACTTTGATATGGCTTATGTATTGCAGACCCAAGAGGCGGATTTCTATCCATTTGCAGATCCTGAATATTATAATCCCGCTGCAGAGGTGGAATTTACTGACCACACTATTACCGCAACGTTAGGAATCAAGTTCTGATGCTATTTATTTCCTGCGCCAGAAGTTGACACCGAAATATACGTTTATGACACCGAATCCGTTCAGTATCGAGAATGTACTCTTATTGTACGAGTAGGTGTGTGCTACAAGTGATGCGCCGGCGTAGTATCTGCTGTTGTTGTATACTACTGCCGCGCGCGTTATGAAATCAAAATTAATGCTTGACAGGAACTCCTTGCTGCTCTTAAGGTTCAGCGAGGTGTTTTTGTATCCTACGGCAGGGGTCATTGATATGTTTGCAAGGAAATCCTTGGCAAATACCCAGTTGTAGCTGTATCCGAAATTGATGCTGAAATCCTTGTATCTGACATTCTCGAACTTCAGCTCGTTGTCAATCTGTTCTCTGATCGGGGTGTCAAACTTTGAATGGTTAAAAAGGAATGACTGTTCGTTGTAGGTTAGTCCAAGAATGAATGAGCCGGTGCTGATTCTTTGGTTTGTCGTGTGGCTGTATGCTGCACGGTACGAGAATTTCTTGTTGTTGAAGATGTAGTACAGGTTGAGGCCCTTCTGTTTTACCGACAAGCCGTCAAAGCGGTGGTTGAAATCGGTCAACTCCTTGTTGTTGTCCTGATAGAACCCGTTGAGCCTACGCACCCGGTATCCCTCGCTGCGCTTGCGGTAGAAGAGGTCAATGCCTACAGCTGCCGTGTAGAAACTGAAGTTGAGGTCGGTCTGCGGAGAGTTGCCGCTGATATCGAAACTGTAACCAAGAAAAATCCATCTCCATCCCAAGTAAAGCCCCACCTTGTTGCTGTTGTTGGGTGCGAGTGTGATGCTCTGTTCCGAGTCATGCGCCGAGAAACGGTAGTATTCGTAACAATATGAATACTGGGGCATGACGGTAAGGTTGAACAGGTCGGGCGAGACGTAGAGGCTGTCCTTCTCGTCAAGAGTGTGCTCGATGAAATTCTCGGTATCCTTGAATATCTCCTTTGTCCCGTCAATCATCTTGCCGGTGAAACTATCATCCTTGCCACCGTTCTTCTGTGCGGTTGCCGATGTTGCACATAGTAACATTATGGCAAACACCAGAATAGTCCATGCAGTTTCCTTTATGGTGGGAGTGAACTTCATAGCTTGTTTATTTACAGAATCTTGCCCAGAATCTTGTCAAGAACCCAATTGGTGGGTGTTGCGCTTACACTGTCGCAAGTGCAGTTGCCTTTGTGCTGCAGGTGTTCCACT
>JAEIGA010010806.1_pt1 | contig 13849 bp, 36 predicted proteins | sample 9270691 | NCBI WGS metagenome assembly JAEIGA01 (sample SAMN17057246, study PRJNA624740) | gut metagenome | biome: biome; isolation source: fecal sample | host: Bos grunniens | place: China: Xizang | collected 2019 | reverse complement strand
GTATCTATCATTTCATCGTCATATTCTTTGTGTATATTACCACATTGAACACATTGATAATAACTTTCCTTGTGTCTTAGCGTATCCATATGCCATACTTGCGCCTCCTTCTCAATCATTCTGTCCTCTTCGGATTGTATACATTATAGCACATTTCGACATATATGTCAACTATTTTTAAGCACTTTTTTAAAAATTTTTAAAATTTTATTGAAATTCTTAATTTATCGTCAGCAAACTCGACAACGTTATCATCTAGCATAAACTTTTGCAATCGCTGCTTGTACGCATATACGCCTTGTCCATGTAAAATCAAACCCAATCGATCCTCGTCCTCTAGAACGTTTACTTCTTGGGCCTCAAATGTTTGCTTGCCAAACCAACAATGCTCCAGTATAATTGTTGCTGCGCGACCATTTAATTGTGTAAATTTTCTGATAAAATTCTCCATTGTACTACCCCGTTTCATTGTAAATATTATTGCTGTATTTATAGTATAACACAAACGTATGTTTGCCTCAAGCTGTAGATGTTTCCAAATTTGTGATAATATAACTGCCAATCATTTTGTATTGCTTTACCATTTTAGAAGAGGAATCTCTTCCTCTCTAGACAAAAAACTTTTCAAACTTGTCAACCAAAATCTGGGCATACAGATCCGATAGCAAATCATACCTTCTTGCCAAATCTCTCGCCACCGGCGTCTTCACGTACTCCCTAAATGTCAATCCACTTTCTGCTATAGCGTTTTGAATATGCCATAAAAGCCCGCTTGTTTGCAACCCACCCGATGTTAATGTAACGCCCAAATCCTTCGAAATTAGGTGCAATCTACGCTGTATAAAACGGAACCTGCGCTCAGCATCTTGCTCACTACTTGGGTCGCTATTTGTGCTCAAAGCATTACATCGCACTTTATAGAACGATTCACTTTGTACCTTACTAATCCTCATCGTGTCGCCAAAGGAAATTAATTCAGTCTCCTCACAAGCTGCTTTAATCATTTCGTACTGTGCATTAGTAATAGGTATTGCCTTTCCTGTTCGAAAATACACTATGCCGTCGTTTCTGCTTATTTGGTCCATGTCGAAGAACGTCAATTCTTTTAGCCAATTTCCACCTGCGCCGAGAAATAACATTTCAAGGATTCCTTTGTCTGTGGCGTTGAGCAGATCGTTCTGGATATTCGTCAAGTCTTCACGACTCAATATCATTCCATCTCGCTTCTCTTTATCCACACACTCCTCAAGATCGTATTTTCCTATTTCCTCATACACGTTGCCACCAACCTGATTCAAGAAATATCTTGCCGCATGTTTCAACGTCAAATTCGCATTCTGCAATGATACCACGCTTATCGCATGCGCAGACTTAAACATCTCTAATGCTTGCTCTTTGTTAAATTTATAGAACTCCTTGCCAAATTTCTGTTCCCATTCAACCGCTCTTCTGAGTATTGCTCTAACGGATGTTTCTGCAACAACTCTCGATCTTGTATATTCCCTTAAAAACTCTTCTATTTGAGTCTCGGTCGTAAACAATAAAATCACTTCCTCAATTTTATTTGTACTGCTATTTTACCACTTTTCTTTACGTTTGACAATTATTTTGTTGGGTTGATCTTGCAAACCAACCCAACGTATTTATACTAGTTTATCCAAAATTCCAGTCGCTTCTTTTTTCTTTTCATCTAATACAGAAATATATCTCAATGTGGTGTTGGTTGATTTATGGCCAAGCATATGTCCTATCGTCTGAATATCGACTCCTGCTGCAGCTAAATTAGTTGCCGCTGAGCTTCTACATTTATGTGGCGTAATATGTTTATTAATACCGGCATCTTCTGCATATTTTCTAATCATATCACCAACTGCTTTACTGGTAATTCTAACATTCTTTCGAGAAATGAACAATGCATTGGTATCAACATCTGCAAACACTCTATCACGAACAACGATCCAATCTTGTAACAACTGTGCAGTGTTCTCTCCTATAGGAATACCTCTCTGCTTATTCCCTTTTTCGATAACTCTGATTACGTTCTCATCAAAGTTTATATCATCAACATTTAAGTTAACAATTGCCCCAACACGCATTCCTGTTGATAGAGCCAACGTCATAATTGTTTTATCTCTTATCCTCATTACATCTGACGCGTTCTTATCTATGGCCTTCATTATACGTTTAATCTCTGGTCTAGTTAAATAAGTAACTGCGTGCTCTTCTGTGTTTTTTGGCCTTGTAGTTTTTGCCACAGGATTTTCCACCAAATAACCTCTCTTTATACAGAATTCAAAGAACGTATTAAGCCCTGACCAACGTGCACATTGAATATCGGAACCAACTCGATGCAATTGTCCGCCAACTTCTTTAGTTTCTAATGAAATAATATATCCTTCAATCTCAGATGTTCCAGTAGACTTATAGAAATCATCATTAATTTTCCCGTCATTAAGATACTTCGCAAAATGCACCACGTAATTGATATAGGTACCTATAGTTGTATAAGTCTTTTTTGCCGCTCTTAAATATATATAATACTCAGAGAATATTTTTGGTAATGTTTTTAATTTTTCCTGCATTTTCTTTTCTGCTAACAACTCTTTTTCTAATCTTCCATTCATAATTTATCTCTCCTTATACTCTATCATTATTAAAATACCACCAAAATAATATTGCCCAAATCAAATACCATTGCTTAAATATTAAACTTCCAATCATTCCAGCCACCAATAATATAGTTGCCGGAGCCTTTCTCATCGAATCTGGATGCGCAATCTTTTCATCTTGATGTGCTATTTTCGTACGCTTATCATTGTCAGTGATACCTTTTACCTCGTAATAATACCGCCAATCATGTGGACGCGCTATGCCAGCATCGCAACGTCTTATTGCTTCTTGTTTATATTTTTCTTCTAAATCTTGCCTACGTTTTTTATCTTCTTCAAATACTTTTCTATAAATCTCCTTTTGTTCATCAGTCATCAATTCCACCCTCCATTCATTTTATTCGCTTTCTTTAACGCTTTCTTCTGCGCCCGTTGACGCCAATAGTCGTGTTCTTCGTGTTTGTCTAAAAAATGACATTGCTTGCCTAAACATTCACGCTGTTTCAATGTATTGCACGTTAAATGACAGCCATGTCTTCTACAATAAGCAACTGATTTAGATGCAGCAATATTACTTCCGTATAGTCCTTTTACCATATTAACTTCCATATACACCTCCTTACACCGAAGCTTCTTCGATGTAATCAATTGCCTCATCAATTGAGTCCATGGCAGATTCCATATTGCTAATTGCTTCTTCCATGGCCTGCCCACGTTCCGTCTGCTGAAGCCCTTCTGTCATATTATCAAATCCCTCTTGCTCTTCGTCACGAACTGTTTCGATAATATTCTTTGCTTCTTCCAATAATTCCGACGCTTTACTCAATTCTTTTCTCTTTTGATTGTTCATATTTATATCTCCTTTCCATAATTATTTTGTATCGTTAATAACATCCTGTATTGCTATATTTATACAATACTATATTTTTTTATATTTGTCAATTATTTTGTTGGGTTAATTTTAAAATTTTTTATTTAATCATTTTCAATGAATTAGTCAATACACCGTTTTTGATATAAAGCCCATCGTGAATCGCCTGGTCGGAAAAATACCTCATATATGATTTAATCTTTTCGTTGCGCTGATAGCAATCTTCTTTACTGCGTTTACCTACTCCAGACTTATCTCCTTCATATACGGTAATAAAGAAATATTTATGCTGCGCAGCTTTGTCGCAAATATCTTTGATTATATCGTCATCGTCAATAACGTTCAATACATTTGAGCATACAAACGCATCCGCTATTCCAATCAAAGACATGGCCGCCACATTCTCAATCTCCGATTTCCAATTAGGATCATACCCGACATGGACCAGTCCGTGTTGCTCCAACATGCCACTAGTTAGCGCCGTATCTTTGCCGCAGCCCCAATCCAAAACCTTAACGTCTTTCGGCAATTTGTCCCAACATACCTTGTTGTATACCGCCGGGACCCTTGTTGTATTTACTGATGTATTTTTAGATGTATATTTCTGCATATTAATCCTCCACCCATTCTTGTTCTCTGTGTTCAAGATTTAAACTTCCGTCTGCCCGACAATAGTTATCACATTCTTCAATGCTGTCAACTGTTACAACTTCAACGGGCACTGTATAACCCATACCTTCACCAAATTCTTCAAGATATTGCTCTTGACAACCCTTACATAAATAAACTACTAATTTCTTCATATTGACCTCCAATCATTTTGTATTGTTATTAGTGCGAATAACATCCGCAAACCTTTGCTTTCTTTTGGAAGCAAATTTTACATTTATCGCAAGTTAGTTCGTGACTAAGCTTTCCGTTTTTATCGTACGCTGGACAATAACAATTAATTTTTATTTTTTGATTATAATCATATCCATCATCGTAGACAAAAGCTCTAACATTATCTAAATGTTTCCATTTATTGTATGTTTTAATTCCATTGTCGTGCCATACACTAATATTAATGAAGAAATTATTTGGAACATTTGTATCTTGATATAAACTTAAAACTTGATCCACAATATTATACGCTTTAGTGTAAATGTAAAATGGTATATCTGGATACATACTCGCTGTTTCTAACCACATTTCAAGTTCTCTAGCATTTTCAAGTTCACCAGACGCATGAATTCTAACCGCACTAGGTTTCTTTTTAGCCCTTTGAAGTTGTAATCTTATATCTTCAAAAGCTTGTTCGATATTTTCTCTGATAATATTTGTATTTCTAATGTGTGCTTTAACCGGAGTTCCATCATCCCAACCATACTGAACATAACTTTTAAATACATAACACGGTGATTTTTTAGGATTTTCTGCGTTATAACATCCTTGACAATGTTCGCCACATGTTCCTTTACAACCTGCAATAATTCCATTACCAGCAAGTTTATTCCAACTCCACATAGTATCGCCTATTTTAATATTTCCATTTTTAACAAATCTAGCTGTATATTTCATAATTATATAACCTCCATATTATCAATTTCTGCGTCCAATAACATATCGCAGTCATCTTCGTCGTCAATCAAATCCTCGTCAATCATTGCAGTCACAATATCGTCATACGTCTCTGCAATTTCAAATCTGCTACGTAAGTAATACATTTTTGAAATAAGATTTCCATAACGATCCTCTTTTACTAAATAACAATTATCTGTTTCAGGCAATTTAACAAGCAACAGTGCAGTTTCATCGCCGTATTGATTGCTTTCAAGCAGCGCATATATATTATCGCCGCTCAAGCACGCATCAATGATGCTCCAACTTCCATATCTACCCTCTACTTTGATTGACGTTTTCTTATTTATTGGGTAACTATAAATTACCCCAGACTTCGTTCTTTTCAACATATTATTTATCCCTCCAATAATCTTCAATGTATGCGTCGGTCAACTCTTCGTCGTAACCTTCCCAATACCAACCAATTAAAACTCTAGCTTCTTCATCTTCGTCCCAACCTTTATCGTTATCATAATACGGATCATACCAAATAAGAGTAATACAATCGTCGTATTGCGTGCCGTTTTCAATGCTTACGCTTTTGCTAATTTCATATTCTTTGCCGTCAATTTTGCTAATATGCTTCATAATTAATTCTCCTTAATAATTTGTATCTTCTTCCTCATCTTTATAAACACGAATATGCGTCTTCTTCGTATAATCTTCGTTGTATTCATCCTCATAAAGATAAACCGTCATAATATCTTGGTCGTGTTCAGTATTGTCTATATCCATTTTTGATACAGTTGGTTCAACACGAACAATATCCTGAATAACTACGCCGTCCTTATCTTCAATTACCACATCAATCTCTTGATGATTAGGCATTGATTCATTAATTTCTGCGACTACAAAATATTTTGAGTCAGGCAGTTGCATCTTGATTCTTTTTGTTTTCATTATTATTCATCTCCTTTTCTTCATCGAATTTCGCCCAACAGCACATTCTTTGCTTATCGTCATCCCATCTGCAATGAGGACACGTTTTGCATGAGCCGGCAGGTTTGTAACAAATATAAGCCATTATTCATCCTCCTCGATGTATTTAATCATTTCATCTAATTGTTCTTTTACTTCTTCGATTGCCTCATCAATGTAACTTGCGTCTAAAGCCCACATTAAATCATGGAACTTACCGTCTGGTCCAATAACGAAGCATTCCCACCAGTTGTTATAGTCAAATACCAACTCACCTTTATCTATAGCCTCATACAACTCATCGTCATTTTTAATAAGTGAACGCATTTCACCATAGAATCTACCAGAATTATTTTTATCCTTATAATAATCAGATTCTTCGCCGTCTTCAACATAATACCAATACACATCTCCGATTGCCTCAATTGAAAATATATAACCTTTATATTCAATCTTTGCGCATTGGCCACCATACCAATAATGAGACTTGTGCTGGTCGTCAATTAAATCTATAATTGTCACCTTGATATCATTTTTCATAATATAATCTCCTTAATTATTTTGTTGTGTTTGCGTTATTCTTCGTCAAAGTAATCATCTGGATTAACTTCTTCGTAGTCCTCATCGTAACAAGTGCCGCATTCGGGGCATTCCCAATATGTCTTTCCGTTATCCCCTTTTACTTCATCAAGCTCTTCGTGACATTTTGTACATTCACGATAATCAGGGTCATCTTCAATCACTTCTGTATCGTTCCATTCAATTCCACAATCTACAGATACAAATTCATCAGAGCCATCAACGCCAACAAGCTTATCGGCACCGCCATTTCCGCAATACTCAGTCAAAGAATACAATTCATCTTCTGCTCTTTCAATAGCTTCATCTGCGCTATTTGCCCAAACTTCCTTACACACACAAACAGTTGTAGTGCCATACACCCTATATTTTTTCATAATATGATCTCCTTTTATTTATTCAACACATCGTCAATTGCGTTCTGTGCGCAATAACGCCAAGTATCATCTTCTGTTAGATAATCTCTATACTTGTCTGCAATCAATGCAACTTGTTCGTCGGTTGCAGATAACCCATCCTCATCTAAAATGTTTCTGATATCTTCTTTGTCACACTCTTCTCGGTACTCATAGAAAATGTGCATACGTTCCAAGTCTGTCAATTCAAACTCAAACTCTACTCCATTTACATTGCGTTTAATTTTCATAATAAAATCTCCTTTTATTTAATTTTTTCAGATTTCAAACTACATCTACATTTGCGGCATTGATACCAAATAGGATGCATTATTGCTTTGCATTCTGTTTTGTATTTCCATTCAATTCCGCATTGAGGGCAGAATAATCTATATTTGTATGTATTACTTATCCTTGCTTTAGCTTCCTTGGCTGCCTCGTTAAAGGTTTCATTGTCCGTACAGCGCTCAGCTTCAAATCCCCACCTTGCACCAATTTTATTTGCTCTTGCTCTCCAAAGATATCCGTGATGTTCTTTCGGTGATACAAAATGACCAATCTCGTGACAAATAGTTTTTCTGATTTGTGAATAGTCTTGTTTAAGATTTGTGCTAATCGTAATGATACATCTTGCGTGCTGTATTTTATCCACATTTTTCTCACACGGATTCTTAAACGATGTTGAACAACGTCCTAAATGACTATATGAACTATCTTGATATAATTCTGGTGTGCAATTTTCAAAATATCTTGGATATAATCTCTTTGCTTCGTCAACAACCTCCGTCCAAATCTCTAATATTTTAGGATCTGTTACATCTTTTTGCGTGCGTTTTCTTTTAATCATTTTGTTGTCTCCTTATATAATTTAATAAACTCCGGCAATACACGATAGGCATATGCTTGAATATATCCGTACTCTTCTTCAGATTTAAAATCTAACCATGGATATATTTCATATTTCTCAGCTTCGCACTCATCTTGCCCATCAATCCAATGAGCATAGATTGCCTCTGCGATACGACACAAATCCTCATAATTAAGTACACTGTCTGAATCGCCATCACAACACTCGCCAATGACGCACATGACCTTCATTTCGTCATATGTGTACTTACGTTCATAAACATCAAAATCGCTAAATATTCTCATACCTGGTACCTCCATTTTTTATTCAACGCATACATGGGTGCCTCATTTGCAAACCATTTTTGTGAAAACTTCCATAGCGATTGCGGCCAAACTGTTCGCAGTAACATCAACACGATACTTATGCCCGTTTGCACAATTCACAATCACAAACTCTCCGCTCGGTTGTTCCTCAACTTGCTTACTTACTACTTTGCCGTTCTCTACGAACTCATACCACCTCTTTTCAAGTGGCAGTTCCTCACCAAATTTGTACTCACAAGAAACTAAATGCGGCTTGGCCATATTAAGTACCTTGCTAAGCTCTGCTACAAAGTTCTTCTTTTGAATATAATATTTGTCATTGATTTTCATATATAACCTCAATATAAATTTATTTTTTTAATTTCTTCTTCGCTCAGACCAATAGTGCCATCAAGTAAATAATTCATATAATCGCGCAACTCAAACTCATCGAAATATTTGGACGCCGCATAATCAAGAATGTTTCTAAGTAATCGTAAGAATTCTACGCTTACATTAAAATTATCTCGAACGTATTGAATAAATTCTTCTCTATTCATATCTGTCTCCTTAATCTAAAATTTCGTTCAACTCTTGCACGAGCATATTCAATCGCACGGGATACCCATTTTCCCATCCGATATCAAGCAGCCCCTTACCTTTCTCACAAGGATCATACCCAAGGAAATCTGCATTAAACCTGTCTGTTAAATTTTGCAACTGCTTAATCTTCCCAACAAACTCTTTCTTGGTAATGCCCGTAGTAATTTCAAACAAATCACTCATAGTTTGAGTAATTTCTTTTGAGCCATACTTTCGACCGCACTCCGAACACACAAATCTTCCATCTTCATACCATAGCGTTGCTCTTTTACATTTCAGACAAACGCCGCTTGTACTAATTTTTAACATCATTCCTCCACCTCCCAACAATCACAAATATGTATGTCGGCAAGATCTGCAATCAAATCTGCGTCTGATATTTCATCGAATACTTGCTCTGCTTTTGCGTGTGCTTGTTCTTCATTTTCAGCTTCCACTTGAACATTAACAGCACCCGCATAATGTATAATTACTGTGTATGTCTTCATTGCCTTCCTCCTTTATTAACCCCAATCCTGACACAAACTAAGAAACAGTGTGTCATCATCTTCAATGTATCCTACGAACTCGCATTCAATAGGTTCTTCATTTGAATTTGTAATGTAGATAACTTGGCTCTTAACCTTAATTCCACAAACCGAATGAATCTTGTTACTAACAAGCACTCCAACATTTTCAAACGTTTTGCCGTGTAGCGGATTATCCGGAAACGAAACATAATCCCCGTCCAAATTGTAATACGTTCGAAGCACAACTTTCTTTTTTACACCTTTTGAATCATAAATCATGGCCATAATTACATATCTCCTTTTAATTAACAATCTGTTAATGGATCGCCATAGCACCCCGGGAAGTAATGCGTGCTTGCATATTCTTCTTGATACTCTTCATATGCTTTAAGTCTTGCTTTTAAATCTGCGTACCACTCTGCATATTCTTCGTCGTTAAAGATTGTGTGAGCATATTCTGCAGTGTAATTTATTGAATCACCCCACTTGCTTTCATGCTCTCTCAATAATCTTATATGTTTATCGTATTTACTCATATCACAACATCTCCTCAATGATTTCATAAAGTTCATAAATATAATCCTTGCACTCCACCATGTCGTTGTATACATCAATCATGTCATATGGTGCTCCGTTCTTGCCGTGACCGTCTGGTCCAAGCCAATAGCTCGCCTCTTCTGACGGGTCGTAGCCATCATAATAATGAAGAACTGCCTTGGCAAATTCATCAAGCGTATCTTCTTTATGAATGTAAAATCCAAAATCTTGCCCAGCGGAGCTATACTTCCTGAAGTCATAACCATCGTCATCTTCATATATTGTAAAATCTGCGTCCTCAATCTTCTTGATAAGTTTTTTGCTGAGTTTCATATTTAATCCTCCTCAAAACTCACATTGAAATAATCCTCAAAAATCTCAATATCATCAGGATCGACTGCACCAGAGCAAATACACTTACCATCTACAAATACCCAATACCAAGCGCCCTCATCAAGTTCATACCATTTCTCAATAAACTCTTGTGGCGTGTCAAACATATAAGTTTCGTGAGCATAATCACTACTGTATTCTTCTGGGTAATTATCTTCAGGATAATCATAATCAAGAATTGCAATCATAATTTTGTTTTTATTAATCATTTATTTTATCTCCTTAAATTAATTCATACAGAGTGTCAAATCCGCTTTCTTCGCACCAATCACAGCGTGACTCAACTTCATCATCTTCATCGACGCTATGACGAAGTGTTGCCTGGTTACCTTCACGGCTTTCTATAGCCATAAGGCAATGGCTGCATACCCACATTGTTTTCCTTTCCATAATTGTCTCCTTATATTTTATATACCGATAAATTCCACTCATTGCCCATTTCATAATAGCAATTGTATTTTTCAAACAACTTCAAAAACTCTTCTTCGAGTTTCGACCAACCATGTACGTAACCATTGAGCACACTATATAGCCCGCCCTCAAAGCTCATACTAAGAGTTTCCGGATTCGCATACTCAAAGTAAGTAAGCGGATTCTTGTCTTCGTATTCGTATAAGTCATCCGCAATCTTCTTGCCTTTGACTCCTGCCCAATAACTTGAATTTGACCAGGCCTTTCCATCAAAGTAGATTGTGTTATCGTCCCAAAGATCGTTTTCTTTGCACCAATTATAAATATCTTTTGCTAATGCCTCGTATTTTCTCATATGTAATCTCCTTAATCATCGTAATAATAAGCAGAATAATCTTTATTGCAAAGTCGAACAGCTTGTTTTCCACTGCCATAAGACTCATATACATCAATTCCAGATTCATATCCAGCATAAGGTTGTGCATATGTCCAAACTGTACTTCCATGAATGTCTCTTTCTATGCCTATACATAATTCCACAGGCATATCGCTATCATATTTGCTTAACTCTTCTATCGATTCTTTTACTGTTGTCTTCATATAACCTCCTTACAGTTCACTATACAATGCATGCCCAAATGTCATGCGGCAATCTGCACACAGCAAATCTTCATAATCGCCGTCAACAACTTCACCGCAATATTTGCACAAGTGCTTTCCGGTTAGGTCAATAATTTCAGTATCGCCTACATTAAATTCCGTCTTACATGAATCATTGATGTGATTTAAAAACGCATTTTTTGCTACATCATTCGAGTTAAACGCTTCAAATTGAGATTTCGTAATATCTAAAGATATAACTTCATTTTCATTCGTTACTGCAACTTTCATATTTATACCTCTTAAAATTAAATTATCTCTGTTGTGTATCCATAATCGTCTTCGAGTTCATATTGCAATTCGTCGAAGTCGTCTCCTATATAAGCATATGTCTCGCCTGTTTTTTCATTTTTTGCAATCATCACTTTATTTGTTTCGTTTTCCATCCATTGATTTGTATAGATTTCAATATCAGGGTCAAGTTGCTGCAGTTTCTCAATTAAATCTTTTGCTTTCATTATTTTATCTCCTTAATAATAAATTCCGTTTCATCGATTTCCCCGTCAGAGAAATCAAATTCGCCATACGCAATCTTCTCCTCGAACGCTTCCTTTGCTTCTTCCGGAGAATCTGCCTCAACATCAAATGTATGTATCAAAGTTTCTTTGTAGATAATTCTGTAATTTTTCATTCATCGTCCTCCAGTTCATACTCATATTCATTATTGAAATAATCAATCACTCTTTGCTCTAACTGCTTCGCATATTCAACAAGGACATGGTACCTACGTCTATTGACAGGTGTATTGTCAACGCATACATGCCTGCCACTTCTGCCAAGATAATATACTTTTAAATCTTTGAAACGATCTTGCATATCTAACCTTGCAGCGCAGATTGCGTCAGCATAATCATCAAGGCCAAACGGCTTGTTTATAGACCAGATGGTGTGGTGGTCATGCAATTCAAGATAGTCGTCGTAGAATTTGAATTGTGCCATATTTAATCCTCCTTGTTCGCAAGTAATGCTGCTTGTAAATCTGCAATTAAATATTTAATCCAAAAAGTACTAAACCCATCCAAAAAACCACCATAATGATATTTGCTTTTACGGAACCCAATTTGACCATCATCTTCCCAGCCAATGAAAACCATTTTACCCTTTACCATAACAGGACTAACGCCGTCTCCACCATTCATAAAGAAAATGCCATACTCTTCTTTGAGTTGTTTTAAAGTTTCTTCGTCCCAACATTGATCATCTGCGAATATACGCAAAAATTCCTCATCTTCATATACATTTGAAATCATATTTAATCCTCCTTATGCAACATATGCAACATCACATGCGTCGCAACACTTTATCACATCAATACCTTTCCGCTCAGCCTCTTCAACTGTGATAAATGGCAATTTATAGATATCATATTCAATCGGCCTTGCTTCCTCAAAATCCGCCCTGTAATCCATTGCATACCACTCGTCGTCAAAACAATCTAGTTCTAACTCACCTTTGACATACCGTTTTGCCTCTTCAAGCAGGCCAATAAATTTTTTTTCGTTTTCGTTCATATTTAATCCTCCATAAATTTAATATCGCTGCCAATATTACCAAGTATTCCGTTCTCTTCTAGACAGTCGCCGTAGAATCCGCCGCAACTATCAATGTCTTCCATATCGTCATACTCTCGAATAACCTCTCCGCAATGTGGACACAAGTCTTGTTTAACCACTTTCTTTTCTAACCTAAACCAATACACTTCTCCGCGTACATACTGATCATAGGTTTCCATTTCGGCTTCAATAATCTCATCTGCAATCTCCTTCCAGTTTTCTTCATTTGCCGGAATTGTTTTATGAGAATATGTGGAAGGTGCACCATCATGTTTGTGTTCAATTAGAATATAATTTCCGTTCTCATCTTTAACGCGCAAGCTGCATCCATCTTTAAAAATCTTTTCTTTGGTTATATAGATATATCCAACACGACCACCATCCCACTTGTCGGTGTATGGGTAGCTATTTGAAGTTGACACGGTGATACCGCTATGGTCATACATATTGATTGGTTTAATGAGCAACTTCTCACTTTCACAAAGAAGTTTATATTTTTCATATGTATCCAATTCATCAATATTTTCGTAGTCCATCCCACATACATTATGCAAAAGATCATTGAAAAGTTCATCCGTATCATCAAACTGATGTTTGTCACCTAAATCATAGTGTCTATGCCAGCACACCATTATGCACATATTATCCCATTCACGCGGACTTTCCGAATAGTCGTCGTATTCAACGGTCAGCGTGTACTCGTTGCCTTCGTCGTCTTTCATTTTGAAAGGGCTGTTGTAAGCGTAATGTTTCATAACAATTCTCCTTATAATTAATTTATCTTAAAATATATGTCACAATAAGTTCCATCCCAATAATCATCACACCTATCAAGGAAATCAGGGTGTGTGAGCAATTTACTTGCACCGTAATATCCCCAATTGTAACCACCGCAGCGAGAGTGTACATAAAGTACATCTTGTCCAACATACTTGTTCCACATTTCGTATTGCTTACGCACTCTCTTCTTGATTTTCTTAATCTCAAGTTTAATCCACTTTCTTTTCTTGCCGTGAATTTTATCCCAACGATATCCAACAACTTCTCTTTGTGTTCC
>JAEIGA010010805.1_pt1 | contig 13849 bp, 11 predicted proteins | sample 9270691 | NCBI WGS metagenome assembly JAEIGA01 (sample SAMN17057246, study PRJNA624740) | gut metagenome | biome: biome; isolation source: fecal sample | host: Bos grunniens | place: China: Xizang | collected 2019 | reverse complement strand
CCTGTAATATTATATTACAATTTTTCTTTATTTACGCCTTACGGAAAAATTTTAGCAAAAAAACCGTTCCGCAAAGACAGAACGGTACAAACACAAAGGCAATCTTTTAAACTGCCTCATTATTTCAGAATATATTTTACCGTTCCATAGAAATTTAAAGCATAGCGAAGCGTCTTTGTTCCGAAATTACTCTCGGGTTTTAAACGCCCGTTTACGACATGCCTGCCGTGGGACATCCGCCGAATATTTCGATGCTCCCCACCCTCGTCAACCGCTATGCCATATGTACGGTCCCGGCGCTTGAATTATAATTGTATGTAAACGGATATTCCTTTCTTCTTATTTTATGGCATATCATCCGCATAGTATATTTTAAGCAAAAAAGCACAAAATGTCAATCTTTTTTGCAATGAATAACACCTATATGAATAAATAATTAGATTTTAAAGCCTTTTTTTCGTTAAAATACTTGACAAAAAGCCAAATAAATGTTAAAGTCTAATAGATAAGATAGAGGTGCGATTTGCTATCAGTAGCTTTTGAATGTTAAGCTCGGCGGAGTGAGGTAGAAAGCGAAAGGAGCGGTCGCCGAAGACGGCGGTCGGCGGACGGTCGGTCTGGTAAAACGGAATAATATCCGCTTTACTGTCGCTTAGGCGGAGAGCTATCGAAAGCAGAATAATAGCGCATATTTTATGCGCTTTCTGGTTTTGGTAGTCGAGCAATCGGCTATTTTTTTATGTTGATTGTAATATTTTGAAAAAGGATTGTGTAGAAATGAAAACACCGATTTTCGAGGGAATAGCAACTGCCCTCATCACACCTATCACACCTGACGGCGTTGATTACGATGCTTTCGGAAGACTTATTGACTGGCAGATTGAGGAGGGTGTAAACGCCCTTGTTATCTGCGGTACAACGGGGGAGTCCTCAACCCTTACAGACGAGGAGCACCGCGCCGCCATTGCGTATGCGGTAAAGAGGTCTAATCATCGAGTGCCCATTATTGCAGGTACAGGCTCTAACGATACAGCCTACGCCCTTGACCTTACCGATTTTTCCTGCAAGGCGGGGGCCGATGGCGTACTTGTTGTAACCCCTTATTACAATAAGGCGACCCAGAACGGGCTTATTAAGATGTTTAGCGATATTGCCGACAAGGCAACCGCTCCCGTAATTCTTTACAACGTGCCTTCCCGTACGGGGGTTAATATTCAGCCTGCTACTGTAAAGGCGCTTTCTGAACATCCTAATATTTCGGGTATAAAGGAAGCGAGCGGCAATATCTCCGCTGTTGCAGAAATTGCGGCGCTTTGCGGCGATAATATCAACATTTATTCGGGGAACGACGACCAGACAGTCCCCATTATGTCTCTTGGCGGTAAGGGCTGTATCTCGGTGCTTTCAAACCTTTTACCCAAAGCGTCAGCCGAAATGTGCGCTAAATTTAAGGCGGGCGATGTTAAGGGAGCGGCGGCAATGCAGCTTAAGTACCTGCCCCTTATTAACGCCCTTTTCAGCGAGGTAAACCCCATTCCTGTGAAGGCGGCTATGGCGGCTATGGGCTTTTGTGAGGATTACCTGCGTTTGCCCCTTACCCCTATGGAACAGGAGCACCGTGAGGTACTTTTCAATGAGATGCGTAAAGTAGGAATTAAGATTTAAGGCGTTAGGGTTATGAGAAAAGTTAAGTTTACAAAAATGCACGGAATCGGCAACGATTACATATATATCGATTGCTTTAAGCAGGATATATCAGATCCTGAGTATTTGGCAAAAATTATGTCCCCCCGCAGAACAAGTGTGGGCAGTGACGGTGTTATTTTAATTTGCCCCTCTAAGGTGGCGGACGCTAAAATGCGTATGTTCAACCTTGATGGCAGTGAGGGAAAAATGTGCGGCAACGGTATTCGCTGTGTAGGCAAGTATATTTATGATACGGGTATTGCACATAAGGAAACCCTGACTGTCGAAACCTTAAGCGGTATTAAAACCCTTAAGGTGACAGAAGAAAACGGCAAGGCGGTAAGCCTCACTGTTGATATGGGCGAGCCGATTCTAACCCCTCAGGATATTCCCGCAGTATTTAACGGCGAGCGTATGATAAATGAGCCTATTGAAATTGACGGCAGGGAATACCGCATTACCGCCGTTTCAATGGGCAACCCTCATGCGGTGGTTTTCTGCGATAATGTGAAAGACCTTGACCTTGAAAAAATAGGACCTAAGTTTGAGTTTAACCCCATTTTCCCCGAGCAGGTAAATACCGAGTTTATAAGGGTAATTGACAATAAAACCCTTGAAATGCGGGTTTGGGAGCGGGGAAGCGGAGAGACCTTTGCCTGCGGTACGGGAGCCTGTGCGGCGGCGGTTGCGGCGGTGCTTAACGGCTATTGCAGGAAAGGCGAGGAAATCACGGTGCATTTAAAATGCGGGGATTTGAATATAACCTATGCCGATAATTCTCATATATATATGAGGGGAGCAGCCGAGAAAGTTTATGACGGAGTGTATGAGCTATGAGTTTACAAATTAAAGTTAACGAAAATTTCTTCAATGTTAAAAAGAATTATCTTTTTTCCGAGATCGCAAAGCGTGTAAACGCCTATTCGGCGGAGCACCCCGAGGCTAAGATTGTAAGGCTCGGTATAGGCGATGTAACCTTGCCCCTTTCCACTGTTGTGGTTGAGGCTATGAAAAAGGCGGCGGACGAAATGGGCAATGCCGCCACCTTCAGGGGCTATGCTCCCGAATACGGCTATGATTTTCTGCGTGAGGCTATAGCCGACTATTATAAAAAAATTCCTGTGAATTTGAGCGCGGAGGAGATTTTTGTATCCGACGGAGCTAAAAGCGATGTAGGCAATATCGTGGATATTCTCGGTGATAACGAGATTTTAATTCCTGACCCCGTTTATCCTGTTTACCTTGACAGTAACATTATGAGCGGCAGAAAGGTAAGTTTCTTAAAGGGCAGCCAAGAAAACGGATTTTTGCCCTTGCTCTGCGGCGTAGAGGAAAAGCCGTATGTTATATATCTCTGCTCGCCTAATAACCCCACAGGTGCGGTTTACAGCCGCGAGGGACTTAAAAAGTGGATTGATTTTGCCAATGAGACAGGCTCCCTTATTATATTTGACTCGGCTTATGAGGCGTTTATAAGCGGCGATTATCCCCATACTATATACGAAATTGAGGGGGCAAAGTCCTGTGCGGTTGAAATTTGCAGCTTTTCAAAAACTGCAGGCTTTACAGGTACCCGCTGTGCGTGGGCAGTATTTCCCGACGAATTAACAGTTGGTGAAAATAAGCTTTCCTACCTCTGGTCAAGAAGACAGGCGACAAAGTTTAACGGTGTGCCCTATGTTGTTCAGCGTGCCGCCGAAGCCGCCTTATCTGACGAAGGTCAGGCACAGTGCCGTGAAGCTATAGCTTATTATATGGAAAACGCCCGCATAATAGGCGAGGTATTAAAGGAAAAGGGTATTAAGTTTACAGGCGGTGAAAATTCCCCCTACCTTTGGCTTAAATGCCCGAACGGTATGAAGTCCTGGGAGTTCTTTGACTTTCTGCTTCATAACGCCCAGGTTGTGGGCACCCCCGGCGCAGGCTTCGGCGAGGCGGGCGAGGGCTACTTCCGCTTAACCTCTTTCGGCAGCCGCGAATCCACACTTGAGGCGGCAGACCGTCTTAGAAAAGTACTTTGATCATTATTTAGGAGAAACCAATGATTTGTGATAATATTTCAGTGAACGAGAAGGGGCATTTGACCTTTGCAGGGTACGATACGGTGGAATTGGCAGAGAAGTACGGCACGCCCCTCTACTTAATGGACGAGGACAAAATCCGTGAGCATATAAGAGCATACAAAACCGCAATGGCAAAGTATTTTCCGTCAGGCTCTATGCCCGAATTTGCAAGCAAGGCCTTCTCCTGTAAGCAGATTTACCGCATTATGGCGGAAGAGGGGATTGATATTGATGTTGTCTCCCCCGGTGAGATTTACACCGCCGCCTCGGCGGGCTTTCCGATGAAAAACAGCTTTTTCCACGGCAACAATAAGACAGATGCCGACATTCGCTTTGCGATTGAAAACAAGGTGGGCTGTTTTGTGGTTGATGGTGAGGATGAGCTTTTGGCTCTTGACCGCATAGCGGGCGAGATGGGTGTTAAGCAGGATATACTCCTTAGAATCACTCCGGGAATAGACCCTCATACCCATAAAAAAATCTCCACGGGCTCGGTTGATTCAAAGTTCGGAACGGCTATTGAAACGGGTCAGGCTATGGAAATTGTTAAAAAGGCGCTTGCACTCGTCAATGTAAGGCTTTGCGGTTTTCATTGCCATGTTGGCTCTCAGGTTTTTGATATTCAGCCCTTTACCGACGCATCCGAAATTATGCTCGCCTTTATCGCCAATGTACGGGACACCTTGGGCTACACCGCCGAAATACTTAATTTGGGTGGGGGACTTGGCGTTCGCTACACCGAAGCCGACCCCGAAATCGATTACGGCGAGAAGATAAAGGAGATCGCAGAAATTCTTAACAGCCAATGCGAGCAGTTGAGGTTGCCTGTTCCTAAAATTCTTATGGAGCCGGGACGCAGTCTCGTAGCCGACGCAGGTATGACCCTTTATACCATAGGAAGCGTCAAGGAAATTACGGGCTACAAAAACTATGTTTCGATTGATGGCGGTATGACCGACAATCCCCGTTACACCCTTTATGAATCTCCCTATACCATTGTTTTAGCCTCCCGTGCTAACGACGAAAAGGATTACACCGCTACCGTTGCGGGCCGCTGTTGTGAATCGGGCGATTTAATACAGGAAGATATTAAAATGCCGAAACCCGCCCGAGGCGAGATTTTGGCTGTGCTTACAACAGGCGCTTACAACTATTCAATGGCTTCTAACTACAACAGGGTAGGCAAACCCCCCGTTGTAATGCTTAATTCTAAGCAGGATTATATAGCGGTAAGACGGGAAACCCTCAAAGATATTTGCGCATTTGATGAGTAGATTATTATAAAAAAATCAGCGGAAATTTCCGCTGATTGAGAGTATCGGTAAAACATATTTTGCCTTCCTCGTTATGATATGCACCCCAAAAGTGTCTAACTTTTGGGGTGCATATCATTTCAAAAAAGCAACTTTTAGGTTGCACTCAATTTCATTACTATACTATGCGGAAGGATTTTAGCTATAACTCGGTAAAATTTAAAGAAGAGCCTATTTGTGTAAACTCCCTGCTTTTTAGACGAGGCTGTAAGGGATTTTCTTGCCATAACCGCAGGATTGACCCGAGGCAGGGTGTCAAAGGTGCGGCTTGAACCCGGGGCAATACCCGCAAGGGGTAAAAACTCGGTGTCCATAGGGCCTGGACACACCGCCAAGACATTAATTCCTCGGACTTTAAGCTCGATTCTAAGCGCCTTTGAAAGACTCATTACATACGCCTTTGTGGAAGAATAAACCGACATTCCCGTATTGGGGGCAAAGGCGGCTATAGAGCAAACATTTATTATTTCCGAGTCCTTTTGCATATACGGAAGGGTGAATGCGGTCATAACAGTGAGCGCTTCGCAGTTAAGGCGCACCATACCGCCGTTCTCCTCCGGGGAAACGGTATCGAAATTACCGAGCTTTCCGAAGCCTGCATTGTTTATAAGGAGTGAAACGGTGGGATTAAGCTCCGAAAGCAGGGAAGTGTATTTATTAAGACACTCGCTGTCTGTAATATCGAGGGGTAAAATGCGGGTCTTTGCGCTAAGCTCTGAGGCCACCTCTTGTAGCTTGTCCTCCCGCCGTGCAATAAGCCAAATTTCATCTATTTCCTTGCGGGTACGGGAGACCTCTGCCGCATATTCCCTGCCTATGCCAGACGAAGCCCCTGTAATTACTGCTATTTTCAAAAAAACACACCCTTTACTTAAATATTATCCGTGCAGGTCGGTACCTATAAAGCCTACCTCTTTAAAATCATCAACATTGTGGCGAATTATGTAATCAATATAGGAAGCAACCATCTTTGCTGTTAAAACATAGCCCATAGGATTCATATGCCCCGCAAGGTGGAATTTTCCCTTGAATTCTTTATCATACGTGGGAGCATATTTAAACAGGTCAATAACATAGGTGTTATCAAATTTTTCGGCAAAATTGTAAAGCAGTGCCGCATGCGCTTTTTTGGCTTCGGTTTTAGCATCGCATTTGCCTTCATTCGGCACAGTCATAAGGAAGAATTTTGCACGGGGCTGAATTTTCTTCAAACGCTGTATTATCTGGGCATAGTATCCCGCAAAACTTTTCTTGTTGTTTCTGTAGTCGTCAAAATCAACATAGTTTATCGAGCCCAAATCGGGATTTTTCTCCATATCGTTTACGCCGAGGGCTATTATGTAAGCTTGCGAAGCATATTTGGCGTTCCAAAAGCCCCTGTTTTCCGCAAAGCTTTCGCAGTATATCTCTGCGGTCATACCACCTATCGAAAAGTTATAAACAGTACTGCCACACATACGTGCGATATACTGTCCCCACGAATATTCATACATATCGTGGTAGTCTGCCTTGCCGTCCTTGCAGGACTCAAACTCACCTGAGGAAAGACTGTCCCCTATACAGGCGATTGTGCGGAAAATAGAGGTAAATCCCCCGTCAGATACAATTCTGTCAAGAGGTTTTTCGTTTTCGTTTGCAATAAATTCTTCGATGTTCATAGGATTAAATTCTTCACCTTTCACAAATTCTCATTTCAAATGAATTATAGCATTATGTATAAGCGTTTTCAAGCACAACCTTTAGATTATGTAAAAAATTTAAAATATTAGGTGTATAGCTATTGTTTATTTTGTGAAAATGTTGTATAATGAAAAATATATGAGCCTAGCTAAAGCATTTAAACTTGAACCAGCCTTAAAGGGCGGTTTTTAGGTGGGCGAGGCACAAAACGCAGTAAATCCTAACGGATTTACGAGTATTTTAACAAAGCATAGCGAAAAATACTTGTTTCAAAATCTGATTCAAGTTTGAATGCTTTGGCTAAGGAGAGCGAAGTTTTGGAGCATATCGCTTATCTTGACAACAGTTCTACTACAAAGCCGTCCAAAAAGGCGGTGGAAAATATAACCCGTGCCCTTGAATCAAACTGGGGCAACCCTTCTTCCTTGCACCGAATAGGAATGGAGGCGGAAATCGCCCTTAATGATGCAAGAGAACGTATCGCACACACCCTTAACGCAAGAGCCGATGAAATTTTCTTCACGGGAAGCGGTACCGAGGCTAACAATACCGCCGTTTTATCTGTACTTAAAGCAAAAGGTAGGGGCGGAAGGATTATCACTACGGCTATTGAGCACCCCTCGGTATTGGAAACTGCAAAGAGACTGGAAGACAGCGGTTTTGAGGTAGTGCGTTTAAAACCTGATGATAACGGAATTATTCCGCTGTCGGCGCTTGAAAACGCCCTTACGGATAATACTCTGCTTGTAAGTATGATGCTTGTAAATAATGAAACGGGGGCGGTTCAGCCTGTAAAAGAGGCGGTATCGCTTACAAAGCGGATAGCCCCGTTATCAATGTTCCATTGTGATGCGGTGCAGGGCTACGGTAAGCTGACCGTTAATGTAAAGCAGTTAGGGGTTGACCTATTATCCGCCAGCGGCCACAAAATTCACGGGCCTAAGGGAATAGGCTTTTTATACAGCAAAAAGGGCGTGCATATAAGCCCCCTTATAACGGGCGGCGGTCAGGAACGAGGTATCCGCTCGGGTACCGAGTCGGTCCCGCTTATTATGGGGCTTATGGGAGCGGTAGAGGAACTGCCTAAGCCTGAAACACAGCTTAAAATACAACAGGAACTGTTTGATTACACAAGGGACAGGCTTCTTAAAACAGGGGCTGTCATAAACTCGCCTGAGGGATGCCTGCCTTATATATTGAATGCTTCGATTGTGGGCTACCATTCGGAGACCTTGCTCCATTTTCTCGAAAGCCGAAATGTGTTTGTTTCCAGCGGAAGCGCCTGCGCTAAAGGGCACGGCAGCTATGTGCTGAAGGAAATGGGACTTGATACAAAGCGCACCGACAGCGCACTTAGAATAAGCTTTTCAAGGTACAACACAAAAGAGGATGCGGATATGCTCATTTTAGCACTTGAAGAGGCAAAAAAACAGCTTAGAAAGGCAAACTGATGAAAGAGATAATTTTGATTAAAAACGGCGAATTGGCGCTAAAAGGCCTTAATCGCTGTAATTTTGAGGATATACTGATTAAAAATATAAGGCGCCGCCTTAGGGAATTAGGCGAGATAGAGATTCGCAAGTCCCAATCAACCATTTATATTGAGCCAAAGAGCGAGGACTACGATTTCGAGGAAGCGCTTTTAAGAGTTGGCAGGGTTTTCGGTATAGCTGGCTTCAGCCGTGCCTGCGTTTGCGAAAAAACGGTTGAGGACATACTTTCCCGTTCGCCTGAATATCTTAGAACAGAAATGGAAAAGATAAAAACATTCAAGGTGGAGGCTAAAAGGGCCGACAAACGCTTTCCGCTTACCTCGCCCGAAATTTGCCGAGAGGTGGGGGCGGTACTGCTCCAAAATTTCCCACAATTGAAGGTTGATGTTCACAATCCTGACCGTGTGGTATATGTTGAAATCAGGGATTTTGCCGCCTACGTAAGGGCTGAACAGCTAAAGGGCGCAGGCGGTCTTCCCGTAGGAACTGCAGGAAAGGCTTCAATTTTGATTTCCGGCGGTATTGACAGTCCCGTTGCCGCCTGGACTATGGCAAAGCGTGGACTTCGCCTTAATGCGATTCACTTTGCAAGCCCGCCATATACAAGCCCCCGTGCAGAGCTAAAGGTGCGCACACTTCTTAAAAAGGTTGCGGCGTACAGCGGAACTATCAACCTTGCAATAGTGCCCTTTACCGAAATACAGGACGAGATAGGCAAAAACTGCCCCGAGGATTATTTCACCCTTATAATGCGCCGTATGATGATGCGTATATCAGAACGGTTGGCTAAGGATTCGGGAAGTCTTGCCCTTATTACAGGCGAGAGCTTGGGTCAGGTAGCAAGCCAGACTCTGCCCGCCCTTGTGACGACCGACAGCGTGGTTAATATGCCGGTGCTCCGTCCCCTTATCGGTATGGACAAGGAAGAAATCATCAAAATTTCAAGGAATATTGACACCTTCGAGACCTCGATTTTGCCCTACGAGGATTGCTGTACGGTATTTACTCCTAAACACCCGAAAACAAGACCTACACTTGAGTCTTGTCTTGAGGCGGAAAAGGGTTTAGATGTGGAACGGCTTGTGGAAAAGGCGGTAAGCGAGACCCGCTACTCCCTTATTGAATAAATAATTTTACAAAGCGGTAGAGATATGAACGATAAGGTTTATGAGCTTGGGCTTAAAGCGGTAGCCCTGTTAAAGGAAAACGGTATGACGGCGGCAACGGCTGAGTCCTGCACGGGAGGACTGGTTTCGGCGTATATCACCGCCGTTCCGGGTACTTCCTCGGTTTTTGAGTTAGGAATTACCTCTTATTCTTGCCGAATAAAAAATAAAATTTTAGGAGTGGACGAAGAAACTCTTGATGATTTAGGCGCAGTAAGTCCCGAGACAGCGTGCCAAATGGCGGAAAATGTCAGAAATTTGGCGGATTCAAGCATAGGTGTTTCGGTTACGGGTGTTGCGGGGCCCGATGGTTCTGAGGGTCACGCTCCGGGGCTTGTGTATATAGCGGCGGCGTATGACGGCGGGGTTCAGGTAGAAAAGCTATGGATCGAACCGATTTCCCGTGATTATGTAAGGGAAACGGCGGTTTATGAAATATTTAAGCTTATAATAAAGATAATCGGGGAATCAAAAAAATGAAACACGCAAAAGAAAAGGACGGTTTTTTTCACAGATTGTATTTATCTTATATCCCAAATAAGCGGGATAACCTTAAGCAGATAATTATTAAGGTGTTTTTCCTGATAACGCTTACAGTCTTTGTTGTTTCGGCTGCTTATATTGCAAATTATTTTTTAAATGCAAAGCATCAGGACAGTATTATAGAACAGGCTCGCTCTGTATGGCATACAAGCGAAACGGAAGAGAACTCGTGGTCTTCGGTAATTGAGCTTATGCTTAGGGAAAACAGCGATTTTAAGGGCTGGATAACCGTGCCAAACACTAAAATAGATAATCCGATTTATCAAACCGATAATAACGATTTTTATTTAAACCATAATCAGCAAAAGAAAAGAAGTATATACGGGGCACTGTTTTTTGATTGTGAAAATGTGATGACTGAGGCCGAGACCGATAAAAACCTTGTAGTGTACGGACATCATATGAAAAACGGCTCCATGTTCGGCAATCTTACAAAATATAAGCAGCTTAGCTTTTATAAGCAAAATCCTACGGTAGAGTTTTCCACCCTTTACAAAAAGAGTACATATAAAATCTATGCGGCGTTTGTGCTTAACGCCTCTAAGGAAGACGATAACGGTTATATTTATAATATTTCGAGAAAAAGCTTTATTGATGATGAGGATTTTGATTCCTGGGTTAATGAGGCTCGCGAGCGCAGTCTTATAAATACAGGGGTTGATGTTAAAAACGGCGATAATATAATTACGCTTGTCACCTGCACATATGATTTCGATGATGCGAGATTTGTGGTGATGGCAAGGGAAACTCGTGAAGACGAGGATGTTTCGGTAGATACTTCAAACGCTTCGGCTAATCCGTCGCCTAAGTACCCGAAGCGTTGGTATGACGACCGAGAAATCGACTATCCGTTTGACTGATAATAGAGGGGGAGAATATATGATACAGAATCTTAAGGTGGATATAATCTATTATAAAACCAATACCGATTTTGAAATGGAGTTTAATCTCTGCGGCTGTTGCCGTATGAGATTGCTGACCGATAAGGCTTCGGATAAAAAGACCCTGGTGCATGACCTTGCAAGGGCGGTATCCCGTAGCCGTGTGATAATTATTGCAGGTGAGCTTTCGGGTGAAGAGGGAATTATTGAAACGGTTGCCAAAGCCATTGCGAAAACAGTGACCGAAATCGATAAGAGTATGTACGGCATTAAGTCCGAGGAAGGCATTGGTGTTATCAGCGGTGCTACTCCACTTGTTACTCCCGAGGGAGAGTTCGGTGGTTGTATTATTGAGAGCGGCCCCCAGTCTATGATACTGCTTTCGGACGAAAGGGAACTTCGTAAAGGGATTATGAAAACACTTATTCATCCCTATATTGAGGAGCTTTGCACGCTTGACATAAAGTCACAGGCAAAAAACACAAACATCGAGGTACCGACTGTTATTGCTCCGCCTGAGCCGATAACTGATGCTTTGCCCGAAGAAGTCGGCGAGCCCGCAGATGCTGGTTTTGAGGAAACGCCGGAAGAAACCAGTGAGGCAGAAGATAACAACTCTGCCGAAACGGTCGAAGAGGTTAAGGAAGTAGTCGAGCCTGAGGCGGAAAAAGAAGTAGAGACCGAGGAACCTGAGGCGGAAGCGGAAACAGAGACCGAAGAGTCTGCCGATAAGCCCCTTTCCGATTTTTCCTCTAATGCAGACGGTGTTACCCTTGAAGGCGGTATGATTTTTGAAACTGATGCTTTCCGTGCCGCAGAGCCATCAAAAACCGAGGAGTTCGAGCTTTTTATAGAGCCTGAAAAACCGAAAAAAGGCCGCATAGGATATCAGAGCAACAACTATGCTTTAGAGGAGTACGGTGATTCAACCTATCACGCACCCGATAATTTCGCAGAGGGACGCAAATCTCTGCTTTCGGGAAATCTTCCGATACTTATTATATCTGTGCTGTTGCTTATCGTATTAGCGGTGCTGTGTTATTGCATATTGTATGTCCCGGCACAGGACGGCGTAACCGCTTCGGCATATCTTCACGAAACCTTCAATGCCCTGTTTGGATAAAAGGCAGAGCATATACTTAAAAGGTTCTATCATAGCACTTTTAGGAGATTATTTTATTGTTTTCGCAGCCGTTAAAAAACACTTGATTAACGGCTGTATTTTAAGCTTTTTGCGACCGTGTTTGTTATTTTTTTACAAAAATAGGAAAAAAGGCACGGATTTACAGCAACTCAAAAGCTTTCAATTATTGACAAAAATATTTACATATGCTAAAATAATAAAAATTAGGCTATTATTAATTTTACTATCGGCATATACAGCAAACAGTATAGATGTTTATTATTTAAGTGGATTTTAAAGAGTAGAGAGTAGAGAGAATAATGAATAAACGCATTAATATTAGATGGCAATTGGTCGTATATGATATTCTTGTTTTATTTGCAGTAGAGCTTTTGTTGCTTGTGGTTTACCGAAGCGATGAGGCTTTAACGATTGCGGGCGGAATATCACAGACGGCCCTTTCTTTTTTTTGCGTGTTTTCCTGCCGCTTTTTCGGATGGGTATATTCCCAAATTTGGCGCTACGGCGGTATTCAGTGCTATATAAGACTGCTGATATCCGACTCTATCGCCTGTGTAATAAATTTTTGCCTTCAACTTCTGCTTCCGATGCAGAAAATCCCCACCGTTAGGCTGTTGGCTATTTGTTCTATGAATTTGCTGGGTGCCCTTTCAATGCGAATGATGTACCGCTATGCCTATAAGTGCGGCGGATGTGATGGCATAAAGGGCAAGGTGTTAAGGCTTCTTCTGCTTGTTTTCGCAGGCAACAAAATGCAGTTCGAAAGCGGCGATGCTAAAGGAAGCACGGGTAAAATCGGCATAGCAATAATCGGTGCGGGCAGAGTCGGCGTAGGCCTTGCACGGGAGCTTAGGAGTAACCCCACCGCCGCATACCTCCCTAAATGCTTTGTAGATATAAGCCGTGAAAAGACGGGGAAAATTATCCACGGTATTCCCGTTATTTCGGAGAGCGAGGCGACCTTCGGCAGGCTTAACGAGCTGGGGGTACAGGAAATTGTATTTGCCGTGCCGTCGTTGGACAGCGAGCAAAAAAAAGAGCTGTACGATTATTACAGACAAAGCGGCCGCAAAATTAAGGTATATGACTATCCTATAATGCAGTCGGCGGGCGGAAAGCGCAGGCTTCGCGAATTTGATATTGAGGAGTTGTTGTTCAGAAAGCCGCTGGTTGTTATGGATAAAGCCACAAAGGAGTATTACAGCGGAAAGGTAATTCTGGTTACGGGGGGCGGCGGTTCAATAGGCTCTGAGCTTACAAGACAGCTTGCAAAAATGAATCCTCGCCAAATTATTATTCTCGATATATATGAAAACGGTGCCTACAACGTTCAGCAGGAGCTTAAATTCGCCTACGGCGACAGGCTGGATTTGCGGGTTGAAATCACTTCCATTACCAATAAATTAGTACTTGAAAGGGTCTTTAGTACATATCGTCCGCAGATTGTAATCAACGCCGCTGCGCATAAGCATGTTCCGCTTATGGAGCATAACTGCGTTGAAGCGGTGTATAACAATGTTTTCGGAACTCAAAATGTTATTGAGATGTGTGAAAAATATCAGGCGGAGCGCTTTATGATGGTTTCAACCGATAAGGCGGTAAACCCGACTAATGTTATGGGAGCTACAAAGCGCATGTGCGAAATGTTGGTGGGCAGCGCCGCAACCTACGGTAAGGTTAAATACAGCGCAACCCGCTTTGGCAATGTTTTAGGCAGTGCGGGTTCGGTAATTCCGATCTTTAAAAATCAGATTGAAAACGGAGGTCCCGTCACAATTACGGATAAGCGGATAATCCGATACTTTATGACTATACCCGAAGCTTCACAGCTGGTGCTGAAATCAGGTGCAATGGCGAAAAACGGCGAGCTTTTCGTGCTT
>JAEIGA010010804.1_pt1 | contig 13850 bp, 11 predicted proteins | sample 9270691 | NCBI WGS metagenome assembly JAEIGA01 (sample SAMN17057246, study PRJNA624740) | gut metagenome | biome: biome; isolation source: fecal sample | host: Bos grunniens | place: China: Xizang | collected 2019 | reverse complement strand
GGGGCTGAAAGATGGGCTGAATTTCAAAGAGTTACGCTATAACGACTTTAACATCAGTTTTGGATACAGTTATAACTGGGCATTTGCCAAAGATTTCCTTGCCGGAATAACACTCTCACCGTCTATCGGATACAAGAAAGGTGTTATGCTGTTCCCACATAGCAGTAGCATTGAGGCGAGCCTGAACTTTGACATAGTGACACGCGCTGCACTCATATACAGCAACGGCAAGTACTATGCCGGAGCGACACTTGACTCGCACGCATTCTTTTACAACAGGAACGGTTTTTCGGCCATAAATGGTTTCGGTGTCCTGGAGGTGTGCGCCGGGTTCAACTTCTGGCGTAAGAAATAATGGAATCCGGTCCTGATGCTCGCGAGCATCAGGACCGGATTTTCATCTGTCAAGACAATCATTAAAAGCGCATGCCCACTGTTGCAACAATTGAATGATTGGTGCGCGTTACCGTTGCACCGGGATTTTCCCATTCATAATCGTAGAAAGGAAAGAACTCGGCACTCTGCATCTCACACTTATAAGCTACATCGCAGTAGAAAAGAGAGCCTTTGTATCCTAAACCGGCTGTTATCACATTCTTATCGAAACTGTTCATATACTCGGTTGACGTTTCGGTTATTGCCGCATTGTAGAGTTCCTTGTAGGCTCCCTTTGCAAAAGGTGCAGAGAGATAGTTATAACCTAAGCGGAAGGCATATCCGTCAATGTTCAGTTCGGTACCAAAGCGGGCAATGTGCTGAGCATTCAGATTGCATTTTATCTCTTCGTTCTGTGCTTCGTGCAATTTTTCATCGGCCATAAAACGAGATTGGCTATAGTCGGCAAACTCATACTCGGCATTCAGTGCCAGATATGTACCGAAGGTATAAGACATTGATGCATTTAGACGCCAGGGGGTCTTCACACTCTCGTTTACAACGAGAACACCGTTAAAGCGTTCCGAGTCTTCGGTGCTGAAACGATAACCATCCCAAGAGGTTATTGTGGCCGTAGTGTAGTTCCTGAGGGTGTACCAGGTGGGAGTGTGGAACGACAATCCTATTTTAAACGGTGAATACTTGAACGGACGGAATATGGCACCCAACTTGAGATCCAGACCGGTACCCTTCAGGTATTTATTATTTTCAAGTTCGTAGATATTCCCGTAAGCATCAGACTCGGCATACCAACTGTAACGGCTGTAATCGACCAATGAAACACCGACTGTTGCGCCTAAATAGATGCGGTCATTGAAATTGGCCGAGATATTGAAATCAACAGTATTGACACCTCCTGTAGTCTTCTCTCTGTATGCAATATCATCGGGAGTCCACACAAGAGTTGTATCGGGATAAGTAAGGAAATGTGTTCCCATTGAATCGCAAAGATAGGCTTCGGCGGCCAACAATGTCAACCAACTGTAGTTGAATCCCCCGTACATCCAGTCGGCAAGTTTGTTGTGGTCGAAATAGTTTGTACGGTATAGTTGTTCCATGACATATTGCTGTGAGTATATATCTGCTGCACCGGACATTTTAAAAGAGGACTTAAGATTGTTTCTTTGGCGGTATCCAAGAGCAAAATTCAGATATTTCAGGTGCTTGCCGTCTCTTTTTGATGAAAAGACAAACGAGAAATTATCCAATGTTGCGCTACTGGTACTGCTCCCGGTCACTTCGTCCAAATATGTTGCCTTGTTGTTATTGAAGTCAAACCCCATAGTGAGCGAAAAATCATTAAGGCGATATATTGCCATACCGGCAGGATTGGTTCCCATTGTAGACAGGTCGGCGCCCAAAGAACTCATGGAACCGCCCATACCTACAAATCGTGCTGTACCTGTAAGCTCATTCTCAAAAAGCGGCACTACGTTATACATGTTTTGCGCATTCACTCCTAAAGGAAGCAGAAAAAGTATATATAAAAATCGTTTCATAGTAATATTCTGTTTTGCATTTGTGTTCATCATTTAAGGAGAAAAGGCAGATTATCTGCGTGAGCCTCCACTGCGGGCACCACCGCTGCGGCTACTTCCACCACTACGGCCACTACTGCTGCCACCACTACGGCCTCCGCTGCTGTAACTTGAACCACTACCGGAGCGAGATACACTTGTGCTGCTTGGACGGCTGTAACCGCCTGAGGAACTGCTTGAACTGCGACGTACAGATTTTCCTTCGCTATTTGAAGTTGCTGAGCGCCTTGAATTGCTGTTGTTAACAGATGTACGAACCTTTTGCTCGCGACGCTGGTTACTGGTGCTTGTGGATGTTGAACGCACCGGTTGCTGACGACGTGGATTGCTGCTGCCTGCTGTTGCGCGGGTAGATTGCTCACGGCGTGGGTTATTGCTACCGGCCGTTGCGCGAACAGGTTGCTCACGACGTGGATTGCTTCCGGCCGCTGTACGGGTTGGCTGCTTACGGCGTGGATTATTGCTACCGGCCGTTGTACGAACAGGTTGCTCACGACGTGGGTTGCTGTTGCCGGCCATTGTAGGCACACTCTGTCTGGTTGGCCTTGTCACACCACCGTTTGTTGGAATATTTTCGCGGTATACAGGCCTCCAGGTTTTATGACTCGCAATAGGAGTATGCCAATGATGGTGATGGTGATTATGCCAGCCATAATAGGGATAATAGGAATAATAGGGAAAATGATAATCATAATGATAGGTATTCCAATTCCACCTATTTACCCAATGGTAGTAGTATGGCGACATAAAATAGGGATTATTGCCGGTTGGATAGATGTAAAGTACGTGTCCATTGTCATATACATACCAGTCGTTTATACCACAACCGTACATCGTATCCCAATAGATGTCGCTGACAAACATTCTACGGGGTGACTGGAAACGGATTATACGGTTTGAATAGGTATAGTCGTTCATCACATCGTAGAGGTCATTGGTATAATAACTTTCATAATCCTCGTCAACGTATAGGATGGTATCTTCGACAACGGCTCTGTTGTCATCGGCGAAATATACCTCCTCGGCACTTTTTACATGAAGAACTTTTTTCTCTTTTTGGGGTACATAATACATATCGTCAACCTGCGCCCAAGTAAAAAGGGGAGTTGTCATCAATAGGAATAACAGAAACTTTTTCATAGCCGTATATATTTATATATTCATTTTCTCTGATACAAAATTACGCACTCACAAAAAAAAGAAATAGGGAAAAATCCTACAAAAAAGGAGGATTTTCCCTATTTGGCAATTCAGTGGGACAAAAGATTCCCAACGGACTCTTTTGCCTTTTATTTGTTACCGATAGACTTGCGTTTGTAGTCTTCGTTGAAAAGCAGGTCGGCCTGGTTATCGTGCAAGGCGCGTGGAACTGCCACACGACCCGATTTTACAAACTGCAACATGCACTGCAGTGAGACGAACTCGTTGTAGAGATTCACAACAGTATCGGTTGAACCTGTGATTTCGACTACTGTGTAGTTTGCGTTGACCTCCATTACGCGTGCATTGCTGTGGCGTATTACTCTTGATATCTCGCTATTTTCAAGGATTTTGGGAGTTGAGAGTTTATAGAGCGCCACCTCCTGGAAGAAAATTTCCTTGTCGGTGTAGTAATCGGCTTTGAGTACATCGACCTTCTTCTCAATTCGCTTTGTCACCTTGTTAACAGAATCCTCCTCGCCCCACAGCGAGATAGTGTAACGGTGCACTCCCTCAATTGATGACGATGACGCTGTAATGGTATCAATATTCATCATTCGGCGGGTAAACTCGGCTGTTACCTGGTTAAGCATACCGGCAATATTCTCGGTATATATGATTATAGTAAATAATTTCTTTTCCATAATGTTGTCATTCGAATCTCATTTCACTGATTGTTGCCCCCGGCTCGGTCATAGGCATCACATTATCCTCTTCCTTGACCGCAACATGCAGAAGGAACGGACCATCGGTCGAGAGCATCTCATTGATGGCTGCATCAAGTTCACTGCGCTCGATAACCAGACGCGAAGGTATGCCATAGCCCTGTGCAATGAGCGAATATTCGGGGTTGAGCATAGGCGTCCATGAATAACGGTGATTGAAGAAGAGTTCCTGCCACTGGCGTACGTTGCCAAGATAGTTGTTGTTGAGCAAAATCATCTTCACGCCCACACCCTGCTCCATTATTGTTCCAAGTTCCTGTATGTTCATCTGGAAACCGCCATCACCTGTAAAAAGGCACACGGTACGCTCGGGCATTGCCATCTTTGCACCTATGGCAGCCGGCAAGCCGTAACCCATTGTGCCAAGACCACCCGAGGTGAGAATGCTGTGTGGTTGTGTAAACTTGAAATAACGGCTAGACATCATCTGGTTCTGACCTACGTCGGTAACAAGGATTGCCTTATTCGCAGTTGCCTCGCTCACCTTGCGCGCGACCTCGCCCATAAGCAATGGACCGTCGGTGGGGTTCAAGGCCTTGTCAATGACCTTCTCATACTCAATGGCGTTCAGTTCGGCAAAACTATTTACCCATTCGCTGTGCTTTTTTGGCTGCACAAGAGCTGTGAGACTTGCAAGAACTTCCTTGCAATCGCCAACAATGGGAACATCGGCCTTTACGTTCTTGTTGATTTCGGCATGATCGATATCTATGTGTATGACCTTTGCCTGTTTTGCATAGGTCGACAGTTTACCCGTAACACGGTCGCTGAAACGCATACCTACAGCAATGAGCAAATCGCACTTGTTGGTATTTACGTTGGGACCATAGTTGCCATGCATTCCCAGCATACCCACGCACAATGGATGGTCGGTGGGGAAAGCCGAGAGTCCCATCAAGGTACGTGCAACAGGGATTCCGCTCTTCTCTACAAATGCCTTGAGTTCCTCGTGCGCCTCGCCAAGTTCAACACCCTGACCTACGAGCATAAATGGACGTTCTGCCTCATTGATGAGACGTGCAGCCTCGTTCATAGCACTCCCTAACGGTGTGGGGTAAGGTATATAACTGCGTACACAGTCTACTGTCGCAGGCTTGTAATCAACCATTGATACCTGGGCATCCTTTGTAAAGTCGAGCACCACAGGACCGGGACGGCCTGTGCCTGCAATATAGAAGGCACGAGCCACCGCCCAGGCAACATCCTCGGGACGGCGTACCTGATAACTCCACTTTGTGATTGGCTGTGTGATACCCACAAAGTCAATCTCCTGGAATGCATCGGTACCAAGCACCGCCGAACTTACCTGGCCTGCAATAACAACCACGGGTGTACTGTCGAGCATTGCATCACTGATACCTGTAAGTGTATTTGTAGCACCGGGGCCACTTGTGACAATGCAGACACCCACCCTGCCCGAACTGCGGGCAAAGCCCTGTGCTGCATGCACAGCACCCTGCTCATGACGCACAAGTACATTACGGAACTTATCATGATAGTCATACAGGGCATCGAAGACCGGCATGATTGAACCGCCGGGATAACCGAAGATGGTATCGACCCCTTCATTTATAAGTGAGCGCAATAGCGCCTCACTGCCTGTTATCATATCCTTACTCATAGATTATCATTCAATTATTCTTATACCGCCCTTGTCGGCCGAACTTACCATTGAAGCATAGGCCTTGAGGCTCTTTGAGATGACGCGGTCACGTGTAAGCGGGAACATTGTGCGGGCTGCGAGTTCCTCGTCTGTGAGTCTTACGTTGATAGTGCGTGCCGGTATATCAATGTCAATTATATCGCCATCGCGCAACTTGCCGATGTTGCCGCCTGCTGCAGCCTCGGGCGAAATGTGGCCGATGCTCAAACCCGATGTTCCACCACTGAAACGGCCGTCAGTGATGAGCGCACACTCTTTGCCAAGATGACGCGATTTGATATAGGATGTAGGATAGAGCATCTCCTGCATACCGGGACCGCCCTTTGGTCCCTCGTAGACAATGACAACAACATCACCGGCCTGCACAGCACCGCCGAGAATTCCCTCTACAGCAGCTTCTTGCGAATCGAACACCCTGGCCTTGCCGGTAAATTTCCAGATGCTCTCATCAACGCCTGCTGTCTTTACAACACAACCGTTGGTTGCTATGTTACCAAATAGGATTGCAAGACCACCATCACGCGTATATGCATTCTCAAGCGAGCGGATGCAGCCATTCTCCCTGTCTACGTCGAGTGTCTCGTAGGTACGATTCTGTGCTCCCATTGTATTGCAGAACACATTAGCGGGTGCTGTGCTGTAGATGCGCTTTGCCTCGCTGTCAATGCTCGCGCCCGTAATGCTGTATCTTGCTATATCTTCACCAAGTGTAGCACCGTTGACACGCACTGCTGTAGTATCGAGCAGACCGCCTTTTGCCAATTCACCAAGAATACCGAGAATACCACCTGCACGCCCGCAATCCTGCATTGAATACTTGGTGCTGTTGGGCGCCAGTTTACACAGGCAAGGAACACGACGGCTCAAAGCATCTATGTCGGTCATAGTAAAGTCAACACCCGCCTCACCGGCTACCGCCAACAAGTGAAGGATAGTATTGGTCGAGCCACCCATTGCAATGTCCAGTGTCATTGCATTGATGAACGCTGCACGCGATGCTATGCTGCGTGGGAGCACACTTTCATCGCCCTCGCCATAATATTTCATTGCATTGGCAACAATCTGCCTTGCAGCATCCTTGAGCAGTTGCACACGGTTGGCGTGGGTTGCAAGGATTGTACCGTTACCGGGCAATGAGAGACCGATAGCCTCGGTAAGCGAGTTCATGGAATTGGCTGTAAACATACCCGAGCAACTGCCACAGCCGGGACAAGAGCGTTTCTCAATCTCGGCAAGTTCTTCATCGCCCACTGTCTTGTCGGCAGCTTTCACCATTGCTATCACGAGGTCCAAGTTCTCATTTTTCCAGGTCCCCTTCTCCATTGGACCGCCCGAGACAAAGATTGTCGGGATATTGAGGCGCATTGCAGCCATTAGCATTCCCGGAGTGATCTTGTCACAATTGGAGATGCACACAAGCGCATCTACTTTGTGGGCATTGCACATATACTCAACGCTATCGGCAATGATGTCACGTGAAGGCAAGGAGTAGAGCATGCCATCATGTCCCATTGCAATACCGTCATCAATGGCTATCGTGTTGAACTCGGCAGCATAACAGCCAAGTTTTTCTATTTCGGTCTTCACAATCTGTCCGGCCTCGTGCAGATGGGTGTGACCGGGAACGAGTTGTGTAAAGGAGTTGGCAATGGCTATGATTGGCTTGCCAAACATTTCGCGCTTCATGCCATTAGCAATCCAAAGTGCACGCGCACCCGCCATACGGCGGCCTTCGGTACATTGTGCACTTCTCAATTTTATCTTCATATCTTCTACTGAATTTAATAATAAAAACACCCTTCTCGATACGGGAGAAAGGAGCGTTTCAAAAGTCACCGGATATCATTACCCCAACGACTATCGAACACATTCAAAACCAATTGCAAAAATACTCTATTTTTTCAGTATATACAAAACAAGTATGGAAATATTTTGCAGTTATAAATTATCTACAAAGACTAACTTATACCTCTGTTTCTGATTACCACATAAATGATTACCGGAGCGCCTATCAGCGGGGTGATTGCACCCAACGGCAAAAGACCGCTCTCCCCCGGCAAGCGGCACACGACATTGCACAAAAGAGCAACAGCCCCACCAAGCATAATTGTTGCCGGTATAAGATGTCGGTGATTATTGCTGCGCATTGAGATGCGGGCAATGTGAGGCACCGCAAGACCAATAAATGAAACAGGGCCACAATAAGCGGTAACAACGGCTGTCAAAAGACCGGTGACACACAACGCCACTGCACGCACAGCCTTCACATTCACTCCTAGATTTACTGCATAGGCATTACCAAGCGACAAAGCATTCAACGGCTTTGACATAGCAAGCGACACAAGCAGCAACAATAGCACTACAGATACAAAAAGCGGCATCTGTCCCATTGATATGCCACCGAAAGAGCCCATTCCCCAGACCATATACGAGTGGACACCCTCGGCCGTAGAGTAGTAGTTAAGCAGTGAAATTACCGACGAGGTCATGTAACTGACTGCGACACCGGCAATCAACAGGAACAGATTGCTACGCAACAGCGTGGCAAGCAGCAATATAATCATTATCACTAAAAGCGCTCCCGCAAAAGCACCTCCAAGCAGTGCTATATATCCACTAAACCCCAAAGCAGACATACCGCCAACCCAAAGCATCACAAGTGCCACACCAAGCCCGGCACCGCTGTTCACTCCAAGAACCTCAGGACCTGCAAGCGGGTTACGGAAGAGTGTCTGCAGCAGCAGTCCGGCAACTGATATTGCAGCACCGGCCAAAAGCGCAGTCATTGCCTGTGGCAGACGTGTATCGAGCACCACCACTCGCCACACATCGCGCCCGCACTCGCCACCGGTCAATATTGACAATACCTCACCACAAGGAATATCAATGCTGCCATAGAAGAGATTGGCTGCAAACAGCAACAATAGCGACAATGCAGCAAGTGCGTATGCAAATATCCTTTTATCAATGAATTTTCTCATAATACTGCAAGGTATAATCAGGGAAGAGCCCGGGATGAAAAAGAGCCACAAGTTCTTTCAGCAAGCGTTCGGGATGGAACGCTGTCTCTTCAAAAAGATGCCTGTAGCGTGTATTGCAGGCATATATATTACGCTGTTTGAATGGTTTGAAGTGCGAGTATCCTGCAAAATCGGCAAGAAGAGATTCATACGTTCTGTCAATATCCGAATTATACTTGAAGAGCCATACATCGGCATCGGCCGCCTTGTCGAGCACCACCTCATACGAGAGTGGTTGCGAACCACGACCCTCACATGCAGAAAAAAGGTAATCAGCACCGGCATCGGCATACATACGCCCCATAGTACTCTCACCACAGGGAATATACCACGCCGAACTGCTCTTGAGTTCACACATCAGTTTCGGGCGAATTTCGGCACCTTCCACAGCACTGCACAACGTTTCATACTCGTCACATACTGCCATAAAAAGCGAATCACATTTGGCATCAAGGCCAAACAGGCGGCCATAGAAACGCATCCACTCGGCACAACCAAGCGGAGAGGATTCCATGTAATCGGCACACAACACAAAAGGAAAACCGAGTGTCTCCAGTTTGCCAAAGCCACCGTTTTCATATGGAAGGACAAAGAGAGCATCCGGCGATACTTGCATGACAGCCTCGGTATCCACATTCAGCGAACTGCCACAATTTGCAACCACACCGGCAGCAAGCCCCGCAGAAATAGCATCGGAATAGATATACTGTGCATCGCAGACACCCCTTACTGCATCATTGATACCTAGTTCATCAAGCAAACCGGCATGCACACCCGAGAAGAGAATCACATTTTCAAGCGGAGTACGCAACAGCACTCCATCAGGTAAATTTTCGGGCAGTTTATTCTTTGACGGTACAAGGAGATAACGCTGCAACACATCATCGCTCCAAGGATCTGCAATATCCACAACCGTATACCCGTCGCACTCCACAATAGTGAGCAGCGAGGAACTGTGCATTGGCACAACATCCCCCTCTACATGCTGTTGTCCACTCTCGCCACACGACAGCAAAAGGAAAACAAAAGAAAGGCAAACGGATATTTTTTTGATGAAAGACATCATTTCTCAGGCGTTATTACCGTTCATCACCGAGAGTTGCTGACGGATACTCTCCGAGTGAATTAGTTCAAATATTTCACGCACAGCATCGACCTCAATCCTGCCATCTGCGCAGAATTTCATGTAACGCTCCATTATTTCATTATAACGCAAAGGTTGAAAGACCATCATACCCTTTTCACGTTTAAGATCTCCTATCTCACGCGCAATCTCCATACGCTTTGACAATAGTCTCATCAGTTCACGGTCTATCTCATCGATATGTTTGCGGTACGACTGAAAATCGGCATTGTCGGCAACAGCCACACGATGCACCAATTTACCCAGAATTGCCATCAGTTCATCAGGAGTCACCTGCTGACGCGCATCACTCAAGGCGCAATATGGATTACAATGCGTCTCAATCATCAAACCATCAAAATTCAAGTCCATAGCCTGCTGTGATAACGAGAGAACGAGTTCGCGTTTTCCGGCAATGTGGCTTGGATCGCACAAAAGCGGCAAGGCCGGGAAACGGCGGCGTAGTTCAATGGGCAGTTGCCACTGTGGTGCGTTGCGGAAGCACTTCTCGCCATAAGACGAAAAACCGCGATGTATTGCTCCCAAACGTGTTATGCCGGCATTGTTAAGGCGCTCCATAGCACCAATCCACAGCTCTATATCGGGGTTAACCGGATTCTTGACAAGCACAGGCACATCACATCCACGCAAGACATCGGCAATCTCCTGTACTGCAAACGGGTTGGCTGTTGTACGTGCTCCAATCCAAAGAATGTCGACGCCCGCTCCAAGCGCCTGCTCCACATGTTCGGCAGTAGCCACTTCGGTTGTTATGCACATTCCGAGTTCACGTTTTACCTTTGCAAGCCAGGGCAACCCCTCCTTTCCCACTCCCTCAAAACAACCGGGACGTGTGCGAGGTTTCCAAATACCGGCACGGAATATCTTCACGCCGCGATTTGAGAGTTCAGTAGCCACTTGCATAATCTGCTCCTCGCTTTCGGCACTGCAAGGACCGGCAACCACTACCGGGCCTTCGGTATTGAATATATCTATTCTATCAATTTTCATAAATCTGCAATTTTAGGAAAAAGTCTGCGTGCATTGGCTGTTGTCACAGCGGCTATATGTTCCACAGAACAATCATATACGCCGGCAAGGAAATCAGCAATATAAGGAATATATGCGCTTTCGTTACGTTTGCCACGCTTGGGGACAGGGGCAAGATAAGGCGAATCGGTCTCAAGCACCACCCTTTCAAGCGACACCTGTTTCAACACATGGGGTAATGTAGATTTCTTATAAGTCACGACACCGCCAATGCCCAGATAGAAACCATCGAATGAGAGCAGTTTACGCGCCTCGTCCTCAGAACCCGAAAAGCAGTGGAAAACGCCGGTAAGCCCACAACCGCGATATCCATCCATTATGGCATAGAGTTCATCGAATGCACTACGTGAATGTATGGCAAGCGGCAGACCGGTCTCCAACGCCCACTCTATCTGCCTGTGAAAGACCTCTTCTTGCTCTTTTTTCATTGTATCGTCCCAATAGAAATCAAGCCCCACTTCACCTATTGCCACAAAACGGTCATCGTTTTTAAGCACGTCATACATTCTGTCAAGCACAGCTTCATAATCTTCGCCAAGTTCCGTCGGATGCAGGCCTATCATAGGATGACAGACTGCAGGAAAGGCATCGCACATTGCCATGAGCGACGACAAGGACTCTTCGTTTATCGCAGGCAGGCACAGTGCGCCAACGCCTGCATCAAGAGCCCGCTGCACGGCATCTGCCCTGTCATCGCCGAATTCTGTTGTAAAAAGATGCGTGTGAGTATCGACAAAGTCAATCATCGGCAGAGCGTTTTTTTGCCCTGTCGGGACGATAATAATAAATAACGCCATACTCGGCACATTTTTTGATGCGCGCATCACCACTCAACGATGCAAAGGAGTTTTCGACCTCGCCCCACACCTCGAATATAAGTTCATCAACATCATAACGCATATTGGATATATTAACAAGCGCTTCGGCGGTACGGGCCTGCAAGAAGTGCTGACGGTCATACATCTCCTTGAACAGGTCAAAGACCACTGATACGCGTCCCATTGTGGGATTATAAATGGGCACACCACCCTCGGCCTGGCGACGCTGCTCTCCGGCAATGATTTTCTGCCCCCACTCCAGCACCGATGCTTCGGAAAAGAGATTGGGCACTGTATCCTCATTTTCAGGCAATCCATAATAAGGACGCTTATTGCGGGCGACCTCACCACGTATTATGCACATACTAAGCACCTGAATGAAATGCGACACATACATACGTGCCTTCTTAAGAGCAGCCTCGTACTGTTCATTTCCCTTCTTTGATGACTGTTCGGCAACACAGCGCTTGTAGACATCCACCTCACGCGAGAAACGCTCAAGCAAATCTTTAGCCCTGTGATAGGTGTTGTGCGTAAGTACCTGTGTGAATACGCCACCCTTCACACTGCTGTCGACTGCAGCCTTCAATGCACGTATGCGTGCCTGGTCTGTTTTAGGTAATCTGCGATAAGGCATCCGCGATATTAATTTAAAGATTACGGTCAAGAATCATATTCGCAAAAGCCTTGAGCGAGACTTTCTTCTCATCGGCAACGGATATGGCATCGATATACTCATCGCACTTTGCAAAGAGTTCACGTATACGTCTCTCGCAAGCCTCTTTGACGCCGAGGTCATTATACAAAGCGGTGAACCATGCAATTTTCTCCTGAGCATCAAACACCTCCTTCTCCATCCACTCCTTCATCTGTGCAAGTTGCACCGGCGAAGCCAGATTCATTGCGGTAATTAGAAGGAAGGTCTTTTTGTTGCAGCATATATCACCGCCAATCTTCTTGCCAAAGAGTTTCTCGTCGGCATATACATCAAGCAAATCATCCTGCAACTGGAATGCAAGACCAATAGTCTCGCCATACCTGTAAAGATTCTCAAGATCACTCTCACTTGCACCGGCAAGTATGCCGCCCAACTTTAGCGAAGCAGCAAGAAGCACCGATGTCTTGAGGCGAATCATCTCCATATACTCATTCTCGCTAACATCATCACGTTTCTCAAAATCAAGGTCATACTGCTGTCCGTCGCCAATCTCCTTTGCCGTCTCAGTGAAGAGAGAAAGCATTGCCGGCAACTTGTCGGCAGGGACATGAGATAGGAACTCATAGGCAAGCACTAACATGGTATCGCCCGACAATATTGCGGCAGTATCACCCCACTTTGCACACACCGTTGGCTTGCCACGGCGAATAAGTGCCCTATCCATCACGTCATCATGGATAAGGGTGTAGTTGTGGTACGTCTCCACAGCCACAGCCGGATACAGAGCCTCCTGCACACATTCCTTATACATATTATAGGCAAGAAGGAACATCACCGGACGAACACGCTTTCCGCTCTGTTCAAGAGTATAACGCACCGGGGCATACAGCTTGCGCGGTTCACGCTCAAACTCCAGGTTATCTATAAACTCATTTACAACACTCCTCAATTGCTCCCAAGTATACATATTAATCTTTTAATTAAAAAAAGAGGCTGCATCCGCAGCCTCTTTCATATGTTGTTATCAAATTTTACTGCAAACGGAAGTTAACCGGCAATACAAATTTCACACGCACAGCCTTACCCAACTGGCGACCGGGCTTCCACTTTGGCATAGCCTCAATCACACGGATAGCCTCCTTGTCAAGATAGATATCACCCGAAGAACGGATAACCTCTACGTCCTGGATAGAACCGTCGGTATTGACTGTAAATCTCACGAATGACTTACCCTGTGAATTGTTGTCACGTGAGACACGTGGATACTTGATGTTATCCTTGAAATACTTCATCAGCGCCGCTGTACCACCGGGGAATTCGGGCTGTTCCTCAACAACGTCAAAGATTTTCTCCTCTTCAACCTCTTCCTCAACAAAGACAACGTCGGTCTCCTCGACATCGGCATACTCGCTCATATCCTGAACTGATACAAGTTCCTGCTCATCAATTTCAACCTCTTCCTCAACGATCTTAATCACATCGACAATTTTCTTTGCCTGTGGTGGAGGAGGAATAACCTTCTTCTCAATAACCAAAGGAGGAATTTCCTCAACGACTACAATGATGTCATCCTTTGACTTGCTTTTTGGAGCAGGCTGTTCCTCTTCATCCTGAAAAGCT
>JAEIGA010010803.1_pt1 | contig 13851 bp, 20 predicted proteins | sample 9270691 | NCBI WGS metagenome assembly JAEIGA01 (sample SAMN17057246, study PRJNA624740) | gut metagenome | biome: biome; isolation source: fecal sample | host: Bos grunniens | place: China: Xizang | collected 2019 | reverse complement strand
TTGCACCGTCTTACCAGTTCTTTTATATCCCATTTTTTCATACAAATGACAATTTCCTGCCTCTTCGAGAATGGTATCTAAGAACCATCTTGTTGCATCACTGTGAATTCTTTCTATTTCAGCTAGCGCTTGTTGTGCGATGCCTTTGTTTTGGTGTTTCGGATGCACACTGAGTGTTGAAATTTTATGAGTACCTTCTGGATAGAGCTTAACTCTAACATATCCAACTATTTCATCATCTTCCACAAAAACATATCCACACGTGTTACCCAATAGAAATTTTTCCATAGTCACGCCTTTGCTGTTGAGAAATGGATTGGTAAGGTCATCATGATACTTTTCATATAAAGGCCCATACGCTGCCTGTTTAATTTCAAAAACAGCATCTATGTCTTCTGGTTGAAATCCCCTAACAATCATACTGAGTCCTCCGTGTTGTTTTGTGACGAGTCTATTTTACGTTCACAAATAGTGTCATAACAGTTAAGCACATATTCCTCTAATCTGTCCAGGTTGATATTGTATTTGTTCCAGTTTTTCCATTGTTGGCTACTAAAATAATGCCAATAGTCTTCAAACTCTACATCGTTAGGAAGATATTCTTTTTTAGTCCAAAACACAATGCTACCCCAATCTTCTGTCACAGTATCACTATCGATTGGGAGATATTCCTCCGTAACGGCGTACAAGTCTTTTAACAAATTTACACATGTTTTGATTTGAGATTTGTCGGTAATATAGAAATATGTTGTCATCGTTGTTATTGACGATGTGATCATGGGATACTCAAATGAACACATAAAAGGATTTTCATCATGAAATTCATCGCGTGTTAAACCATTGTTTAAATCCTTTGTATATGAATCATATCCGTAATATGTCGGAATGCCACTATTTTGAAAAACAGAGTCTATTTCTTCTTTTTTAAATTCATATAGTTTTTCGTAATAATCTGTTGTGGTTCTAATCTCTTCTCCCCACATGTCTTCTGTAATCACTGTATAGACGCGGAAGTCAAAATCATCATTCTTAAAATAATATATTTTTGCATCCACTTCTTCCTCGTCAATTAAATCATAATTGTCAAGAAATTCATGTTTAACAGATACAAAATCGACATTAGGCCAGTGTTTAACAACCTGGTCAACAACATACTCGTCCGTGTATAAGGTTTCACCAATACACCCAGTCAAACAGCCACACAATGTGCAAATAATTAATAGCAAAGATATAATTCTTTTCATTTTAATACCTTCCTACTCGAATTTTACATTCCTTATTTCTTCTTGATAGATAAGAATATCATTAAGCTTACTTACAGGAATCCACTCAGGGTAATACTGGTTATTTTCGGACCAGATTTCCTTTTCTTCCCCTTGAATTCCGTTTATCTCCAATCTACCAGTGTAAGAAATCCAATAGACCTCAACGCTGCCATCTTTACAGTTTCTTGCAAAGAGAGGTCTCATATTATCCACTGTAACACCAAGTTCTTCTTGGATTTCCCTAAAAGCGGTATGTTCAAAAGTCTCGCCTTCTTCAACCCCGCCGCCAGCAACAATATAATATTCTTTACCATCACGAATGCGACGAATTAATAGAACTTCTTTGGTTTCTTTGCAATATAAAACAATACCTGCACGATGTCTCATTTTCTTTCTCCTTCAATTCCTAATATTTCTAAATATCCAGGACAAATGCGTCGATATAACTCAAACGCATCTTCTGGAATCAGCTTTGTAAATATTTTTCTCAAAGTTTCACCACTGACAGGTCTATTTCCTTCCAGTCGATCGATATATTTTTGTAATTCTTCGCAATATCCTTTGAACAATGCATTGCGAAGTTTAATATCCACACGATAATCTTTACCGACATAAATAAACTCTTCTTCAGATTTAAAGAGCTCTTTGTCTTCAATATCAATAGATTCACCATCGGTAATTAAAACTCTGTCATAACCAAAGATAGTAATGGGTTCTTCTGTTGCCATGTATGTAAATACAGCAATTTGTAATTTCCCATCTTTATTCACAAGATAGGGATAACTACAAGTTTCAGTTTCTCTGACATGTTGAAAAATTAAAGACATACATTCTTCTACAATCATTATTTTTCATCCTTTTTCACTAATTTCGATAACTCGAACTCTCGCTCACAACAAGTACAATGGTAGGTGTAATAATAGACGCGAACTTCTGGACGATGTAAATAAAGATCTCGTCTGTTTTTAAAATACTCCCGACCGTCTACAATTTTGTTTCGTTTGATTTTCTTCATTTTACCGCCGCAATAAGGACATGTTTTCTTTGCAAATAAAACATATCCAAGCTCTGGCATGGTAAGTGTTAAATTAACTGCTGTAACGCTCATAAATTCCTCATAATACTGATCATTAATATCCATGTGTAATCCTTTCTGACCTAAAGGTAAAAATAATATATTTTCTGTATTTAATATAGAGGAAACGGCCCTGCTGTAGAGGGTCTAATATTCTATATTAATTAATGAATATTTGAAAGGATTAGTTGGTAATTTTGAATACAACACGATTAATTATCGGTAATGCGATAATGTTAATAGCGTCAACAATTATGGTCTTATCGGGACTAATTAAGAAAAAAGATAAGATAATCATATGGCAAACCATTCAAATTGGTATGCAAACCATAGGTAACTTAATCCTTGGTAGTTGGGCAGGTACAATTGACAATGGAGTGGGATGTATACGAAATATTTTGTATCACAAGAAAAAGCTAAATATATGGATGAAACTTGTAATAATCGCAATTTATACCACATTATCATTCTTGTTAAATAATATGGGATGGATTGGGATTGTTATGTGGATAGGTAGCATAGCGTATATCATGTTGATGGATTTAAAGAATGTAATCCAATTTAAACTGCTCATTATATCAACAATGATCATTTGGTTGATACATGATTTTATGGCACAATCATATGTCGCTTTTGCCTTTGATATTGGAACTGTTGTCGCGAATGTAATCGCAATCATAAGGATTCTTATACAGAATCAGAAGGGAGCACTCTGTGTTCAGAAAAATTAAATTAAAAAATCAAAAACCTGAAAAGGAACTTTTCAAAGAAAAACTTGATAAAATGTTTAAAGAGGCAGAAGATGAGTTAGAAGAAATTGAACTTACTCTGAGAGCTATTATTCTTGACAACAATGATATGAGAGCAACACTGCTCAATACTGTTGAGAAATTAAACCAATTGCGTGCCACTTTGTTTAGAAATTGTTGTTTAATTAGCAATAAAGAATTCTTCGATATGGCATTTTGTATGTACAGAGATTTTTTAACAAAATATAATGCACACATGAATCAAGTTGATGTAATTTGTAGTAAAAGATTCGAGGATACTAAGGATATCTCACTAGAAATTATAGAAATCAAAAAGAAGTTAAGTGTTATCACAAATGATAACATTGCAGAACACGGCAATATACATAAAGCTAACGAACCATTAATGCAACAAATTGAACAACTCACAAAGAAGAGAGAAGAAGTTCTGAAACAACCAAGTAAGAAAAACGAGCGTCTCTTCGCGTAACTAGAAAGGAAAGATTGTTTTGAAACGATTTTTAATAATGATAACAGCTTTTATTTTAGCTATGTCATTATGTGCCTGCAACTTAACATTTAACGCAGGCGAAGATGGTTATATGTCCACAACTCATGAATATGAACAAACTCCATCTGGGACAGTATCTACAACAGAAACTACATCTAATCAGTCAAGCGAACCATCAACCAGCAAAACTGAGGCAGAGGAAAAACCGATAGACACAACGATTAAGTGGGAAGATGTCGTAGCTGAAAGTAGAGATATTAAAGTTTTTGGTGATATTGATGAAGATTTATCAGAAATAGAAACGGCGCTGGATGGATATGGACAAAAAATTTCCGTTTTAGCATACTCATTAGACGGAAAGAAAGCAATTGCTTACAATACAAATCAAAAATATTTTTCAGCATGTACAATTAAAGCTGGATATGTACTTAGTTGCTGTAAGCAGATAGACCAGGGTATGTACAATGCTGATGATGTTATGACTTATGAGTCCAAACACTATCATACTGGTTCTGGAAAAATTAAGAATCAACCATATGGAACAAAATATTCCATCAAAACGCTGTTGCATGAAGCACTTTATATCAGCGACAATGTGGCATATGAAATGTTAGTTGATTATTTCGGCCACGAATATTATAACAAAATGATTAAAAAGCTTGGCTGCACAGGGTTAGAACTAAAAGGCTTATGGTCACATAATGTTACCGTAAAGGATTTAGGAATACTATGGAGTGAAATCGCAACATATCTAGAGTCGGATAATATAATGTCAGAAACTTTAAGAAAAGCTTGTACTAATTCACCTTATAATTATGGTAGTCAGTTCACAACCGATGTTGATTATTCACATAAATCAGGTGACAATTTTGGTGATTATGCCGCATATAATGATGCAGGTATTATGTGGGGAGAAACTCCTTACGTATATGTAGTGCTTACCAATTCAGAAGGTGGTACTACAACAAAAAATGTAATAAATAAAACAATGTCTAAGATTTTTGATATTATGCAATCTTCTGATGAAGAAAATTTATAATTAACAATTTTATCATTTGATTAGAAAGGTATTTAAATCATGTTTAATTCTTTTAATAGTTCTATTTTTGTTGTCACCGTGATGGCTACATTAATTTTTGTTTTCATTGTTATCGCCGTTTCAATGGCGCAAAGAAAATTGCGCAAAGAATTAAAAGAAACCACTAAAATTACTGCAACCGTGGTTCAATGCAAGCCAGTCGACGATTTGTATGAACAACCTACAAAGATGTATGAGGTTGCATATCAATACGTTTGGAAAGACAAGGATAAGACTTGTTATCCTGTGTATCCAACTCCCGAGAAAGTCCCTGTTGGTTCTACCGTAGAACTACCTGTCAATAAGCGAGGAGATGTCATTTTAGAAAGCGATATCGAACATTTCGCAATGTTAAAAAGACTATTTATGATTTTCGGTGCGGTTATCCTTGTCGGGGGAACCATCTTAGCAATATTTGCAAAATAATCACAAAAAGGATTTTCACATGAATTCAAATGGATTTTTATTCCTAGTTTTGCCAGCTATATTTTTAACCATTGGTGGAATTTTCACAACAATAGGAATTTTACTTACAAACAAAAGCAAATCAGAAAAAGAAAAGGTTTTAAGGTCAACAGTTGTTCCTGGGACTATTGTTGATTATAGAGAACGTCATTCAACGCATGATGGGCACCGCAGCGTAACATACGCGCCTGTTATTGAGTATGAATGGAATAACATGATACAAACACACATCAGTTCAGTATCACACGGCTCAGTAAAACCTGTTGGAAGTCCTATTAATTTGTGCGTACTTCCAGATGGTGAAGTAGTTGATGCCGATGGTGTTAAAATATTAAAATTAATTGGCATTATTTTTACTATTGTTGGAATAGTTGCTCTTGTAACAGGCATAGGTGTGGCTGTTTTGCTATACTTTGTAAATAGAATGTAAAGGAATTTGAATTATGGGAAACTTTGAAGAAAAATTAAAACAAGCGGAAGCTGAATTCGATGCAATGCGCGCAGATGAAGAATTCGCAGAATATATTCCAGAATACAACCCTAATAAATATAAAAAGGCTATTCATAATGTAAAATCTCTTATTGTATTATGTTTGGCCCTTGGTGGGATATTCACAGTTTACAATGTTTTAAATTTGTTTTTGTTTGATGGATTTGTCGTTAATGTAAATGATGTCCCTCAAACCGACTATTTTGATTTCGTCATGTATATTGGTATTGTATGGGCCTGTTGCGGCTTGCCTGCACTTTTCTTAAACATTGTGAAGAAAAGATTGGTCCAGGCTCACGATGTTTTTGCTACAGAGGATGAGCAAGAAAGATTGGAAAAACATATAAAATTCTCAGGCGGACTGGCTAATGAGAATAAATCAATGGAGTGATTAGTATGTTGAAAAATATCAGTAATTTTCTTACACAACCACTAAATATATCAGAAACGAAACAGGGAAAAGGCACTGTTAAACGCGCATTAAAAAACAAACAAGGAGATATTTATTATATTGTAAACATAGACACAGATGATGCTTACAATGTTGATGCAAAATCTGTTGAATACGCAAAAACATCTCCTGTTTTAGATATTGGAACCGTTGTAAACGTAAAGTATTTCGTGGTTGGTAAAAACACATTTTGTGAAATTCAAGATAATGTTTTAGTTACAGCCAACGAAGATAGAAATAAAAAGTTCATTTATTTTGCATGTGTTGGAATTATGGCAGTTATTCTGTTCGGTATTTTTATGGGAGCAAAGCTCATATTCTAAGAAAGGGAAATTTCTTATGACAAAGAAACAAAAACGCACACTAATACGCATAATCATTTCTGCGTTTTTACTAGTGTGCGTTATTTTAATTGACAAGTTAATATTGCAAGATATGTCTGAATACTTTAGGGCAGTATTATATTTGATTCTATATTTTGTAGCGGGTTATGATGTGTTTTTTGGAGCTATCCGCAACTTGTTTTATGGATTGATTTTTGATGAAAATTTTCTAATGACAATCGCTACTATTGGGGCTATGTGTATTGGTTTTTTTCCAAATGCTGAACCTCAATACATTGAGGCGGTTTTCGTTATGTTATTTTTCCAAGTAGGAGAGTTGTTTCAAAATATTGCTGTTGGAAAAAGCAGAAAATCAATTTCGGAATTAATGCAAATTTACCCAGATGAAGCCCGTGTAGAACGCGATGGAGAAGTAATAGAAATCGATCCTGAAAATGTTAATGTGGGAGAGATTATTGTACTGCGACCTGGTGATAGAATTCCTTTGGATAGCGTAGTTCTCGAAGGAACATCAACAATAGACACATCAGCTCTTACAGGAGAATCTGTTCCCCGAAATGTAAAAGAAGGCGACAATTTAATTAGTGGTTGCATTAATATCAATGGAGTGCTCAGAGCAAAGGTGGCAGCACCTCTAAAAGAATCAACAGTATCCAGAATTTTAGCTCTTGTTGAAGATTCTAGTTTTAATAAATCAAAATCAGAAAACTTTATTACTAAATTTGCACAAATCTATACACCTGTAGTTGTATTAATTGCACTTTTACTGGCGTTTGTTCCGCCATTATTTGCACCTGTATATACTGGTGCACTGCCACAGTGGATTGTTAGAGCGCTATCTTTTCTTGTAATTTCTTGCCCATGTGCGCTTGTTATCTCAATTCCACTTACGTTTTTTGGTGGAATTGGAAGCGCTTCTAAAAATGGTATTCTTGTAAAAGGCTCTAATTATTTAGAATCTCTTGCAAAAGCAAATATTTTTGCATTCGACAAAACGGGCACCTTAACTGAGGGCGTTTTTGAGGTTGTTAAAGTTTGTGCTATTGACATGCCAAGCGAAGAATTATTGCAATACGTATACGCAGCTGAAAAGAATTCAACCCACCCAGTGGCAATGGCTATTTGTAATTCCATTAAACAGCAAGAAGACTTTTTCGTTTTTAAAACGGAAGAGGTTTCTGGACGAGGCGTAACAGCAATGGTTAACGGCAAGATGGTTGTTTGTGGTAATCAAAGATTGATGGATGATTTTAAAATCCAAACACTACAGCCTGGCGAAGTTGGAGCTGTTGTACATGTTGCAATTGATGATAAGTACGCAGGATATATTGTCGTGTCTGACAAAATTAAAGTATCAGCAATTCCTACAATTCAACAATTTAAATGCTTAGGCATTTCTCATGTATCGATGTTAACAGGAGATAGAGAGTCTTCCGCGAAACATGTTGCAAAGGCTATTGGAATCGACGGATGTCACTCAAATTTATTACCTGAGGATAAGGTCACTGTTATTAAAGAATTAAAAGAACAAAAAGATGGGCATGTTGTTTTTGTTGGAGATGGAATTAATGACGCTCCCGTATTAGTTAATGCGGATATTGGCATTGCAATGGGCGTGTTAGGCTCCAACGCAGCCATTGAAGCTGCAGATATTGTTTTAATGGATGACGATCTACAAAGAATTCCAGTTGCCATCGAAATCGCAAGAAAAACCATGAAGATTGTAAAGCAAAATATCTGGTTTGTCTTATTTGTGAAATTTATTGTATTAGCTCTTGGAGCGCTTGGATTTGCACCTTTATGGTTGGCTATATTTGCAGATGTAGGAGTTGCTGTATTAGCAATTTTAAATGCAATGAGGGCCCTAAAATTTCAAAATTCACTATAATATTGATAGATAATTGAAAAAGGTGGCATATTAATGCAAGTTATTGGATTAACAGGACAAACGGGTGCGGGTAAAAGCACTGTTGCAAAATTAATCAAAGATGATGGTTACTTTCATATAGACGCAGATGTTTTAGCAAAAGAAATCATTGATTCAAGCGACTATATTAAGGCCGCATTGGCCTCTAAATTTGGAGATGATGTGATTTTACCTGACGGAATTGTAAATCGTAAGATTTTGGCAAGTAGAGCATTTGCTTCTCCTGAGAACACAGAAGCGTTAAATCAAATTACACATCCAGCTGTCATTAAAGCTACTCAGCGTATCATTGATACGGTTAAAAATGACCCTTATTACAAAGGTGTTATTATAGATGCAGCCGCATTGTTTGAAAGTGGTATTGATAAAATTTGCGACTTTACAATTGCAGTTGTAGCCCCAGCTCGCTATCGAATGCAGAGAATTATGGATAGAGATGGAATTACAGAAGAACAAGCTGTTACACGTATGCGTGCGCAAAAGTCTATCCACTATTATACGAAACATGCAGACCGAATCATACACAACGCACCGCCATTTGATGTTCGAGAAAACAGTCAATGGAAAGTTAAATTTCTTCCAAATGAAGAATACGAAGCTTTAAAAATGAAATAAGTTTTTAATATAAAAAACAAGACGTCTAAGACGTCTTGTTTTGCTTTGATGTACTAAAAGTTGTTATAGAGCCACTTTTGTCCGCCAGGGGTATTCTATATTAAATACGAATATTTTTGACTAAAAAATTGAAGGAAATGAATAATGATACAACAAAATACACATTGTACCGTCGAAACAATTGGAACGGTAAAAGATGTGCGAAGAACATATATTAATGACCAACCTGTCGCTGCTGTTACAATCCAATATATGATTTGCGGCAGAGATTATCAATTCACTGAAAATATAGATTGCCCACTAGAAGCGGTGGTGATTGGTCATCCAATTAAAATCGCATATAATCCACACGCGCCTGCTCAGGCACATATCATCGGAAATAGAATCTAAATTACATATCGCAAAATAAGGGAGATTGTATGAGAATCACAAAAGATGCATTACAAAAAACTTCACATGTAGTAGCCTTAATTACTGATGTTCAAAAATTAGACATCGGTCCAACAGGCGAACATGTTGATGAAATGTATCATATTATGTTTGAATACGAACTTGGACATATGTGGATTGGTGTTAGTGATTATTGGACTCTAACAGAAACCAATCGTTATGTCCCTAAAATTGCTGATGTAGTTTTAAATTTCGATGGAATTACATCCATTGTAACAAATATACAAAATGATATTGTTTCTTTTGTTGCAAATGCACAATTTAAAGAAGTAAAAGAACAATACGAGGAACAAAAGAACGACATTGTTCCGAATATTGTTCCGATAAATAATGATTTTGTTCCGCAAGAACTGATTGAATGGGTTTTTATGTCCAAAGAAGGATTGAAATCCAAACTGGAAATGCCCACTGAGTTAGAAGGGGCTTTTCAAGAAACAAAGGCTTTATTACAAGGCCTAATTTCTACAAAATTCGACTGAACTTTGAACTTTTAGTGAATGTTGCGTGAATACCTATCCATAACTTGGTATTTCATATATAATAGAGTTGACTATTTATACAGAGGTATATTACTAAATGCTTAATTACGAAATTTATGATAATAAAAAAGAAAATTGGGTAGTCTTCCTTCACGGAATTGGAGGCAGCACTTTAACGTGGAAAAAGCAGATTGAAGCTTTTTCGGAAAAATACAATCTATTACTACTTGACCTACAAGGTCATGGTAAATCTAAATCCGATGCAGCTGTCACAGTTAAATCTGTAAACGACAGTATCAAGGAGGTTTTAGATTATACTGGTATTAAAAAAGCAGACTTTGTTGGAATGTCTATGGGTACTTTGGTGGCAGCACAGTTTGCTATTAAATATCCAACATATGTTAATTCTCTTGTACTTGGTGGAGCTGTTATTCAGGTAGACGGTATTTATAAATTGGCAATGAAAGGTGCTGGTTTAATTAAACATGTATTACCTACAAGAATGCTTTACAAAATCTTTGCGGGAATCATTATCCCTGCTAGATGGCACAAAAAGTCGAGAGATATTTTCTTACGAGAGAGTAAGAATATGAAGCGTAAAAACTTCTTGTCATGGATGGAATACATTAGCATTTCAACCAATCCGAAGAAGATTTTAGATAAGCTAAAGGCATTGGGCATCAAAATTCTCTTTGTATCGGGAGATCATGATGTTTGCTTTGTAAAAAGCGTTAAAAAAATGGCCGCGTATATAGATAATGCTAAATTAAACATTATTAACGCATGCGGACATGTTTGTACTATTGAAAAATATAAGGAATTTAATAACTTGGCATTAAGTTACCTCAAATCAATACATATGCCAAAAATCGCACTCAACGGATAAGTTGAGAGAAAGGGGTAAAAGGTGGCAAAGAAGAAGACTAAACAACCGACCACCAAACGTTATAAAAACGTTTTTATGAGAGTGGCACTTTTATTTGTGTTGCTCCACTTTACTAATACCTGTATCCAATTATTATTTGAGTATCGAGACGCTCGCAAGGAAGAAGTTAGATTAAATCAGCAAGTTGTAGAATTGCAAAGAGATGTTAATTCGTTAGAAAATTTACTGGACAATTCAACTGAAAAAGAAATGATTGAAAAAGCCGCAAGAGAACGATTCGACTATGTATATCCAAATGAAACAATATATATAGCGGCACATTAATCTAGAGTCTGAGGTTTTATCATGTTACGAAAAAAGAAAATATCAATTTTATTCATAGCAGACACTCACAATGATTTACAATTTGATAAAAATGCAATCGAATTAATGAAGAAACAAGAAAAATATGATTGTTGTATTCTTCTAGGAGACCATTCTGCAATTGATTTGAAAATTGTGCAAAATCTAGTTCCTAATGACAAGCTGTTTGGAGTTTTGGGAAACCATGATGCAAAAGATGCATATCAACATACTGGAATTAAACACATACATGGCGAACCTGTATTTGTGAAGGGTGTTTCTATTATTGGTTTGAGCGGTAGTTTTAAATATAAAGATATAGATACATATGCTATGTACACTCAAAACGAAAGCATGGATATAGCTGCAAAGTTTCCTCCATGTGATATCTTTGTGTCTCATGTTAAACCATTGCCTTTAAAATACATTCAAAGCGAAAGTGTTTTAAAAGATGGTTTGGCTGGCGTAACCACATATATTGATAACAATAAACCCGCATACCATGTACATGGACATATGCACACAGAAAGTGTCGAAATTCTCGGGGCAGGAACTACCAGTTATGGAATATACGGTACAAAACTAATCACATTTAGGATTTAATTCACACACGACTATGTCGTGTGTTTTTTCACTTAAGGTCATAGTCCAAACAAGCATAAATTCATAGCACCCTGCATCAATATGATAAAACAGCTATAATATTTTAGTAACACAAATAGTTATTTGAGGAATTAAACATATGAATAAAATAAATAAAACAGCATGCTCTGCGCAGGTAGTTGGACATATCTCTGACAAAACATTGAGAGGATCTGATTTTCCAATATCAATCTCCGTTGAATATTATGTAAATGATAAATTGTACACTATTACAGAAACAATTAAATATGAAAGAAAAGCGGTGAAAATTGGAGCTATTTCGATTGGGCAAAAACGAGTACCGAAAATTGGTAGCATTCGTATCGATTCTCCAACGTTAATCGCATACAATCCAAACAATCCACAAGAAGCCTATTTAGTTGAGAACGAAGGATGTGATAATATATGACAATTGAACAAGAAGTAAGCATGTCATATAAAGATTATGTTAATCATTTGTTGTCTAAATATGGCGCGGCACAATATGATTATTTTGCAAACGAGAACTGCAAGTCTAAAAACCCAAAACTTTCACGTGTAAAAGAAGGGTTGTATGTACATCATATTGATGAAAATAGAGCAATTCTATTATCAACTCCTGATGTTGCCAGATTATATCCTTTTGAATACCAAAAGGCGGACCGATTGGTTTATTGCAATGCTATGGAGCATCTATTGCTGCATATAAAAATAAGTCAAGAAACAAATCCTGGTCAAGACCGATTAACATTTGGAATTGGTGGTACAGAAATGATTTGGCTGCAAATTAACGGATGGTTTGAACGTGGGCATGTCGGGGGATGGAAGAGAGACGCATTTGCAGTAATAAAAGATCGTTATAATGATTATATTATTATAATGAAACATTTGAAAAATTTTATTGAATCCGACGAACGTTTGTCACAAATCTTCAAAAAACCTGCATTAGCGTTAAACTGGCAGGGTTACTTGATGAAAAAGGTTCATGATGACATATATAACTAACAGCGAGTATCACTCGCTGTTTTTTTTGAAGCCCTATATTCTATATTTACTATATAAAATAGAGAAAAGGGGCCTGTTTATGATTAAGAAAATCAAGACCAATTTCAAAAGATTTGCAACGGGCAAATCTGGCTTTTCCCTCGTAGAATTGATTGTTGTAATTTCAATTATGGCTATTCTTACAGCCATTTTAGCGCCAACTCTGGTTGGATACGTTGAGCGTTCTAGAGCTCAAAAAGACACAAGTCAAATGAGCGAAGTTGTTAATTCCGCAAGACTAACATTAGGGGAACTAACAATTTATGATGAAATGTTACCGTTTGTAGTAGCTGATAATTTTAGCTGCTACGCGGATGGTAACGCCGCAACAAATATTGATGCTAATAAAAGAATCACCAAACAACCAGATCACTGGATTTATGAAGATGCAGCAAGAAAGCTGGACGAAACACCATATAAACCAGATGGTAAAATGCGTGGTTTAACTATTACAATCAAACCATCCGAATCTGGCTTATACGCTTTAAAAGATGGTGTTGTAAATCAAATGGGAGATGAATCGACCAAGAAGGGTAACTTGGCAGGCACAAAGATGTCTGACCCAGAATGCGAAGGTTTTTATAACAGATTGCGCTCATCTATTGGAGATTCATTACAAGCATCTTCATCAACTTATAAACATAGCGATTATACGATTTTTATTAGAATGGGTACCACAGGTGGTAATCAAGCTGAAAACCAAGATGCTATTGAGGTATGGGGACAGTTTAATGGTACAAATTTACCTGACACCACTGGCTCAACATCGGTTGGGGCAGGAACACAAACAGCTCCCTCAGGTCAACCTGGTGGTGGCTCTGCTCCCGTTGTGTTGCCTACAAAAGGCCAAGCTCTCGAAGAATATTCTTGGGCCGAAGTACAACAAATTGTTCAATCAGGCAAAGCAACTGAGTATGGATTTGCCGTTGGTTCTACTAAAACATTACAAATCAATGGATCTACCAAAACAGCTACTATTATCGGTCTGAACCATCAAGGTGACGGAAATAATACGGCTACATTTATGGTTATGAATAGCATTGCAACGCGTAATATGAC
>JAEIGA010010802.1_pt1 | contig 13852 bp, 9 predicted proteins | sample 9270691 | NCBI WGS metagenome assembly JAEIGA01 (sample SAMN17057246, study PRJNA624740) | gut metagenome | biome: biome; isolation source: fecal sample | host: Bos grunniens | place: China: Xizang | collected 2019 | reverse complement strand
TTTACAAACTGACGACGGATAGGCGAAATACGATCGGTGAATACATGACCTTCTAAGTGATCATACTCGTGTTGGATAATACGAGCTGCAAAACCGTCATAGGTCTCCGTATGCTCGGTGAAGTTCTCGTCCATGTAACGAATAGTAATACTAGCAGGACGGATCACATTCTCGGAGATACCAGGAAGAGAAAGACAACCCTCGGAAAAAGTAGAATCTTCTTCACTCTCCTCAACGATTTCAGGGTTAATAAACACTTTCTTAAAGTCCTGACACTCAGGATAATCCTCTGCTAGTTCGGTACCATCAACAATAAAGAGTCGGATGGCTTTTCCGATCTGAGGAGCTGCTAGTCCACAACCTTCTGCTACTGCAAGAGTTTCCCACATATCGGAAAGGAGTTGTGAAAGGTCGAGTGACTCAGGAGTGATGTCTTCTGTGGGCTTACGCAGCACAGGTTGACCATATAGGTAGATTGGTAAAATCATTTGTTTCGTGTTTAATGTACGGCGCTAGGCGCCTACAGTTTATTGATTAGTGAAAGCTATCAAGATAGCCTTCGAGGATGATGCACGCAGCAAGTTTATCCACGACATTCTTGTCTTGGCGTTGGCTCTTCTTCATGCCGCCCGCTATCATGGCCTGGTGGGCAATGACGGAGGTAAAACGCTCGTCATACTCTTTGAGTGGCATATTGGGGAATACTTTACGAAAGCGATTGATGAAGGGTTGGATATACTGCATAGACTCAGAGTCTTCGCCATTCATTTGATATGGATGGCCTATAACCACCTCATCTACAATCTCTTTTGAAAAATAATCTTTAAGCCACTCTTCCAGGGTATGAGTGGGTATTGTAATAAGTGGATTAGCCGTTATACGGAGTGGGTCCGTAACGGCTAATCCTGTTCGTTTGCGACCGAAGTCTATCGCAAGTATGCGACCCATAATCCAAATTAAGAATGTTGAATTATGAAATTAGTATTATTTAGTCAGCAAGTGCCTCATACTTATCGTTCATGCCCAAACGATAGTAGAGCGAGCGGAGAGAGCGTTTGTAATCGTAGTTATCAGGCTCTAATTCGTATGCCTTCTCGAAGTATGGAAGTGCATTCTTGAATGCCGCATCAATCTCTACTTTTGCTTTTGCATATGCTTTGTTGTCCAAATATGCTGCATCATCATTAAGCTTATTACCTAGATCAACATAAGCAAAGCCTAATGTTTCAAGGAATAGTGCATTATTTGGCTCGATGGCAATAGCTTGCTCAAAAGCCTTAAATGCCTCATCAAAACGACCAATACGCGCAAGGATTGAGCCCTTTGAGTTGTAGTATTGACCCACATTTGGTTCGCGATTAATTGCTAGATCCAGATAATCAATAGCTTTCTCCTCTTGACCTGAGTTGATATAGAGGTTAATTAGATTTTGCATAAACCAAGGCTCCTCTGGGAATGCTTTGATGCTGTTCTGAATAGAGTTGATAGCATTCACTGTATCACCTTTTTCTAGATAGATTTGATAGATATACTCATTAGCGAAGATGATCTCCTTACGAAGTGCATTTTTAGTGGCTAATTCTGTGTTCATTCGCTCTAGTGTGGCAATTGCCTCATCATAGCGTTCTGCTTCGTATGCAAAGCGACCTGCATAGTAAAGACAAGTATAGTAGCTTGTATCGCGAACCAACTTAGCCAACTCCGCTGGATTATCTTGCAGAATCTTCATCTCGGGGATATTGCAGTGTGCAATAAACATATCATAAGCCAATGAAGGATTACTTGCTTCATATGCGTTAAAACCTGTATTAATCAATGCTTGATATTGGAAGTACTCTACTAACTTAGGAAGGATCAATTTAGGAGTACGAGTATCAAATTTCTCTTTTCCTTTTTTGTCATAAGTAGGAATAAGAGCCAACTCATAGGCTTTGTTCCAATAGTTCATTGACTCATAAACTGCATTACCCCATGCGTCCACATCAATATTACGACCTAATTGGCGGTTGAGGTTAATAGCATCAAATTGTTTGTAACCGATGTAACCAGCTACATACCAAGTATTTGCTTGATTTTTGGTTTCGTCGTTTTGTAAAGCCTCGTTGATTGCAGCGCGAGCACCAGCGTAGTCAGGTGTTTCTGAATCACAAAGATTGCGAGCCTTGCTTACATTTGCTTTTTGAGCGAAGCAGCCTGCGCCTACTAGCACGAGAGCTGCAAGAAAAATTGACTTTTTCATATTCTTGAAAGTTTTAAAAGTTTCAAAGTTTTAGGCGACAAAGTCGCATATTCATATTACTCTTCTACGGTAGTTGTTTCCTCTGTAGTAGTTACTTCTTCCGCAGTTTGCTCCTCTACTTCCTCTTTTGGTACGGTACAACCAAACATGAGGGTATCATTACGCTTTTGGAGCTCAATGAGTTTCACACCTTGAGTAGCGCGGCCGAGTACGCTAATAGCGTTCATAGCCATGCGGATAGCAGTACCTGACTTAGTGATAAGCATGAGGTCTTGATCATCGTTCACAGCCTCCATACCAATCAAATTACCCGTCTTATCGGTGATATTCATTGTCTTCACACCCTTACCACCACGGTTGGTAATGCGGTAGATTGGTTCGCCATTCTCGTCATCGAGCAATGTACGCTTACCGTAGCCCTTTTCAGAGATTACGAGAACAGTATCTTGACTACCCTCCTCTACGCAAATCATACCTACTACGCGGTCCTTACCATCTTCGTCGAGCTTGATTGCACGAACACCAGTAGCTGTACGACCCATTGGACGAACGGTATCCTCTGGGAAACGAACCACCTTACCATTGTATGAAGCCACCAACATTTGGCTCTTGCCATCAGTCAATGTCACGCGGATGAGGCGGTCATCCTCACGCAGACCAAGAGCAATGATACCATTAGCGCGTGGACGGCTATATGATTCAAGGGTTGTTTTCTTCATCAAACCATCCTTGGTAGCGAATATCAAATAGTGATTTTGTACAAACTCTTGATCGTTGAGGTTCTTCACATGGATAAACGCACAAACCTTATCACCCTTTTGGATATTGATCATATTTTGTAATGCACGACCCTTAGATTGGCGGTTGCCCTCTGGAATCTCGTATACCTTGATCCAATAAAGACGACCTTGCTCGGTGAAGAACATCATCGTAGAGTGCATATTCGCTTGGTGAACATACTCAATAAAGTCCTCATCGCGAGCCGAACTAGCCTTAGAACCTACGCCACCACGACCTTGCTGACGGAAGTCTGCCAATGGAGTACGCTTGATGTAACCCAAGTGAGAGATTGTGTTGACCATATCATCGTCTGCATACATATCCTCAGGATTGAACTCAGTAGCCATCTTGATAATACGAGTGCGACGCTCATCTGCATATTTCTCCTTGATCTCAACAAGCTCATTCTCAATCACTTCGTAACGCATAACCTCGCTGCCGAGCAATGCTTGCAAGTGTTGGATCAGTTGTTGAAGCTCCTCATACTCCTCTTTCAACTCATCAATCTTCAAGCCTGTGAGTTGCGACAGACGCATATCCACAATAGCTTTTGATTGCAAGTTATCTAAGCCGAAGCGTGTCTCCAAGTTTGCTTGTGCATCGGCTGGAGTACGACTTGCACGGATGATCTTCACTACTTCATCGATATTATCAACTGCGACGATCAAACCTTCTAATATGTGCGCACGAGCCTCAGCTTTCTTCAACTCAAATTTAGTACGGCGAACTACCACATCCATACGGTGCTCAATGAAGTTTGCCACCATATCGCGCAAGTTCAATAGTTGTGGACGACCTTTCACCAAGGCAATGCTGTTCACAGAGAAGCTTGACTGCAATGCGGTATACTTATACAACTTATTGAGTACCACTTGGGCATTCGCATCACGCTTAATCTCCACGATGATACGCACATCGCTCTTAGATTGGTCACTAATACCAGAGATGCCCTCGATCTTCTTATCGTTAACGAGATCTGCGATATTCTTCACCAAATCTGATTTCACTACGCCGTATGGCAACTCGCCAATCACAATACGCTCGCGACCATTATCCTCGGTCTCGATCTCTGCCTTTGAACGAATAATAATGCGTCCACGACCTGTCTCATACGCATCACGCACGCCTTGATAACCAAAGATTGTACCACCTGTTGGGAAGTCAGGAGCCTTGATATACTCCATCAACTCTGCCACGGTAATCTCTTCAGTCTCAGGTGCATTCACACGCTCCACAGCATTCTTTACATATGCCACGCAACCGTCGATCACCTCACCCAAGTTGTGTGTAGGCATATTGGTCGCCATACCCACAGCAATACCGCTAGCACCATTCACCAGCAAGTTAGGGAAGCGACATGGCAATACTACTGGTTCATTGAGCGAATCGTCGAAGTTTGGCTGCATATCCACAGTATCCTTCTCAATATCGCGGAGCATCTCCTCTGCAAGTCTAGAAAGACGAGCCTCAGTATAACGCATAGCAGCGGCATTATCACCATCCACAGAACCGAAGTTACCTTGTCCATCCACCAACACGCTGCGCATATTCCATGGCTGTGCCATACGCACCAATGTGCCATAGATACTACTATCACCGTGAGGGTGATACTTACCCATCACTTCACCCACGATACGAGCGGATTTCTTCGTAGGCTTGTCGCTCGTATTACCCAACTCATGCATTCCAAACAACACACGACGGTGAACTGGCTTGAAACCGTCACGCACATCTGGCAATGCACGAGCCACAATCACACTCATCGAATAATCGATGTACGAGGTTCGCATTTCCTCGTCAATCTTTACAGGAATAATTCTGTCGTTTTCAATCATATAATGTAATTTTTAATATTTTCTCTATCCAATTATTGCGCAGACTTTATTACTTTGTAATACCTCTGCACTCCACGCCAATGTATTTTCGTTGCAAAATTACTGCTTTTTTTTTAAACTACCAAATTTTTTACGCGTTTTTTTGCTTTTTTTTGTTTTTTCTTACAAACCCCAGTTTTTTGCCCTTATAGCCTTAAAACGAAAATAAAGCGCATTCCTACACTTTTCTACACATATTACACATAACCGCGTACGCAATCGCGCGCGCGACCCTAAAAAAATGCAAACAATTATCACTCGTTTTATAACTTTCAACACTATATCCATTTCAACTTACTAACTGCTATTTATTAATTAGTGATTAGTTAGTTATTAGTTAGTGATTAGTTAGTTATTACTTAGTTATTAATATAATCTTATAGAAATTTTGAAATAAATTTCAATAAATAGTGTAAAGTGTTTTGTCACATCATAAATTTTCATTACCTTTGCAAACGAATATTTCACATGTAATGCCAGAGATATTGCTTCATTACATATGGCAAAAACGCATTTGGGCTGGTTTTCCGCAGAACACTACTGATGGAAAACCTATTGAAGTTATCTCCGTAGGTCAATATAACATACACGCTGGACCTGATTTTAGCAATGCCCATATACGCATTGACGGTCAAGATTGGATTGGAAATATCGAAATACATGTCCACTCATCTGATTGGTATAAACATCGCCATCATACAGATGCGGCATACGACACCACCATCTTGCACATAGTTTCTACTGCTGACAAAGAGGTCATCAACACCCGTGGAGAGAAAATCCCCCAATGCCAGCTCCACTATCCGCAGAACCAAGATTATCTGACGCAACTTTTTAGCCAAAGTACACTACACGATATCCCTTGCGGAAAACAGTTAATGGATGATCCTGCCATACTCACCAAAGGATGGAAAGCTACCCTATTGGAGAAGCGATTGGAATGCAAAAGACAATACATCAAACAATTATTGGAGATCACACAGGGTAGTTGGATGCATGCTTTTTACATCAGTCTTGCACACAATTTTGGTTTTCACACCAACGGTCTACCTTTTGAAACATTAGCATTGCAGACTCCACTATCATGTCTGCAAAAGCATAGAAATAGTCTTTTCCAACTCACAGCCATATTACTTGGCCAATCGGGGCTTTTGAAAGACACTTATAACGATAGCCACGAGAAAACAGCCCTATGGAACGAGTATTGCTTCTTACAAAAGAAATTCTCTCTGATTCCCTTAGAGCCTAGCCTATGGAAGAAAGCCAGAATGTATCCATATGGCGCACCAGAAGTGCGAATTAGGCAATTTGCACATTTAATCTATCAGTCGGAGCATCTGTTCGCAGATCTCATGGGTGTAACTTCAATAGAACAGATGATAGATACACTCAGTTTGCAGTATAGCAACGACGAGATATATGCTCATGTAGTGCGCCCAATGCCATTGGGAAGAAAATCAATAGAGATACTACTTATCAATACGGTCATCCCATATCGATACGCTTATACGCAAAATCCATTGACTATTGAAGCTGCTATCCGTTGGCTAGAAGACATAAAAAAAGAAGATAACACCATCATTCGACAATGGAAGAGTCTTGGACAAGAGATTCACTCGGCTGCTGATACGCAAGCATTGATTCATTTGTATCAAAACTACTGCCAACCACATTTATGTTTCAGTTGTCAGATTGGACATCAAGTGTTTGGTTACAAGCAATTGGAATTATTCTAACCAAAATATTTATTAAATAACATGAAAAAGATTCTTTTATCAATCATGGTTATAGCAGGTTTTGCTGCTTGCCACAAAGTTCAGCCTATCGATCGTAATGCTGACACACAAAATCCGATTATGCCTATCGTCTATTATGGCGAGGAAGATGGTAGTGAGGTTATATATTTAACAGACTACCTGCCACAAGTGGCAGATTTCAATACATTAGAGTTTGTCACTACTGACGGATATGAGGTAGTGAGCATGGAGAATGGATTATTGACACTCAAAGGCAACAACACACTAGGTGTACTCTCCGTTACTGACAAAGCAACGAATATTACCTATGATATTCCAGTATTGCCAAATGCTGTATACGAGGTAGGTATGACCACACAATCATTTACACAAGACCAAGTGGTAGTGAAGCTATTGAGTGATTATGAAAACATGGATTGGTTGGTACTTTGGCAAGATCAAAAATCCACCCAAGAAGTGAACTACGATCCAGAAACAAAACAAGCAACAATCGCTTTGGAGAAAGCATGGAAAAAGAGTAAAGGCCGTAGCTTCGTACGCGTATATGCCTACGCGGATGGCAAAAAACTCAATGACTTGCTCATCCCTATGGAGAATGGCAAAGTAGTATGCTGTGCTAAACAACTCACTCGTCATGACGACCAAGCACAAGTGCTCTACTCATTGATGATTGACCGTTTCCACAACGGCAATACTGCTAACGACTGGAAGATGAACAGTCCTGAGGTTCTGGACATTGTGGACTACCAAGGTGGTGACATCGCAGGTATCACACAAAAGATTAAAGAGGGATTCTTCAACGAATTGGGTATCACCACCATCTGGATATCTCCTATTACCCAAAATCCATGGGATGCGTGGGGTTTGAATAAATTCCCTAACGGCAACAAATACGATAACACAAAAGCATACACCAAGTTCTCTGGTTATCACGGCTATTGGCCTATTTTCGCAACTGAGGTAGAAAAACGCTTCACCACAGATGAGGAACTTCACGAGATGTTGGCTGTGGCTCACGAACATGGTTTGAATGTTATTCTTGATTATGTGGCTAACCACATGCACATCAACTCTCCTACCCTACAAGAGCATCCTGATTGGCATACCGATAGTATCTTGCCAGACGGTCGTCGCAACTTTGAGTTGTGGGATGAGGCCCGTCTCACCACTTGGTTTGATGTACATATCCCTACCCTTGATCTTGAGCGTCCAGAAGTTTGCTCTCCTATGATTGACTCTGCGCTCGTATGGCTTGAAAAATTTGACTTCGATGGTTTCCGTCACGATGCTTGTAAGCATATTCCGTTGAATTATTGGCGCGAGTTGGGTGCCAAGATGAAACAACGCTACCCTAACCGCCACATTTGGATGATTGGCGAAACATACGGTGATACAAAACTCATTGGTTCGTATGTTAAGAGTGGTATGCTGAATTCACAATTTGATTTCAACATCTACCATACTGCTATTGATGTATTTGGCAAACCAAACCAATCTCTCACGCGTATGAACGAGACCATCTTGGAGTCACTTGCAGCATATGGTTCGCACCATACTATGGGTAATATCTCTGGCAACCACGACAAATGCCGCTTCATCTCTTTGGCAGGTGGTGCAGTCAGTTGGAACGAAAGCGACAAAGCTGCTGGATGGGAGCGTCATATTGGAGTTACAGCTGACGGAGATGCTACCAAAGAAGAGCAAGCATACAAAGCTGCTATGCTCATTGAGGTTATCAATCTAACTATTCCTGGTGTACCTTGCATCTATCAAGGGGACGAATATGCAGAGGCTGGTGCCAACGACCCAGACAACCGCCATATGTTAAAATTCGAAGGTTTAAGCGAGCGCCAACAACAATTCCGTGACGAAGTACGAAAACTCGTACAAATGCGTCGCAACTCATTACCTCTCATTTATGGCGAGTACATCCCTGTGACCGTTACAGACAAACTCCTTGTTTTCGATCGCACATACATGGGACAAACCGTACGCGTAACCATCGATTTGGATAAACTTGAATATTCAATTCAATAATTTTATAAAACTTTTTAAAACATGAAAAAACTTTTTATTGCTGCACTTGCACTACTCGCATTGGTATCATGTGCACCTAAACAACAATGCAATGCTGTCCATACCAAATGGGCTTATGACGCAACTATCTACGAACTCAACACTCGTCAAGCAACTGAAGAAGGTACTTTTGCTGCTGCCGAAGCTCTCCTTCCTGAAATCAAAGAAAGTGGTGTAGATATCATTTGGATCATGCCTATCCAACAAATTGGTGTTCTTGAGCGCAAAGGTACATTAGGTAGCTACTATGCTATCACCGACTATTGCCAATTCAACCCTGAGTTTGGTACACGAGCTGACTTCGAGTCTTTCCTCGCAAAAGCACACGAACTAGGCTTGAAGGTGATTCTTGACTGGGTCGCTAATCACACTGCTCCTGATAGCGAGTGGACCAAAAACGATGGCTGGCACTACCGCGATAGCCTTGGCAACCTCATGGTACAATACGACTGGACAGACATCTCTAAACTTAACTACGACAACCAAGACATGCGTGCTGCTATGAAGCAAGCAATGCATTGGTGGATGGATACAATTGGTATCGATGGTTTCCGTTGCGATGTGGCTGGCGAAGTTCCTACTGATTTCTGGAACGATGTTATGGCTGAGATTCGTGTAAAGCATCCAGATATGTTCACCCTTGCTGAAGATGAGGCAGAGGCACAAGATCTCACTGAGAGTGCATTTGACATGTACTATGGTTGGGAACTCCACCACCTCATGAATGGCGTTGCTCAGGGCAGCAAGACAGTAGAAGACCTTTGGGGTTATTTTGCAAAAGTAGATACCACTATCCGCAAAGAGGCTATCCGTATGAACTTCACATCTAACCACGACGAGAACTCTTGGAATGGTACTGAGTTCGAGCGCATGGGCGATGCTACAGACCTCTTCGCTGCATTCACTTATGTTGTTCCTGGTATGCCTATGATCTACACAGGTCAAATGAGTGGCAACCACCATCGTCTAGAGTTCTTCGAGAAGGATGTTATTGACCGCGTAGAGAACGCACCACAAAAAGCTTTGTACAAAGGCCTCAATGACTTGCGTGCTAACAACCCTGCATTGTGGAGCAACGAGAAGGGTGCAGAGATGGTTCGCTTGACTGCTGACAACGATAAGGTATTTGCTTGCGTGCGCACCAAGTCTTGCCCTAAACATGGCGATAACACAGTGATTGCTATCATGAACATGTCTGCTGAGCCACAAACTGTAACTCTTGACCTTACTAATCTCGAAGGCGAGTACAACTGCTTGTGCGGCAAAACTATGACTGTGGAGGCTACTCAAACTCTTGAGCTTACCCCATGGAAATATATCATCTTGACTAAGTAATTCTTCTTAGATAGCAAAAGATAAGGTGTGTCATTACGGCACACCTTATTTTTTTATTAATAGATTTCTAGTTTTTCTATCGGTTCTTCTCGACTATTTTCCAAAGGGTAAGTTAGAAATTTTACTCGATCAAAATCTATCGTATGCATATCTATACATCGAATTGTACTATTGTACATCGTGCGATAGTATAAACGACGATTTTGCAAGTCCGTAGCAATCGTTATCTGAGTAGCACTTGGCATATTAGGCACCAAATCAGAATCTGTAAACTGTATACCTACTGGTATATCAAAATTATTCAACAAATGAAATGCTTGAACTACAGTATGCTCTATTTTCTCCAATCGTGGAGCAGTACTTTGAAAGAAAGCAGCACGCACAAAGCGTGAAGGAGGAGTCATATCGCCAGGTAATCCGTGCAACCCACTACCACCACCAAAAGCCTTCAAGTCTAGCGAACCTATCTCGCGTTGATGAATCGAACCAGAAGCCAAATTCACATAATTATTAAGATTAGTCAAATGCCATGTAAATTCAGGAGAGTTGGTCAACACTCCCAATGGATTCTCGTGTATCATCACTTGTTGATGTACAATCTCCACTACCACTTGCCTACCCGATGGCTCGGTTACGCGCCAATGGACAGTAGAAGCACGAGGATCAATACCAATCACGCGAATAGTGGGCATCAAGGCTATCATCTCATCAATGGTTGCACAAGTGCTGAGTACCCATGCCACAAACTGCATATCACTCACACACATTGACTTGTCCGCCTCCTTATACGGCATATATTCGCCATACTCAGGAAAATAGAACAACCCTGCTGCTAATCCCGCTTCGTTGATACCCTCCATGATAAACTCATCATTTTCCACGGCAATGCCCACATAGCCGAATTCAGCCGTAAACCTCTTGCCATTGCGCGTACCATCAGGCAGCCATGAACGCTGTTTCTGACCACGCGGAACAACCACACACATCGCATTTAGAGGTTCTGCCGCCCACTCAATAGTGCGTGCAGTGACAGCCATACTGTCAATCGTTTGCAGGGTTATACCCGTGCATGCTTGGGCTCTTGGTAGGCCCAAAGCTCCGGTCATAAGAAAGACCAATAAAAATACTTTTTTCATAGTTGTTAATTTTTTAGGTTATTTTAGAATAGCTCCTCGTTTTTTGCAGCATGATTACCCACCGCAAATACTTGGGCTACTGCTTCACCTTGTAAAACGATGCTTCCGCACATCACATAATTAGGTTGATCTACCTGCCCTAAATCGGGTTCCTTTCGCTGACTTGTTTTTGGACACTCAAATTTGCCATTCAGTATGTATTCACTGACTATAAGATCTGTTGATTCTAGCAATAGGGCATCTGCGGGTACCTCATCCCCAATACCTAGCAAAATCACATCTCCCACTACTATATCCTTACGAGGTATTAGACGCGTCTCGCCCTCTCGCACTACTCGTACTAAGGCATTGTCCCTCACCTCATTAATCCGTTTGAGTCGTTTATCTTTGTGGCGTTGAACGAGTCTGCGAATTGCTGCAATTAGTAATACACACCCAGCTACAGCAAGCAACATCAAAACACATGCCAAAAATGCAATCCATATCTCATATGGGATATTTCCTGTAAACAAATCTACCAGTGGAATGACAAATAGCATTACCACGATAACAACTAGCACTCCCCTGACAAACCACAAGGAAAGAGTTTGTGATGAACCTTCGGAAGTGTGGTACTTCAATTGTGCATGCGAAAGCGTGTTTGCACCAAAATAGCTGCGATTTTCTGCCACTTGCAGAGCAGTCAATCCATTGTACATGTGTGTCATAGTTAGTTAGTTTAAGTTGGTTAATGTTAGGTTTAATGGCATGAGCCGTTGTTAAATTCGCCGCAAAGGTACTACACTGCTAAAACATGCACAAAAAACAACAATATTGTTATTTTCGTCGCCTATATTTTAGGTTGGAAAACAACAATATTGCTACATCCACTTCAACCAATACTAAACTACTCTACCCCTATCTATTTCAACTGTTTCCACAGCGGATAATCCGCAAACAAACACTCGCCACCTGAATATTTCAAGCGAACACATGATGGATTTATAGCCACACGATACATGCTCTTATCCGCCGAGTCTTTTGGATAGTAGTAGTCTAGATCTTCTGCATCTATGATATGCTCAATCGTTGTACGCAGACGAGCTATATAGCCACGGATATTTGGTACATCTTCCATATACGAACGAGCATCAGCAACCGGTATCTCACGAAATAGATTGCAAATAGCATGATAGGTCTTTCCCAGACGCACCACATCTTTCTCCGACAATGGGTGATGTTGTCCCGCTTTTATCAGTCCGCCATAGTGAGTACAAAGCGACTGATGCAAGATAAATATATATGTAGCCAAATGCGTCGCACTCATCTGCACCTCCACCCCTCGCATCCAAATACGGCGAGCTGGTAAGTCAATCAATATACGATTCTCCTCACCATTGGTATGCTGTCGAGCTAAGAAATCAAACAACTGCTTATAAAAACCATGATATCGGAACAAACCCTTGGCACGCTTTGGAAGCTGATACTCTGGTTCGGTAATCAAAGTCTCATACTGATCTATAAATCGACGCACTTCATTAAGCACACAATCGGGTTCATCATCCAGACGAATCGTCAAGAAATTCACGAAACAGGTATCCTGATGCGCAGGATTAGATGCAGGCACATGAGATGTCCCCACATTGATGAGCAACGATGGCTCAATATCATAGAAATAATTATGATGCGACGAATTCGCTAAGTAGTCACGCGTAAAATTTTCGGTAGTAAAATTAGTAAGACGATCATACAGATTATTAAGCATTTCTACCGAAAGGCGTGGATTCATATAGCGAATAATGTCACATAAATATGTGCGATCCATTTCGCAAAACGAGCGGGTAAGTTTTGGAATATAAATAAACTCAAACTTCCACAGATGCAATAGATTAGCAATCAAATCGTATTGCTGCAATATCTCCTCATTGATAGCTGGCATATAGTCGCTTTCAATATACATCACATATTTTTCAGAGTTACTCCAGCCCTTGATTTGAGAAGAGATCAAGCGATATTTATCCTGCGTATCATTTAATGTCAGCGACAAAGTCAGTAGCAGCAGAGCTTCGCGTGCTACGCAGGTATTATCAGAGAATGCCGCTCTTTTTAGCACAGAGAAGATCTTTTTCTGCTCTGCGGGCACCATATGTCGAATATACCCAAGCGCATCGGCTTGCGAGAGAGACTGTGCTTCGTGCAATTCATCTTGGGAAATATCAAAAGTACAAACGATATGATTATAGAGCGCAATCTCCTCTTTGCATATCACATCATCTGACTTGATAAGGTCGGAAATCAAGCGAGCTATCGCTATTTTCTGATGGTGTCGCATAGACTAGATTTTATAAAAGGCGCTGCAAAAATAGTACTAAAATTTTATATATGCAAATACTGATATCATTTTTCACAAAAAAAATCAACTACTCTTGCGCAAAGGTAGCACAAGAGTAGCTGAATCCTATAATTAGACTAATGAAAAATCACTTCACCACAAACGCTCGCTCCAAGGACTGCGATACATTGATGATAAAGTCCCCCATTCCTTCGAGCTTGCTAATAATATCCATGTAATAGACGCTCGTCTGGTAGTTTTTGGTATTGCTCTCGATATCCTCAATCTCCGCCTCACGCAGATCATTGCGGAGGGTGTTGATCTCCTCCTCTGCATCGTATGCA
>JAEIGA010010801.1_pt1 | contig 13853 bp, 12 predicted proteins | sample 9270691 | NCBI WGS metagenome assembly JAEIGA01 (sample SAMN17057246, study PRJNA624740) | gut metagenome | biome: biome; isolation source: fecal sample | host: Bos grunniens | place: China: Xizang | collected 2019 | reverse complement strand
TTACTCTGCATACTCTGGTGTAGTATCGTCGATCGAGGTGATGACACCGCACTCTTGTGTCTTCGCACTCGCTGTAGGGAACGATTGCGCACCTGTGAGGTAAGGCGCATAGTTCGAAACGGTGAGTACGCCTGGAGCATTGTCGTTTGCGATAATGCTACCACCAACATTACACTTTGTGATGTGGTTTGTAGGGGTGTTGATACCCTGGATTGCACCATAGTAGTTGTTGTTTGCAGCAGTACCGCTCTCTGCTCTCCAATCTGGGATAGAGATTGTGCAGTACGATGTCGCATTCTTCAACTCTTTAGGAGCATAACCGCAAATACCGCCCAATACGCAACGGTGACCGCCATTGTCGGTTGGGATAAAGTCGTCAAACTTCTTCTCGATGGTGATGTCACCAGTGTTGATGATTGTACCACCTGTGAGAACACTGCTGCTATTAGGTGTTGCGAAGATACCTGCAATACCGAAGTTAGACTTTGGACATCTTCCTGCATAGTAGATGTCGCCACTATTCTCGATAACGCCACTTACGGTTGAATTTCCAATTGTTCCACCGATACCACCGATAGACAAACCGGCTGTACCCAACTGGTAGCCATCGTGGTAGATACCTGCGCTGTTCGATACATCCTTGAAAGTTGTAGCACCTGCATTACCAACTATACCACCGATACGCTTCGCGTTACTACCACCAGTGGTAGAAGATGTCTGATGAATAACGATACCCCACTCTACGCCTGTCTTTGTGCTATTTGTACAAGAGGTGTACGACGAGCCTCCTACCGAGTAGCCAATTACACCACCTACATAGTGTACTTTGTTCGCCTTCGCACCCTTGGCAAGAGTAATAACTCCGTTGTTCGAACAACTTGAGTATGCTCCAGCAGTCTTGTTAGCGGCAATGGTACCTCCGAGTGCGAGAGTGTTGTCTCCGCTGTTTCCGCTGAAGGTAACATCTCCCGTGTTGCTTACACTCTTGTACTCCTCGCCACCGATGATGTAACCGGCATAACCTGCAACATATGTTGTTGCGCTGTTAGTGGTCGATACCGATACAGCACCCGAGTTGGTACAAGAGCTGAGGTTTGCCGAAGCAAGACCAACGCCACCTGCTACATAACCAAGAGCCGACATTTTACCTGCTACGGTTACATTTGCTGTATTGTTTACCGATGTAAGAGCACCTGTGGTATAACCTACTGCACCACCGATGCTTGTCTCGCTCGAGAATGTTGCGCCCGAACCAACGGTGATAGCACCCGAGTTCTCACTCTTCGAAATAGCTCCCGTTGGATAGCCTGCAATACCGCCGATATGAGTTGACCAAGTGTTATCAGTGCTCTCTGCTGTAGGAGAGAATTTGCCATTGAAAGTTACCTTGTTGATGGTAATCTTACCTGCGTTGATATTCTTTGCGAGGTTTGTTACGCTGATAGTGTTCGAGAAATATGATGCCAAACCGCCAATGTGGATACCGTTTCCGGTGATTGAAATTGCCGAATCGGTCTTACCAATGGTTATGTTACCATAGTTCTGGAAGTCGCGCTTTGCCTTGGTATCGTATCCGCTGATACCGGCAATATCAATCTTACCATAAGTCTGGTGAGCCTTTGTAGTGTTCCACGAAGCGAAAGGTGTTACATTGGTGTAAACATTGATGTCACCACGGTTGATGAGATTAACCGCAGTTCCATCGGTAGTGTGGTAGCACGATACACCAACCACACCATAGCCTGGCTGGTTGTTTGAACGAAGGAGCGTTACATTACCCTCAACAGTGATGTCGCCATTTGCCTTATTCTCGCAATTGTGCACCGAGTAGTTGGAATAGGTAATGACACCGCCTACACGATAGTATAAATTCGAACCAGTTGTTGCGCTTGTATCTGTCGAAGCCTTAACATGGATAGGAGCATCGTTGGTACAATTGTCAAGAGCTACGCTTGCGTTCTGGTAAGAAACAACAACGCCCGCTACGCAAATACCCCAGAATGCAACATCGCTATCTACGGTGATGTTTGCGCCCTGGTGGTTGTGGCAGTTGATCAACTTAACAGGCTTCGATGTTCCGATTACACCTCCTACATACAAAGCCTTAATCTTACCACCCGAGATGGTAATTGTACCGTAGTTGTTGTTATTCTCGATGTCGTGGCAGCTCTGAGCAATAACACCTGCAACAGAGGTAGAGTTGTAGTCCAACTCGCCAGTACCCGCACCATTCGCGTTGAACTCGATAGCACCATAGTTGGTGTTGCCTGTGAATGGCGAGGTATTGGTATTTACACCCATACCTGCAACACCTGCTACATGCGGAACATAGAGCATTGCAGCCTGATTGTCGAGATACTTGATAAGGCCTGTGGTCTTTGCCTCGTTACCGTTTACGCAGTTGGTGATGCCACCAGCCAACGAGTAGCCTACAACGCCACCAACGCAAGGGTGAATAGCAACAGTGTTGTCGCTCTTTGCAACCTGATTAACGGTGATGTTAGCCTCGTTAACGCAGTTTTTAACATCGCCGTAAGAAGTACCTACAATGCCTGCGATGTTTACAGTGCTATACTTGTTTGCGTCCGATGCGATAGTTGCGTTAGTGTTGCTAACGGTGATTGTACCCGAAACCTTACAGTTGAGAATGTTGCTCTGCTCACCCTCAGCAAGAACACAAGCCACAGCACCCACAACCAAACGGCCATTCGATGCGATATTTACATTTGCAAGGTTGAGGTTCATAATGGTTGAAGCGGTAGAGCCGAACAATGGAGCGTTCAAACCGGTGATGGTGTAGTCGCTACCATCGAGAATCGAGTTGTTGAAGCCATCAATTGGTGTCCAATCATAGCCACTCATATCGATATCTGCAACAACCTGCGCTGCCGAGTATGTCTCAGCGAATGAACCACCTGCTACCAAAGTAGCAAACTTAATCAAAGCGTCTTTGCCGTCAATCTCGAAGATAGAGCCGTTAGCCTCGGTCGAGTTAGGGCCATAGGTGAACTCCTTGAACTCGCGAACAGCACCTGCGATGATAGGCTTAGCAATGGTGTTGAAAGCAACGGTCATCTTGTCGTTTGCGGTGTGCAATGTAACAGCGAATTTGCCGTAGGTGCCCGCAGGAACTGCGATGTGGATATACTGCGCCTCAGCACCCAATACCAAAGGCTCGGCAAAGGTTACGGTTACAGCGTTAGATGCGCCCTGCTGAGCCTTCAATGCGCCGTTTGTACAATCTACGGTGAAAGGACCTGCAATTTTGCCAACCTCAGACTTAGCAACGACGCTTGTGAGAGCCTCGCCATTACCATTGACAGCCAAACGAAGAACTCCTGCGAGGTGATGCATTTCGATCTTGTCGCCAATAGCTGCGGCGTAGCCATACATAGGAGCCGCACCATTGCAGAATGAACCCTCAGTGTACTCCTGAGTAGCGAGGAATGTAACAGGATAAACACCCTCGCTTACAGCCTCAATGTTTGTTGTTGCTGGATAGACAACATTGAATGGGTGTGTGAGTTCGCCCAACAACGAGAATGTTGTTGCCGCATATCCTGCCTGACCTGCTGTAAGTGGAGTCGATGCGATGCCATTCACTGCGATAGCGTCGCCCTCGCTCCAAACAACAGGGTAAACATCACCTGCCTTCTCGCCGAGCTGAGTACGCGACTCCTCCAACGAGATGGTGATTTCAGTAAGACCGTTGGTGTTTCCGAGCTTTACGCCAAGGTCCTCAGTTGCGTCGGCAACGCAAGAGAATGCAAGCACTCCCGCCACAACTGACATGAAAATTTTTGATAAATTTTTCATCTTTTTGGTTTTTAGTTAGTAAATAAATTATCTCTTTGTTTTCGTTCGTTTCTGTTTTTTCTAACTTACAGTTAGCGCGCAAAGGTAATAAAATTTTACGATACTCACCTATATATAAATGAAAAATTTGCGAAAATATGAGAAAAAATGTAATTTTGTTCAACGAAATTTAACCTTTCGAGAAAAGAGGTATCTTTATAAGTGAACTCGGACAGATGAAGGAGAATGCGACAGAGTTGATTGCTCAATTGAGGAGCAATGCGGTCGAGGCTTTCGACCGGCTGATTGAGCAATATGGTGATAGGCTCTATTGGCATATCCGTCGTGTGGTTGTGCAACACGAGGAGGCGGAAGATGTTATGCAGGAGACCTTCGTTCGAGCTTACACCTCTATTGCCGATTTTAGAGGCGAAACAGAGGGCTCTTTGACAGCATGGTTGTATAGAATTGCTACCAATTTGGCAATCAATGCGTTGCGTAAGCGTAAAAAGTGGGCTTTCTCGTCGCTCGACTCGGTGCGTGGCAGTTTGTTGGCAACATTCGAACACGAGATTGAACCCTCGGCAGACGAGATTGTCGTGCGACTGCAAAAGGCGATTTTGGCACTTCCTACAAAGCAGAGGTTGGTGTTTAATATGCGCTACTACGACGAGTTGTCGTTCGAGCAGATTTCGCAGGCTACGGGACAGAGCGTTTCGACACTGAAAACGAACTACCACTATGCTGTCAAGAGGATTAAAGAGCAGGTTAGTGTTATTGAGATAGAGGATTGATTATGAAAGAGATGAAAAAGATGCCTTACAAGGTTGAAGAGGGTGCAATTGAGCATACGAAGTACCGCGCAAAGATGGCGGTGCGAGAGGCGGCTCACCCTGTGGAACGACATTCGCATAAGGTGCAGTGGCGTTGGGCTACGGCTATGGCGGTGGCTGCGGTTATCGTTGTGGGAGTGATAGGTTTTGTGAAGTACTACGATGAGATTGCTAAACCACTGTCGCCTATGGAGGCTTTGATTGCCGAGATGAAAAATGCACCAGATGAACTTATCAACGATTGGGCTGTTGATACATGCTATTATTTGGAAGATGAAAATTCGTTATAATATTGTTAAACATTTATATTAGAAGATGTTATGAAGAAAGTTTTTGTTTTATTGGTGGCGGTTGCAACAATGTTTGCACAAGGCGCATTTGCGCAGGAAAAGAGTCAGTCAACCGATGCTCAAAAGGAGGCTGCAAAGGCGAAGCGTGAGCAGTTGATGCAGACTCGTTTGGAGTTGCTCAAAACCGAGTTACAACTCAGTGATGAGCAGTTGGTGAAGTTTGAGCCTGTCTATCGTAAGTTCCGTGGTGAAATTCAGCGCGTTACGGGTGCAAACAAGGAGGCTCGCATGAAGAAGGATCAGATTACTAACGACAATGCGCTGATTGTTGTGTCGGCTCGTTTGGCAAATAATATTCTTACCTCCACAGTGAAGCAGCGTTACCTTTTGTTGTTTGCTGATGTTATCGAGCCATTGCAGATAATGAAGCTCTACCAGGTAGACGAAAAGGTGTCGCGCGAGGCTCATAAAATAATGAAGTATCGTCAGCAGGCTGAGAATATGGATAATAAGAAATAACCCTCGTTTTATAAATTCTGACGAAAAGAGCATGCCCAAAAAATTGTTGGACATGCTCTTTTTTTTTGTATATTTGCATCAAAATAGAATAATTATGGAGTTACATTTCGTTGGCATAATCATTGGTGTTGCAACTTTTTTCATTATAGGGCTGTTTCACCCGTTAGTTATTAAGGGTGAATACTACTTTGGTGTGAAATGTTGGTGGGTGTTTGCATTGGCAGGAGTGGTGTCGGTTTTGGCATCGCTGGTCGTGGCAGACATATTTTGGTCAACATTGTTGGCGGTGGTGGGAGCATCGTCGTTTTGGAGCATTAAAGAGTTGTTCGACCAGCGTGAGCGAGTACGCAAAGGCTGGTTTCCTAAAAATCCGAAGAGGAAGTAGTGTTTATAATTGCTATTTTCATACTCTCGTTGCTCATTATTTGGGCTGACTGGGTAGCATACAACAGATATGTTGCTCGTAGTGGTTGTGGCTATCTGCGGTGGGGCGTGGCTACCTTTCTTGTAGCATCGAATCTCCTGCCATATATCGCTGTGGCGATGATGTGGCTGAGCAATACGCCAACGATGGTGTCAAAGATGTGGTTGCTCACTCTCTACGCTTTGCTGTCATTATCGCGTCTTGGGCTGTATGTGGGTATTCTTTTAATAAAAAATCGCTACGCAAAATGGGTTGTAGGGCTTGCCCTCTGCACGATTGTTGCTTGGGTTCTTCTTGTCGGTGTGGTTAGCACACGCAAGGAGTTGACGGTGAAGTGCGCCGAGATTGTTTCGGCTCGACTCCCCAAAGCATTTGACGGCTACCGCATAGCGTTCTTTTCGGATTTGCATATAGGCTCGCTAACCTCGGCAACAGAGATGTGTAAGCGACTCGTGTCAATGGTTAATGCACTCGGTGCCGATTTGGTGGTCTTTGGTGGCGATTTGATAAATGCTCGTTACGACGAACTTTCGCCGGAGTTGGCTTCGGTTCTGGGAGGGCTGAGAGCAGACGATGGCGTTGTGGCAGTACTCGGCAATCACGATACCGGAGTTTATGTTCGAGATACGGTAGCTTTGCCTATCGAGGAGAATACGCGACTTGTCAAGGAGCGTATTACTGCGATGGGGTGGCGAGTGCTTGACGACAGTTGTGAATATATTGTGCGAGGTTGCGACACGATAACACTAATAGGCATAGGGCTTTCGCGCGAACTGCTCGAACATCGTCATTCGGCAAGTGTTGCCGACTCACTCGACTTGCGACCAATCTACAAGAGTGTTCCGCGTGATAAATTCAATATCACGGTGTCGCACATGCCGCAGATATGGCGTAAGGTGGCGGTGCTCGGATATGGCGACTTGGTACTCTCGGGCCATGTTCATGCAATGCAGATGAAGTTGTGTATCGGAGGTGGCGGGTTCTCGCCTGCGCAACTGATGTATCGCGAATGGAGTGGATTATACAAGGAGGGCGAGAACCATCTATACATCACCGATGGAGTAGGAAGTGTGGGCTTCCATCTGCGAATAGGCGCTCCGCCCGAAATAACGCTTCTGACACTGCGTTGCATCTCCAATTAGCACCTTGTGAGCGCACCTCACCGACACGAAAACGATTTGGCAATGAGACGAATTTTAATCTTTTTTTCGATGTCGGTGGTTATGGGTGCAACAGCACAATCCACCTCTCTTACTTTTGATGATGCTCTGTTGCTTGGAATGGAGCAAAATCCTGCGGTTGTAGCCTCCAACTACGCTGAGCAGGCGGCACATCGTGAGCGTCAGGCAGCAATAGGTCTATTTATGCCGAGAGTATCGGTTAAGGGCGCTTATACACATCTCGATAAGGATATCAAAATAGACCTTAATCACCTGAAAGTTGGTTTTTCGGGAGCATTAGCACCCGTTGTACCTCCCATTGCAAATGCTCTATCTCCGCTGTTAGGGTTAGATTTTTCCTATACATTGCAACAACGAAACACCGCCTTTTTGGGTGGTGATGTTGTCGTGCCGATATTTGCAGGAGGTAAGATTTGGACCGCCAATAAGGCTGCAAAAATTAACGAGGAGCGCACTGCTGAACAGAGCCGTCAGGTGCGTGGTGCGTTGTTGGTGGAGATTGTCGAGCGATACTTTGGCGTGGAGTTGGCAAGGCGTGGCGTTGCAATACGCGAGGAGGCTGTTGATGTGGTTGGGCAACATTTGCACGATGTCGCCCTGCTCGAAAAGGAGGGTATGGCGGTGGAGAGCGAACGGCTCTATGCCGAGTATCGACTGGCGGAGGCGGAACGCGAGTTGCAACGGGCAAAACTGCAACTTGCAACTGCTCAAAAGGCTCTGCAAACATCGCTTGGTGTGGAGCAGGTCGTGATGCCATCGACACCAATGTTCCTCGTGTCGAAAATTGAACCGTTGGACTATTTTAAGGCAATGGCCGAGTTACACAATCCCCAACTTGGCGAGGTTGATAGGTTGCGCGAACTCGCAAAAATGAATCTACGCCTTCGTTGCGCCGACCTCTTCCCTGAAATTGTCGCTATGGGAGGTATGGTCTTTTGTAATCACCAACTTACGCCTCTTGTACCGCGTATGGCTGTGGGTGTAGGGCTGAATTTTAAGATTTTTGATGGTCTGAATAAGGAGTATAAGGTTTCGGCTGCACGCCTGCAATTGCGCAGGGTTGAGGCGTTGGAGCAGGAGGCTGAGCGAGATGTTCTGCTGCTTGTCGAGAGCCTATATAATAGCGTGCAGACGGTGCTTGCAACGGTGTCGGCAGTGGAGCGTTCGGAACGCTTTGCCGAGGAGTTTTTGCGAGCAAAACGCAATGCTTTTCGTGAAGGTGTGGCTACCGCAACCGATGTGATAGACGCCTCACTCAACCTGTCGCGTGCAAAGTTGGAACGAGTGCAGACTGCTTACGAATTAGATCTCGCTTTGGCGCGTTTGTTGGAGGCTTCGGGTATGGCAGAGGCGTTTGTGCAATATCTGCACGCCTCGACTGCGCAGTCTGTTTTTTAATAGAGTGTAGAGATGAAAAAGGCAAATATTTCACTTATTGTTGTGTTAGTTCTTCTGATTTCGATAATTATCTTCATCGGCTATCGCTGGGGAAGGCAAAGCAAGATAAAGATGCAGGGCTTTGTCGAATGTCGCACTTTGCGTCTTTCGTCGAAGATTGCCGGGCGAATCGAAAAAATCTTTGTGGAGGAGGGCGATTCAGTGCGCAGAGGTGATACTCTGTATATGATTTCCACGCCCGAACTCGACGCTAAATTGATGCAGGTCGAGGCTATGTTGAGTGGAGCAAGGGCGATAGATGAGAAGGCAAAGGCGGGAACGCGCAAGCCTATAATTCGCTCCGCGCACGATATGTGGCAGAAGGCGAAAGTGGGTGTTACGCTTGCTCGTCAGACCTATGAACGAGTGCAAAGGCTCTACGCCGAGGGTGTAGTATCGGCACAAAAACGCGATGAAGCGCACGCTTCGTTGGCCGCTGCGCGCGCTACGGAGCGTGCTGCTAAGTCGCAATATCTGTTGGCTGTCGAGGGCGCTTCGCGCGAGGATAAGGCTGCTGCTGCGGCTCAGGTGCGTCAGGCACAAAGTGTGGTCGAGGAGGTCGAACGATATTTGGCGGATAGGGTGGTCTATGCACCGACTGATGGTGTTGTGGCTACGGTTGTTGCGAACGAAAGCGAGATTGTCGGTAGCGGTTATCCCGTTGTAACAATAACCGAGGACGATACGGCAAAGGCAGTTTTCAATATCCCCGAAACATATCTTCCGCAAATCGCTTGTGGTTACCATTTCGAGGCGGAAGTGCCGGCACTTGACAAGCGGGTAGGATTTGAGGTGGTGTATATCTCGGCTGAGGCAGATTTTGCTACGCAGAGTGCCACTTCGGCACGGGGTGATTTCGATATTCGCACTTTCGAGGTTAAGATGCGACCGCTGAGTAGTGCGGTACCATTGCGTGAAGGTATGAGTGTTATTATAGATTTGGAAAAGCCCAAAGAGCAATGACTGTAAGGCGATTTTTATCGGGCGTAACAACTTCGGCAAGGCGTGAGGTGAGGCGCATTTTTACAGATGGAGAGTATCGTGCGGTGTTGGTGTGGCTACCTTTGAGCGTGATACTCTTTTTTGCCGTTTTCTTCTCGCAGGAGGTGGTCGGCTCATTGCCCGTGGCGGTGGTCGATGAGGATAATTCACACCTCTCTCGTCGCCTTGTGTCGATGCTCTATGCTACGCACGAAACAGCCATTGTTGAGGAGGTGGCAGATATGGCTGAGGCTCGCTCAAAACTCCTTGCAGGCGATGTTGTAGGTGTTGTGGAAATTCCAGATGGCTTTGCTAAGCAAGTATTGTCGGGGGTGCCGGCAGTGGTGGTCTATTACGATTCGGGAACGAATATTTCAACCGCTTCGCTCTCGGCAAAGGGGGTGCAGAGTGCGGTTACCTCATTTGGTGTGGGCGTAGCCTTGCAACGAGCCGAAATAGCAGGTGCGATGCCCGATGAGGCTATGGCGCAGGTTATGCCTATCGGCTTTACGACATACGGACTGTTTAACCCTTGGCTCAACTATGCCTATTATGTTGCTCCATGCTTTCTGGTGATGATTTTAGTTATAGCCTCGATGCTCTCGACCATTTATGCCGTAGGCTCAGAACTGCGCTACGGTAGTTCGGTTGAGTGGCTTCGCTCGGCTAACGCTTCGTTGGTTGGTGCTTTGATGGGCAAACTTGCACCGATAACGCTTGCTATGTGGTTGTTGTCGGTGGTGGCAGGAGCACTTATCTTTGGACTTTTTGGGGCACCGATGCAGGGCTCGTGGGTGGTGCTGGTTGTTGGAACGCTGACACTTGTTGTCGCCTATCAGGCAGTGGCGTTGTTTGTGGTTGCTTTGACGGCATCTCTTCGATTGTCGCTCTCACTTGGTGGTGGATATTCGGTCTTGGCGTTCACCTTTTCGGGTGTAACATTTCCGACTATGGCGATGATTTCGTGGGTGCAACCATTTACAATGCTATTTCCATATACCTATTATATGGAGTTATACATAGACCAAGCGGTGCGAGGTGTGGGGTGGTGGTATTCGATGCCAAAAGTGGCAGCAATGCTACTATTTTGTCTGTTGCCTCTGTTGTCGTTTGGGCGAATGAGAAGGGTGTTGGTTAATCGTAAATTTTGGGGCAGATTATGAGTTCTAAAAATAGATTTTCAATTCTTAACTCTCTATTCTCAATTATAAGAGATGAATGGCATAGGGTATGGAACGATGAGGGGGTGGTGCTGATAGTAGTGTTTGCACTCTTTATCTATGCCGTTTCCTACTCGTTGGGCTATGGAGGAGAGGTCTTAATAGAGGTGCCTATTGCTGTTGTTGGTGATGAGGAAAAGGGTGTCAATCAGCAACTTATCCGTGAGATTGATGCCTCGCCAAAGGTGCGAGTGGCCTACGAAGTTGCCGATATGAACGAGGTGAAATGCCTGCTTGCCGAGCGCAAAATATGGGGCGCAGTGGCTCTCTCGCCCAACCTTGAAGCGGAGGTGTTGTCTGGGCAACAAGGCAGGGTGGCAATACTTGGTGATGCGAGTTATTTTCTTGCCTATCGCGAAGTTGTAGAAGGGGCAGTTACGGCAATTCAGCAGATGAACGAGCAGATTATCAAAGAGCGAAGTGGGGAGTACTCTCCACCCGTAATTTACGAGCAATGCAATCTCTTTAATCCTTCGCTCGGATATGGAGTTTTTGTTATGCCGGCGATAATTCTTCTGATTGTTCAACAGACCGCCTTGATAGGTATCGGCATGGTGTCGGCAGCGCGACGCGAGCGAGGGGAGCAGTATGGCGTGAAGTCACCATTTGCTATAACTATCGGGCGAACGCTGACCTATCTCGCCATATACGCCACAACTTTGGGTTTTATGCTGACGGTGCATTATTCGCTATTCGACTATCCGATGCGCGCACCTTGGTGGCGATGTGTGGCTGTTATTTTACCATATTTGTTGGCAGTAATCTTCTTGGCGCAGAGCATTGGTGCGCTTTTTCGTAGGCGCGAGAGCTCGATTTTATGGCTGTTGTGGTTGTCGATACCATTTTTGTTGGTGAGTGGAGTGTCGCTACCTCCGCAGGCATTTCCCGAGTGGTTGTATATTATAGGTAGAGTGGTGCCGAGTTCGTCGGCTGTTGATGCCTGGATAGCGATACAATCAAGGGGCGCATCGTTATCCGATATCGCCCCCGAATTAACCATATTGTGGATATTGGTTGCTCTTTTTGGTGTGTGTGCAGTTGTTGCAAACAGAAAAAGAGCCGATATAATATAGTCCTACCTGTTCTCTGCTACCCACTTGGTGAGTTCTGCAAAGTCGGCTACCGATAACTGCTCGGCGCGCTTTGTGAAGAATGGGTGCTCGGCACCGTGGAAGTCGCCAAAAGCGGAACGCAACGAGTTGCGCAACATCTTTCTGCGCTGTCCGAATGATGCTTTCACAACCTTCACGAAGAGTTGCTCGTCGCAATCGAGCGAGGTGGTTGAGTTTCGTCGCAAGCGAATAACGGCACTCTTAACCTTTGGTGGTGGATTAAAGACCTTCTCCGATACGGTGAAGAGGTACTCGATGTCGTACCACGCCTGCAACAACACGCTCAATATGCCGTAGGTCTTTGAGCCCTCCTTTTCGGCTATGCGTTCGGCAACCTCCTTCTGAATCATTCCTACGCATTCGGGAACGAGGTTGCGATGCTCGATAATCTTGAAAAATATCTGCGACGAGATGTTGTACGGAAAGTTTCCGATAACCTTTACGCCCTCGGGAAAATACTCCGCGAGGTCCATTTTTAGGAAGTCGCCCTCGCTCAGACGAGGCGAGAAATCGGGATAGTGAGCGTGGAGATAGGCGATACTCTCCGTGTCGATGTCCACGCCATAAGTTACAATATCTTCTCGTTTGAGCAGATACTGTGTGAGTACGCCCATACCGCAACCAACCTCCAACACTTTGTCGGGGTTTTCGCTTGTTCCGCCCGAGAGCGAATTGCAAATCTTTTGCGCTATGTTCAAATCGGTCAAAAAGTGCTGACCGAGTGCCTTTTTTGCTCTAACTAGTTCCATAATGCCACAAAGATAATAAAAAAATCGTTCTGATGAGTTCTTTTTGCACGAATCGTCGGATATCGAGTTCCTCACATACGCCAAGTATGCTCCGGACTCGCTACCTAACTTCGCACAAAAATAATCTCATCATAAGCGATTTTGAAGTCGGGGAGAAGCGGAAAACGAAAAACTTTTTCTAAATTTGTACCACAAAAACCAAAAGAAAATGAAGAAGCTACTACTTTTTGCAGTGTGTGTAATGTTTGGCGTTGCCGATATGAAGGCTGCCGAGCCTATGGAAAAAACCGATACGCTCTATATTCTCGGTGTGGGAAATAGTTGGACTCGCGATTCGATGCGATGGTTGAGTGCTATCGCCAAGAGTACGGGACGCCCCGTGGTTGTAGGCCATGCCTACCTCGGAGGCTCAACCCTCGAACAGCAGTATAACGGTATCGACAACCTCGAATACACCTACAAGCATCGTAATATAGACCAAGTGGTACATAATACCTACCAGTATTGGCTCTACAACTGCACCGAAAATCCGAAGAAGACACCTAATAAAGGTTATAAGAACGGTCTTGCAGGCATTGGCGTAACGCTCGAAAGCGTGGTTACGGATAAGCCGTGGAATATTATGGTGCTTCAACCGGAAGTCACTATGCGTCGCTACTTAAAGTCGAAGGGTGGTACATTTGACCTCAATTTGTTGGTTGAGCGCATCAAGAAGATGATGAAGCCTGAGGTTGCGGCAAAGGTGCGCTGTGGCTTGATGGTGCCATTCTCCTATCCACAGGGCAATACCGACTATCGCAAGGCGCTATACGATTGGTATAACAATGGTGTGAAGCCTGCTTCTCAGTCGGAGTGGGATTTACTCTACGAGAGGGCGCACAGTGCAATTCAGAAGGAGATTTACGAGGTGGGAGCCTCAATGGGTAAAAACTGTGAGTTTTATGTGAATGTCGGTCAGGCAATCTATCTCGGTCGTCAGCATAAGCAACTCTCAAAGTCGGGCTACAAGTTGCAACGCTCGCAGAACAATACCCACCTTTCGGAGGGCTTGGCTATGTATATTGCGAGCCTCGCCTACGCCTATACATTGCTCGATATCAAGCAGGAGGATGTAACCTTCTACCCTAAATACTCCAAAGACCCACAACTTACGGGCGATAGAGGTAAGACCGACTATATAGCTATCGAGAATACTCCAGCTTTAGCAAAACAGGCGCGCAAAGTGGCTTGGAAAGCGTGCAAGAAATAATCTCATTATAAGCGATTTGGAAGAACGGGAAGGGGTGGTCCGCTGGACTGCCCTTTTTGCTAT
>JAEIGA010010800.1_pt1 | contig 13853 bp, 9 predicted proteins | sample 9270691 | NCBI WGS metagenome assembly JAEIGA01 (sample SAMN17057246, study PRJNA624740) | gut metagenome | biome: biome; isolation source: fecal sample | host: Bos grunniens | place: China: Xizang | collected 2019 | reverse complement strand
TCGGAGTTTTGCTCTGAGCTACTTTCACTATTGGCCTTGTAGAGCTTTCGAGCTAACTCGTAGGCGCGGACGCCGTCAACAGACTTGGCAGAGAAAAGAGGTGCAATCTGATCCTGTTCACCGATAAAGCCAGGAAGAGCATTCTCTACGGACTCTGCGCTGATATGTTCATGAGGGAAGAACCTGTCAATCTCTTTTTCGAGGTCGTATGATGGAGTTGTTGCACCGAATGTAACTCCGGCAACGTACTCCTTGTCATGTGACTGAAGTTCCTCGGCAAGTTTGGTAGCCTTTCCGATGCATACCAGAAGCACTCCTGTGGCCAATGGGTCAAGTGTGCCGGCATGTCCTACCTTAAGATTCTTCTTGCCGAAATGACGGATAGCGGCGTACTTGACCTTTCTGATCACGTCCGCCGATGTCCATCTATATGGTTTATCTATGGGGATAATAATCCCCTCCGGATAGTCAGCTATGTCTCTTGTAAGAGGTGCCGAATCCGGAGTTAAAATCAAAGCTTCCAAATTGGATTATTTACAAGGTATTTTATCGATACGATTTTGGTGGCGTCCGCCCTCAAACTCCTCTGTGAGCCATGCGTCAGTGATTTCAAGAACAGTCTCGAAAGGAATAAAACGAGCTGGCATTACGAGAACGTTTGCATTGTTGTGCTGCTTGATAAGCTTTCCGATTTCAGCTGACCAGCAGAGACCTGCGCGGATGCCCTGATGCTTGTTGAGAGCCATCTGCATTCCGTTTCCTGTTCCGCAGAATGCGATTCCAAGGTCAACTTCACCGTTCTCTACTGCAGTAGCGAGAGGGTGAGCTACATCCGGATAGTCCATACTAGCTGTGGTGTCTGTGCCAAAATTGACCATTTCATAACCTTTGCCAGTGAGATATTCAACCAAGCCGTTCTTGTAATCCACGCCAGCGTGGTCATTGCAGATTCCGATTTTCATGATTTCAGATGTTATTTCATTTTGCGCTGCAAATTTAAACTCTTTTTTATCGTTATAAAAAAAACATTCATATATTTGTCTTATATGATAAGTGATGTAGAACTGATAGAGAAATTGAACAAGTCAGACAAGAGCTCATTTGAAGCTCTTTATGACAAATATGTGAGTATGGTTTACAGTTTTCTTCATTCTGTTTTAAAGGATGAAATACTTGCAGAAGACCTTACTCAGTGGTGCTTTATGCAGTTGTGGGAACATCGCGAATCAATTTCTTCTGAAAGAAACCTCCCTGCATGGTTATATGTGACTGCGAGAAATGCAGCTTATAAAGAGGCTCGTAAACTATTGACTGCCACGAGGTATATCGAACTCTATTCTCAAGAATCAGTTGATCTTCCTGTTGAACGAACAGCAAATCAGGATATGAAGATCATAATGAGAGAGATAGCAAAATATGTTGATATGCTTCCGGAGTCTCGTAAGAGAATATTTGTAATGCGTTCATTGGAAGGAAAGTCTGTGTCTGAAATAGCCTCGGAACTGGCTCTTTCCCCTAAAACTGTCGAGACTCAGATCGCCAGAGCTAAGTCATTTATAAGACAGCATGTTTCAAAACTTCTTTTCGTGACATTCGTTTTAGGTTCAGGTATGTAATCAAGGTTAATTTTTTTTGTTTTGCTTGTAGGGGATTTCTCAACAAGTGGATACATTATATAGTTATGATCATGAGTAGTTCAATATTTGATAGATTTTTCAGTGGAACTTCCATTGCGGAAGATCATGATGCCTTAGGTTCAATATTTGAAAACGGGGATGATCGTCTATTTGATGAGTATTGTAGAGACAAGTGGGGAAGTGAGTGTACGGAGATGACAGATGCTGATCGTATCCGTATGAAGACAGAGGTGATGAATCGCATTGCTGCACAGGAGAAGAAGGCAGCGAAGAAGGTCTTCGTCAGACGTTTCTGTCGAGTGGCTGCTGCGGCTATTGTCGCCGTAATCATCATTGGTAGCTTGTATATTCTCCGCCCTTCTCAGCCAGAGGTCTTTGAGGTCATTGCGGATCGTGGACAGAAGAGTACGTTGACTCTACCTGATGGAAGCCGTGTCTGGATAAATTCAGCAAGTTCTGTGTCCTACACAGCAGACTATAATGTCAAGGATAGAAATGTATATTTGAAGGGAGAGGCGTTTTTCGAGGTTGCTTCATGTAAGGATCTTCCTTTTGTTGTACACGCTCAGAATTTGAAGGTTACAGCGTTAGGTACTAAATTCAATGTAAGAGCATATTCGGAAGATCAGTCTATTTTGACCACGTTGGTTGAGGGAAAGGTGTCTGCGACGGCGGGTGAGAATAGCCAGATTCTATTGCCAAATCAGGAAGCTGTTTATGATAAGGTGTCCGGACAGATCAACAAGGCGGATGTACAAGATGATGCTCATGCCGTACCATGGATGCAGAACGGTATTCTTTTCCAGGATAACTCACTTGAAGAAATCGCTGTCATTCTTGAGAGAATGTACAATGTCAACATCATTTTTGACGATGACCAGGTCAAGAAGTATTCTTATACTGGCTTGATTAGAAATAATTCACTGTCGAATATTCTTGATCTTATTTCAGGAACATCTCCTGTGAATTACACAATGACAACTGATACCATTAAATTCTTTATGGACTAATATCCTGAAGAATTAAAGAGAATAACACTAATAACCAAAAATATGAAGAAAGTACTGATCAGACTTGCCGTCTGTGTATTTCTCCTCGTTGTGGCTACCCCTTTGAAAGCCCAGGTCACAGTGGAGATAGACGGTATCCCTTTGACAGAGGCTCTGAAGAAACTGGAAGAACAAAGCGGGTATAGTTTCTTTTATAGTAATGTCCTTCCTAACAAGGATACACTTGTCAGTGTAAAAGCAACTGACAAGGACATTGCTTTCGTTATGAATAGTCTGCTCAGCGGACTTGATATCGCGTATGAAATCAAGAGTGATAAGCAGATTACTCTTACAGCAAAGGTACATGATGAAGAGCCTGCAGGATCAACAGCCCCGACATCAAGGAAAATTTCCGGCCTTGTCGTAGATACGGAAGGTCTTCCTGTAATTGGAGCCGGAGTTATGATTGCCGGAAAGAATCAAGGTACGGTGACAGATGAAAGTGGAAAATGGACGTTGAATCTTCAGGATGAAAATGTGACATTGGAGATCTCTGCAATGGGATATGCTTCACAGACCCTTTCAGTTGCAGGACGTACGGATTTTGATGTCGCTCTCAGACCTGATACGCAATTCCTTGAAGAAGTTGTGGTTGTTGGTTATGGTACACAGAAGAAGGTGAATCTTACAGGTTCTGTTTCCATGGTCAATAGCGAGGAAATGGCTGCTCGTCCGATTTCAAGCCTTTCTTCTGGCCTTCAGGGTATGCTCCCTGGTGTGACAGTCGTCAATTCATCAGGACAGCCGGGTGCATCCAACACGACAATCAGAGTCAGAGGTATCGGTACAATCGGAAATGCAAATCCTCTTATTCTTATAGATGGAGTTGAGGGTGATATTTCTGCAATCAATCCAGAGGATATCGAGAGCGTTTCAGTTCTTAAGGATGCTGCTTCTGCTGCAATTTATGGTGCACGTGCTGCCAATGGAGTCCTTCTGGTGACGACTAAGAAGACTCATAGTGCGAATGCCGGTACAACAAGGGTAAGTCTCGGAGCTTACGTGGGTTTCCAGACACCTACACGTCTGCCTGAGATGTGCGACGCCATCGAGTTCATGACTCTTGATAATGAGGCCAGAAAAAATGTGGGAACAGCTAATGGCTGGGACCCTGAGGTTCACTTCCCAAAGGTGCTCAATGGAACTGATCCAAACTATTTCGCTGACACTGATTGGCTGGCTCAGGTCATTAATAAGCTTGCTCCACAGCAGAACTATACTTTGTCATTGAATGGAAGCCTTGGTTCAAGCGGCTATATGCTTTCATATAGGTATTTTGATCAGAAGGGATTGACTACAGGTTCTTCAACGGGTGAGCAGAGGCATAATGTCCGCTTCAAGATCGATACTAAACTTATCGACAGATTGACGCTGTCATCCAACCTGAGCTATACTTCCCGCAAGGTGACTTCTCCTATCAACTCGCTTACAAGTGGCGGTGGAGCCATCTATAATGCAATGCGTATTGCTCCGAACGTTCCTGTAAGATATACTGACGGATCTTGGGCTTATGGTGGAGGAAATACCAATCCTGCAGCCATTCTTGAGGATGGGGGTCGTTCAGTGGCTCAGACTGAAGAATTCTCTCTTCTTGAGGTTCTCAAACTTGATATCATCAAGGGTTGGGATGTGAGTGCTACATATAATCTCACATCGTTGAACGGCCTTCGTGATATTTTGAAGAAAACCATTACTTTCACGAATCCGCAGGATCCAAATGATGTGAATGTGTATGCTAGCCCGAATTCGCTTAAGAATATTGACACACGCAATATTCAGCAGACATTCATTCTTCAGTCCAACTTTGACTTTACATTCGGCAAGAACAACATCAGTGGAGTCGTAGGTATGTCGCAGGAGTGGTACACTGCCCGCTCATTCGAGGCATCAAGAACATCATTGACAACAGAGAAGGACCCGACACTCAATCTTGGTGACCCTAACTCAATGAGTAATGATGCCAGCTATTCAAGCTGGGCTCTTCGTTCCGGTTTTGCTCGCGTCAGCTACAATTATGATGAACGTTATCTGGTTGAGGCAAACCTCCGATATGACCTTTCTTCACGTTTCCATAAAGATAACAGAGGTGGACTTTTCCCTTCAATATCAGGAGGTTGGAGACTTTCTGAGGAGCCTTTCATGGCATTTGCCAAACCTCTCTTCGATAACATCAAGTTCCGTGCTTCATGGGGTATGCTCGGCAACCAGTATGTCGGTTCATCAGATTATCCGTATCTTTCAATCCTTCAGTCTTATACTTCTGACCTGTCTTTGATTGGAGCTGCTGCGACAACAGGATATGTTCAGTCAACACTTGCGAATCCGAACCTTTCTTGGGAAAAGATAAAGATGTTCGACGTGGGATTGGATGTTGCTATGCTTAATAATAGACTTAACCTCAGTTTCGACTGGTATAACAAGGACACAGAGGGCATCCTTCTTAAACTCAACTACCCTGCGCAGATCGGACCTAAGCCATCTGAGGAAAATGCAGGTAAGGTAAACAACCGTGGTTGGGAGGTTGACCTTAACTGGAGAGAGCAGAGAGGCGATTTCTACTACGGTGTCGGATTCAATCTTTCTGATGTAAAGAACAGTATCGTGGATCTGGCTGGAAATGCTCCTGACCTCAGCGGTTACCAGATCAGAATGGTAGGTTATCCTATCGATGCCTTCTATGGCTATGTTGCTGATGGACTTATGGGACCTGAGGACTTTACGGTCAGCGATCCTCAGAATCATAATTATGCTCTACCTAAGATTCCGGTAATTCTGGGTAATGATTACCAGCCGGGTGATATCAAATATAAGGATATCAGTGGACCAGATGGCAAACCGGACGGACGTATCACTCCTGAGTATGATAAAGTTGTTCTTGGAAGTAATATCCCTAGATATACTTACTCGTTCAGAGGTGACCTTGCATGGAAGGGACTTGATTTCAGCTTCGTGATTCAGGGAGTAGGTAAATGTGACGGATATCTTGAAGGAACTGCTAGACATGCATTCCAGGATATGGCGGCATATCCTCAGAAGGTGCATTTGCAGAGATACAACGTGGAAACTAATCCGGATCCTAATGCGGCTTATCCTCGTCTTACTTATAACACAGGATTCAACCAGAACACATTCTCGACATATTGGATGGAAGATGCATCATATCTTCGTCTCAAGAATGTCCAGTTAGGTTACACCTTCCCTGAAAAATGGATGAAGAAAGCTCGTATCGATAAGATGAGACTATATGTGTCAGGCGACAACCTCGTGACACTCAGCAAGTTCTTCTATGCTTATGACCCGGAGACTCCAGTGTCTAAGGGAGGATATTATCCTCAGATCAAGACTGTGGTCATAGGATTGAACATCACATTTAAATAGGACTGGATATGAAAAGGATATTTCAATATATGACTTCGGCAGCACTTGCTGTGATGACTCTTGCTGCCTGCAATGATGAATTCCTTGACAGAATGCCTCATGATGAAATGACTGATGCCAATTTCTGGCAGACAGAGGCTCATGTGGTGAGTGTTGCAAATACATTTACTTCTGCACTTCAGGGAAAATATTGGCTTAATATTACGGAGATCATGGCAGACAGTGCTCCGTGGGCAGTTACAACAGCATTCAGAACTATCGGTGCCGGTAACTTCACAACTGAGACATCTCAGATCAACTCTCTTTGGGTAACAGCCTATACGGGAATAGGACGAGTGAACTATTTCCTTAATAACTATCAGAGAGCCGAAAAGGTGGATCCTAAGATTCTCGCCAGATATGCAGCAGAGGCTTATTTCTACAGAGCTTATAACTATTGGGTGCTTACAACTTATTTTGGAGATGTGCCTTACATCACAGATGAGCTGAATGTGGAGTCGCCTGATGTGTTCCGTGGCAGAGACCCAAGAGCGACTGTAATTGCTAATGTCTGCAATGACCTAGAGGAGCATTATAAGGATCTTCCTGAACATATCGTAGCAGGTTCAGCTGAGTTTGGTAGAGTTTCTCAATGTGCTGCATTGGCATTGCTGTCGAGAATTTATCTCTATAATGAGATGTATGATGAGGCTGTTGATGCGGCGGAAAGAGCGATGGCAAATTCATATCATGGTCTCTATTCAACAGGAAATCCAGATGTGGATTATGTGAATCTGTTCAACTGGACCGGTCGTGCTTCTAGAAATGCGTTGAATAAGGAGACTCTTCTTGCCTTTGTCTACAATTATGATCTCGGTGAGTCAGCAAGAACATCTCACAACCTTTCAAGAGAGTGCTGGGTACCGGGAGACTATGCTCGTTTTGTTCCTACAAACAGCATGATTGAGGCTTATCTGACAAAGGACGGACAGATCTGGAATCCAGCGACAGCTGATACGTATGAGGATGTGTTCAAGGACAGAGACCCACGAATGGTGCAGTCGATTCTTGCTCCTGATACGCCTTGGGAGGGTGGTAAGAGTGCAGACCTCAACAGCAAAGATGACAAGATCTACACATATCCGCTCTTGACAAATGACAAGACAGCTGCTATGACCTACTCTGGTTATTATATGAGAAAGTATGTCGAGCCTTCTACTGTCAAATACGTAGGACATGATGATAACGACCTCATCATGCTTCGCTATGCAGAAGTTCTTCTAAACTATGCTGAGGCCAAGGAGAGATTGGGACAGCTTACTCAGGCAGATCTTGATAAGTCAATAAATCTGCTTCGCGACCGTGTAGGAATGGTACACATGGAGCTTGGCAAACTTCCTGCGGGTTCAGATATCAGAACAGAGATTCAGAGAGAGAGACGTGTGGAGCTCTTCTTCGAGGGACATCGTTATTTCGATATCATCAGATGGAAACAGGGACACCTTCTTGCTGAGGACCTTCTTGGAGTAAATAAGAGATGGCTTGACCAGAGCCGCTTGGCTGTCAATCTTTCCAGTCTTACATGGAAGACAAAGAATGGGCAGCAGTATCTTCTGATCGAGGAGGGTAGAACGTTCAAGGATGAGAAGCATTATCTGCTTCCGATTCCATTCAAGCAGATGCAGCTTAATCCGAATCTTGCCCCTCAGAATCCGGGATGGAATTAAATAGAACGTAAAGATGAGAATTATCAGTAAATACATCATTATCGTTTTCTTGGCTTTTTGTCCGATTGTTTCCGCATTCGGACAAAAGACCATATCTCTCAGAGTTATGTCGATGAACATCAGACAAGGTGGTGAATATGCAGGTCATAAGTCTCAGCCTTATTCTGATCTCATAAAGCAATATGATCCAGATGTAATTGCTCTGCAGGAGGTGGATTATAAGACCACAAGAAACGGTAAACGTGATTGGCTTAATGAGGTGGCCATGCAGACAGGTATGTTTCCATACTTCTGCAAATCAATCACTTATCAGGGTGGTGGCTTTGGTACAGCCTTGCTGTCCAAGTATCCGTTCTACAAATGCGAGAAGACAGTGTTTGTGCACGATGATACTAGAGAAGATCGCGCTACAGGTTGGATCTATGTGCAGCTTCCATCAGGAGAGACAGTCCGTGTGGGAGTCGTTCATCTGTCTTTGGAGACTTCTCAGTTGACAATCCAGCATTTCGCCACTATCAATAAGGCATTCTTTGCGGAAGATACGACGACACCATCACTTCTTATAGGTGATTATAATGCCACACAAGGCAGTGACCCTATCAATTACGTGAAGAATAAATGGCAGGACGTGATTCCGGATTTAGGATATACCATACCTACTTCAGGACCGACTACTCAGCTGGATTATGTTATGGGATACCCTAAGGGCAAGTGGACCTGTACAAAGCACGAAGTTCTTGCCAGAACTGATATGTCGGACCATTGTTTCATAGTAGCGGATGTTCAAATAACTATTGAGTAATGAAGAAAGCATTTAATATAGTATTGGGAGCGCTGGCACTATCAGTTCTATTCTCATGCCAGGGCGTTACACCTGACAATGGCGGAGATAAGCCAGATGAACCGGGAAATAATCCTCCTATGGAGTTGCCTCAGCCGCCGGATAAGGCGAATACTGCAAACGAGTTCTATGTTGACTTTTTCTCAACTCTCGAGGACGAAGGAAATTTCTTTGAAACAAGAGATGCTGGTGTTGCGAGCGAGTATGTAAAACAGCAGACTGGAATGAAATCTGTTGTCTATATGTTTGATAGAGCGGATTTCAAGGTTGGTGTGTCTCACCCGTTGAATAAAATGTCGTACGACATAGGAATATTTCAGTTTTTTGCCCAGAGCAAACAGACAGCTGCAACAGTTACCGAAGGTACAGGAATAGCTACAAGATACACTATCTCAAGATATGATGGTCTTGCTAAGAACGGAGCCTTTATGTCAGGTTGCACTGTCCCTGTCCCTCTGAATAAGTCTACGCCGATATGTATCTATACCACTAAGATCACAAGTCTGGATCAGATGAAGGAGATATACGAGGCTAAGTCGAAGATACTGCAAGGTGATGCGGTGATTGTCGGTACAGTAGATAATAAGGTAAAGGAAGAGGTGACCGGTTATATCAGGAAGACAATGGCGCTTAGAGCAGAGGTATATGGAAGTAATGATACAAAATTGGATTTATTGGTTGTAGTGCCTGCTTCATATGTCTGCCGTGCGATTGAGGACGGAATGAGGGTAAACCTGCCTTACTATAGAGTACTGATCGAAAAATGGATGTAAGATATCGTTACACGAATTAATAACCTTTTAAAAAAATCAATTATGAAAAAGTCAATTTTTGCTCTCGCTGCTATGGCTATTGCTTTCGTAGCTTGCGACAAAACTGGAACAGGTGGTGGAGATAAGCCACTTGATGCAACTTTTACTCTTACTACAGAACTTGCTGAGCCTCTTGCTTATGGAGCTCCTACAGAGATTTGTGGTACTGCAGTGACAACTGAGACATTGGATACTTATATCCTTACTGCAGTCAAGAAGGCAGGTGAGGAGTATGTTGCAGTCGGTGAAGCTCAGGAGTTTGCTGCAACCGGTAATGATCTGGCTGTTGAGTTCTTTGCTGACTCAAAAGAAATGACTGACATCGAGGTTGTGCTTGCTGCTGGAAACAAGAAGGCTAAATTCTATTTCCCTGCAACTGCAGTTGGTGAACTTAAGGGAACTGTTTGGATGAACCCTGCAGTAGTATTCAAGGCTGCTCCTATGATTGATACATATGAAAATAATCCTGAGGCTTATCCAGAGGCAAATACAGGTGCAGGTTGTGATCTGCCTTCATTCTTCTCGATGCGTGGTGTGTCAGTTGATGGAGAGGTAAAGCATATCCTTTCTTTGACTGAAGCTCGTAATGTTATGGGTGAAAAAGTAAGTATGTCATGGGTGAACGTTCTTCAGAATACTGCAAACAAGGCCTATATCGGTGGTCAGAGAGGTCTTGCATTTGTAAGATGTAACTCATTGAACGCTGGTACTGTAGGTCGTCAGTGTGATATATATGAGGTCAATGGAAAGAAGATTGACTATACTAACAAGACAGATAATGATTTCGGTCTTTCTGCAATCAGAGGTAGCTGGGCTGGTGATCGTTATGATGAGGAAGAGTACAAGTTTGTAGACAAGCTATTCCTGGATCTTAAAGAAGCTGAGACAAATCTTGAGAAGATGAAGGCTTATTGGCAGCTTTCACAGATTCAGCAGGTCCTTGATAATGCTACTCTTGGAGTTGAAGAGAATCCTACTAACCTTTCTAACAAGAATATGTATCGCCGTTATGTAGAGGCTGGCGAGACTTCTACTAAGGAGGCTATCACTGAGGAGTTCAGAGCAGGTGACTATTTCATTATCCGCACAAATGCCGGTACAGCAGACGCACCTCAGTATATCTACGGTATCATTCAGGTTCTCCAACTTCCTGATGATGCATTTACATTCACTCTTGAGAGTGCAAAGGTTGCAGGTAAGATGTGTATGGACAAGGAAAAGACTATGGAGCTTTTCGAGAAGCCTGCATATTTTGCAATCAAGACACAGTGTGATCTTTAATATCATTGAACTATAATCAGGCAGGCCGGCCCAGCCGGTCTGCCTTTCCATTTTTTTACTATGAAGGCATTAAAACTTACCCTATCAGTTATAGCTGCTTGCCTGTTCGTCAGCTGTAGCAGTCCAAAGTCCAGTGTTATCAAGGCAAGTGAGGATGTTATTGTCAGGACAATAGGCTCATTGAAAGGTATAACCCTCGAAGAAATACCATCGGTAGGAGGAAAAGATTGTTATGAGGTATGTGCCCAGGAAGGTTTGCTTCTGATCAAAGGTAGCAGCCCTTCAGCAATCTGCTATGCCTTCAATAAATATCTTCGCTATGCATGTGGCTCTATGGTGACTTGGGGTGGAAAACACCTTGAGCTTCCTGTAACATGGCCAGATTGGTATGAAAAGGCTACATCTCCATATCAGTTCCGTTATTTCCTGAATGTGTGCACCTTTGGTTACACCACTCCATACTGGGGGTGGGACCGTTGGTCTGAAGAACTTGACTGGATGGCATTGCATGGCGTAAATATGCCTTTGGCTAGTGTTGCTAGTGAGGCAATTGCACGTCGTGTGTGGGTGAAGATGGGACTTTCTGAGGAAGAGGCAGATGCATTCTTCACAGGCCCGGCACACCTTCCTTGGCATAGAATGGGTAATCTCAACGCCTTTGATGGTCCGCTTTCAAGCACATGGCACGAAGGACAGATTGCTCTTCAACATAAGATTCTTGATAAGATGCGTGCTCTCGGAATGGAGCCCGTGGCTCCTGCATTTGCTGGTTTTGTTCCACCGGCATTCATGGCAAAGCATCCTGAAATCAAGGCAAATCAGCTTTTGTGGGGAGGATTTGATGTTGCTTACAACGCTTGTGTCCTCGCTCCAGACTCACCATATTTCCAGGAGATCGGTAAATTGTTCATCCAGGAGTGGGAGAGTGAGTTTGGTGATGCAAAATACTATCTTTCAGATAGTTTCAATGAAATGAAACTTCCTGTTGATAAGAATGATGTAGCAGGAAAACATTCGCTTCTCGCGCAGTACGGAGAGGCAATCTATAAATCCATCGCAGCAGGAGACTCTGATGCTGTCTGGGTTACTCAGGGCTGGACATTCGGTTACCAGCATGATTTCTGGGACAAGGAGAGTATGAAGGCTCTTCTTTCACGTGTTCCGGATGATAAACTTATCATTGTGGATCTTGGTAATGATTATCCTAAGTGGGTCTGGCACACTGAACAGACATGGAAGGTCCAGGAGGGCTTCTATGGTAAGCAGTGGATTTACAGCTACGTGCCTAACTTCGGGGGAAAGGTATTGCCTACAGGTGATCTTACAATGTACGCAACTGGCTCGGTTGAGGCTCTGAATTCTCCATATAGTGAGAATCTTGTGGGCTTTGGCTCTGCTCCAGAAGGACTTGAAAATAACGAGGTGGTCTATGAACTTCTTGCTGATATGGGATGGGCCGCTGAAAATATAGATCTTGAGCAGTGGCTCAAGCAGTATTGCTTGTCACGCTACGGATATTGGGATGAGGTAATGCAGCAGGCATGGAATCTTCTTCACCAGTCGGTGTATAGCTCGCTTTATTCATACCCTAGATTTACATGGCAGACAGTGGTGCCAGACCAGCGTAGAAAGAGTCTCCATGATATAAATGATGACTTCGGTAAGGCAACTGAGCTCTTCCTTAGCTATGTAGATCAGTGCTCTGGCTCGCAGCTTTATATGAATGACGCAGTTGAATTTGCTGCACTATATATCGCAGAGCTTGCCGACAGACACTATGAAAATGCGCTTCAGAATCCAAAGGAAGCACAGGAAGAGGTTGCTAAAACTGTAGAACTTCTCCAGGTTGTTGACAAGCTTCTTGCAACTCACCCTGACTATAGCTTGAGACTTTGGGTGGACTATGCTCGTGCTCAGGGACAGGATGAGAATCAGAAGAATCTCTACGAGGCTAACGCCAAGAGACTCATTACAACATGGGGCGGCTGGCAGGAGGATTATGCTGCTCGTTTCTGGGCAGGTCTTGTAGGTGATTATTATATTCCTAGAATCCAGAAATATTTCTCAGAGGAGGCTGCAGAACTTGATCAGTGGGAGGAGAATTGGATTAGGACTCCATGGAACAGCACAGTTAGTCCATATGAAAATCCAATCGAGGTTGCAATGGAAACAATCCGTAATAATAAGTAAGTCATGATAAGGAATCTTGCATTTGTATTAGCGGCTCTCTTTGTGCTTTCATGCAGTGAGTGCCCAAAGAGTGCGGCAGATGTTGAGCTTGATCAGCAGGTCAAGGCAGCGGAAGCACTGGTCGGACGTGTGACGGCAGGTCGTCAGGCAGAGTTTAAGGTAAAGATTAATCCGGAGCAGCAGGATGGTAAGGATTGGTTTGCTTATTATTCTGAGGATGGAAAGGTTGTGCTTGAAGGAAATAACGGAGTCAGCGTTGCAAGTGCATTGAATCATTATCTTAAGGAGAACTGCGGATGGCATCTGACATGGTGTGGTAAGCAGGAACTCTTGCCAGAACAACTTCCATTGCCGTCTGAAAAGGTGTTTAAGACTTCTCCTTATAAGTACAGATACTATCTGAATTACTGTACCTTCAACTATTCTATGAGTTGGTGGGAGTTTGATCGTTGGCAGCAGGAGATTGATTTTATGGCTTTGAATGGAATCAATATGCCTCTTGCTCTAACAGGTCAGAATTCTGTATGGCAGCGTGTATATAGAAAGTTGGGATTTACTGATGAAGAACTCGAGAGCTTCTTCAGTGGTCCTGCGTATTTCAACTGGTTCTGGATGGGAAATCTTGACGGTTGGGGAGGACCTCTTCCTCAGAGCTTTATGGTGGACCATGAGAAGTTGCAGAAAAAGATTCTGTCTGCAGAGCGTATGCTTGGAATGACCCCTGTTCTGCCTGCCTTTACAGGCCACGTGCCTCCGACATTCGAGTCAAAGTTCCCTGATGCGAAGGTTCGTAAGACTGAATGGGTGAATTTCCCTGAGGTGTCAATTTTGGACCCAGAGGAGGAACTATTTACTGAAATTGGTAAGATGTTTATTCAGGAACAGACTGCTCTTTACGGTACAGATCATTTCTATTCTGCAGACACATTCAACGAGAATACTCCTCCAACAAACGATTC
>JAEIGA010010799.1_pt1 | contig 13854 bp, 10 predicted proteins | sample 9270691 | NCBI WGS metagenome assembly JAEIGA01 (sample SAMN17057246, study PRJNA624740) | gut metagenome | biome: biome; isolation source: fecal sample | host: Bos grunniens | place: China: Xizang | collected 2019 | reverse complement strand
TTCGTCGGTGGTGGTGCAGGTATGGCTCCTATGCGTAGCCACATCATGCATCTCTTCCATACAGAGAAGACTAGCCGCAAGGTTAACTTCTTCTACGGAGCACGTGCACTTAAGGAGGCATTCTACCTCGATGACTACCATGCAATCGAGAAGGAATTCCCTAACTTCAAGTTCCACCTTGCACTTGACAGACCAGATCCAGAGGCTGATGCAGCAGGTGTTCCTTACGTTGCAGGTTTCGTACACAACGTGATGTTCGAGACATACCTCAAGAACCACGAAGCACCAGAAGATGCACTCTACCTCATGTGTGGACCACCTATGATGGTCGGCGCGGTTGTAAACCTCCTCGACTCACTCGGAGTACCACCAGAGAATATTCTCTACGACAATTTCGGTGCGTAAACCGAAAAAACGTATCTATACAAAGGAAGCCCCTGATTCAGAGGCTTCCTTTTTTATGTCTGGTATATCAGAACACCAGCCCAGACTTATCATTCATCCGTTCCATATATTGTTGAATTACAGACTTCAACAAAAGAAGGTTTTCTTGAAAATCGACCACACCGACCAGATTATCTGAAAGCATTCTGTCAGATTCATACGCATACAACGCCACTGGATTTTCTCCGTCAAACTGCAACAGATAGCTGTCTTTAAACAGATGGAACACGCCATTGTTGCATCCAACGGCAAAAGACTTTTCCGCAGGCGTAGCAGTCAGATCATTGCCAAAAGCCACGTAAGGAAGATCATAATTCAATAGGCCTAAAATGGTCGGCATTATATCGATCTGCTGTATCGTACCGTCCACTCGGCTCTTAAGGCTGCCATCGGGAGCATAGAACATGACCGGAACCTTATAACGTCCGGCTTCCGTACCCCATTCAGGAAATTCCACAGCATTGGTATGATCAGCACAGATCACGAAAACAGTGTTTTCATACCAAGGCATAGCTGAAGCAGTTTCAAAAAAGCGGCGAACAGCCATATCCGTATACGCTACACACTTATGTATCGGCAGAGGCCCATCTGCAAACATATCCTTATATCTGTCTGGAATCACATACGGATGATGTGAGGTAGCTGTGAAGACTGCAGTAGCGAAAGGTTCTGGAAAAGAGTTCATCTTTTGAGCATAGAACTGAAGGAATTCCTCATCCCATATTGACCAATGCCCGTCAAAATCTGCATCATCGCCATAGCTTTCACGCCCGTAATACTCACCATACCCGACAGACTGGCTATAGGCTTTGAATCCCATCGAGTTTTCCTGGGCTCCATGAAAAAATGCCGTATGATAACCCTTATGTCTACCTAGTTCACCAGCTGCACTTGAAAGAGGATTCAATGCTGAAGGAGTAAGAATAAATGATTCCCCCATCCTAGGGATGCTGCTCAACACTGATGCCATGGCATCTATGCTGATGCGGCCATTGGCAAACGAATGGGAATATGTAAGGCTCTCATTCATCAACGAATCCAAAAAAGGAGTAAAGCCTCGACCGTAATACTCCATTGAATTGCTTTCTAAAATCATCTGAACAACATTCTTTGCCCTAAACCCCTCGTTTCCTGAAGGCATATGCAGAGGATTATATATTTCCTGCATATATTCCCTGTCAGTAAAATATGACGGTACGACAAAGTGTTCCTTTCCGATAGTCCTTATAAAGGAGAATGGAGTATTAAGAACAACAGACGCCTCTGCCGGACGCTTTGTAAAATGATTGGCATTGCTCAACGTTATAGGACGGATTGCCTTTCCTATTCCTCCGCGCATTCCGACCAGGGAGCCAAAAGAGAAGAATGTCAATGCAAGCAAAGATACTGCATAATATCCAGCCTTGGTACCGGGGCGGTACTCAGGAATACGATAAAGTTTCCAAAGACCTAAAGCCATGAGTGCAAATGCCACAACAAGATACCAGCTTCTCAGAGACTCTATTAAAAGGACGCCAACCAGATTATCCTCATTGGCAAACTGTGTAAATATGCTTGTTGTCGTACGCTGGTTGGAGAATGGGAAATATCCTGAATCCATAAGATTCATTGCAAGCATCAACAGATTTACGGCAACGAAGACCCATTTCACAAGCATAAAATACCTTTTCTCTTCCTTCAGATGGAGAGGGAAAAAGACAAGAAGTACATAAATAATATTCGTATAGGCAATTGCAGAAGTATCAAACAGAAGTCCCCCACGACAAAGCCGGCCCAAGTCTCCTATAGTCAGATAGGAGAAAGAATCCCAGTTATCCAAAACAAAAATCAGTCTGCACATGGAATAACAGACGTATACGAGGAAAATATTCCACAGAAAATTTCCTATGTATCCAAGTAAGTTCTTCATTATCATCTATTAGCGAGGGATCATCACATTAAGAGCTCCGGGTATGACATGTATATCTATCTGAGTTCCGGCCTCGAACCAGTCACCGTCGGCATGAGCTGGACCGCTGTGTTTTCTTTGAATTTTTATATTCTTTCCGCGATAGCAATGTATACGGCTGCTTTTGTCAAGATGTCCTGTCATAAGAAGACAAGCAAGATGCGGTATCTCAAGAGTATTGAACATATCTGCCACTGTCAGATCCAGAATCCCATCGCTAACATCGGCCAAAGGAGTTATTCTAGCGTCATTGCCCCATTGACTGGAATTGCCCACAGTAATCAAGGCTGCCTCATTTTCCCAAGTCCGTCCATCCACTGTAATATGATATTTTTCCGGTTTGAACTCACGCCATGTGCCAATCCCTTGTTCTATATAGCTGACAAGCCCTCGACGTCCCGACTTTGCAAATCTTTCACTTACAAGAGCATCAAAGCCCACTCCACATACAGAAACGAAAAGTCTTCCGTTTATCGTACCAACATCAATAGTATGAGGAGTTCCATTTACAACAGTATCCAGCGCCTTCTCAAAATTTCTACTGATTCCAAGGTGCAGAGCCAATCCGTCTCCACTGCCGGATGGAATGATTCCAAGTGTCTTGCCACTGCTTATGACACCACGCGCCACCTCATTCACTGTACCGTCTCCCCCTACGGCAACTACCGTATGCTCTGACGCCAGTCTTGCTATTTCCTCTGCATGACCAGAATACTCGGTATACACAACCCTATATCCCAGACTTTCCAATTCGGAACATATCCGTGACTTATTTACTTTTCCTGATATGGGATTCACTATGAAGAGTATCTCGGACATAGGTCATTCATTTGAGTCTACAAGTCCTATACGGTTGTCCAACCAGGCAAGAACCTTGCTGACATCCCGAGGAGCCGCATTATTCAAAGAATTAATACACAAAAACTTAGCCTCCGGATTCATATCAAACTGCCTCAATTTGCCATCAATGTAGTTTCTCTTGTTGCGCGGATAGAGATAAAGGTAGTTTCCCTTATTGCTTCTTATGAGAGCCCTGCCCTGTTCCTCAGCAAGCAGATAGCAGAGTTCCTGTGGATTATATTGGGAAGCATCCCTGAAACGGTGACAGATATTGGCTGCCAAATCATCAAGATTGGCAGTAAAATAATCCTCAAGCACATCTCTAAGAACCATATGAGGGATATGGTCGAATCTCAAGAAAGTGTCTCGCCTTCCAAGCAGATCAGCCGCATTGATCATGGCATCCTTGAATCCGAATACCTTATGCTGCCTTCCGATGTGCTTTGCCCAGCGTAGAAAGGCTGCGAAATGCCAACTCATTCTGGACGCATAACACACCAGACTGTTGCCGACAAAGAAATCCTCCGGGTTCACTGGAGCCGCAAACATGACGTCGTCATTCAGGTAAATGAAACGGTCAGCCAGGCCTGGGATACGCCATAACACAGACTCGATCGTCAATGAATTGAATACCGGCAGGAAGGATTCGTACCCTCTGAATATAACCTTATGATCTACGATTTCGATTTCTGTTGTCCTGTCTGGAAACACCTTCTCCACAAAAGAGTCAAGATGAGGGTTCTGACCATCCGTAACGATGAAGATCTTTCTTACAAACGGCGCGAATCTTAGGACCGAAGCCACGCAATAACGTATTTCTCCGACACTTTTGAATCTTATTTCTCCTCCTATGTCATCATTAGTCTGCTCGTCCGCAGACATATATCGCCTTCTTTTCTCACGATGGGAAGGATCGTCGCCGTCCACCCAGGTGATAACAACATCTATAGGCATAACGTCATTTCCCATAATCAGACCAGTTTTCGGAATCTTTCAGGAATTCTGACAATCAGCACCAGTTCACACATTGCTGGCTTGTTCCATGCATATGGAGGGCGGCATATGGTCTGAAAGACACGGGCAAATCCTGTAGTTCCGTCCCAGTTCCGAGCTTTACCCTCAGTCACCTGACGTATTGTCTTGGACCTGCGTTCGAGATGCTTTGTCCAACCTGCCGCACGACGCGACGGATCATCGAACCGAGCCTTGATTCTACCAAGATCGAAATATCCGAAATGAAAGAGAAAGAGGTCCTTACCAATATGGAAATCATGTCCCTTGATACGATGGAAACCTCTCCCCCATCTCACAGGTTTTGCTATAACGCATGGCTTCGTATATCGTGTAGACAGTCTCGCATAATGTCTCTGATTAAGGAAAGTATCATCAGTTCGGATATCCCCCTCTTCACCAATATGCTGTCCCACATCGACTCCAAGACCAGAAATTGAGACTTTTATATCAGCCTGGTCAAGATATTCAGTCAGAGTGAGTCCCAACCTCGGATCCACTATAAGGAACTCATCTGCATCTACACCAATGACAAGATCATATGTCTTAAGAAGATCGGCCGCCCGCTCAGAAAGGAAATCAAGACGTCCCTTTTCCGCCTCAACAACCTGACCGGGAATCTTATCTACCGCAGTGACATTGACGCCCGGACACCAATCCGGAATTTCCTGATCCTTGCCATCCAGATAGACATAAAGATTTTCCATGCCAAGTTCGGCTCCATAATAAGCCACCCACTTCCTGAGATAGAACTCATCATTTCGCACCATAGTAAGTGCACAAATCTTCTTCATAAGAATATAGACTAATCAGTTATAGACTTTCAAAACCTGCCTTAAACGCCCGCGCAAGGCACCATAAGGCTATCTCAACAAATTTAATGGAAGGCGTACAAATAAGCAAATTTATCCGGTCAGAATTTGTGAATTGTACTAAAAACAGTAATTTTGCGTTCCTCGTAACGCGGGGCTCCATGCAACACATTGAAATCCATGAAAGACAAGATACTGCTAACTCTTCTCACATTCTTACTCAAATCCATCGCGATATGGCCATATCGGGTACTTTATCTGATCGGAGATCTCATATATCCGATACTTTATCATGTAATAAGATATAGACGCAAAGTCGTGCACGACAATCTGGTGAACTCATTCCCGGAAAAGTCTGAAAAGGAAATCATCAGGATAGAGAAGATGTTCTACCGACACTTCTGTGACTATGTGATGGAGACCATAAAACTCATGCATGTATCGGACGAAGAGATGCGCAGACGAATGCGCTTCACAAACAGCGAGCTGATAGAGGAGTTACGAACAGACGGGCGTCCGTTCTTTGTATATCTCGGGCATCAGGGCAACTGGGAATATGTAACCTCCATAACACTTTGGACTCACCCAAGCCTGGCGGGATGTCAAATATACCATCCGCTCTCGAACAAGGTCATGGACAAGCTCATATACCGACTACGCAACCGGTTCAACACAGTCGGTATTCCACAGAAAAATACCCTACGTTCCATTCTCACAATGATGAAGGATGGAAAGCAGCCACTCCTCGGACTCATCGCAGACCAACGTCCGCAGCGTTATCCGGAACCGGAATGGACTACATTCATGAATCAGGATACACCTATCATCACCGGTGGGGAGACTTTGGGAAGAAGGCTTGAGGCTCACTTCATATACGGAAGTGTGAAATGTGTCAGCCGCGGCCACTACGAGATAACGCTTCATCCAATCGTACCTGTTGAGGGGGAAACTTTTTCATACAGCAAGCAGTATATGCGCATGCTCGAAAAGGACATACGCGAGCAACCTCACATGTGGCTGTGGTCCCACAAACGATGGAGTTTCAAAAAAGAAGATTATCTCCTTAAGAAATAGGAATACAGTTTCAATACAAGCTGTACAGGAACGGATGTATATGCATTGCACTTAATCCTGGCTGCCGCTATTCTGTCTGCAAGATAAGGATACTCGTCAAACAGGCCCAGTCCGTATATCAGCGAATATCTGCCCGCCCTATAGAATATATCATCCATTATGCCGGCAACAGGATTATCCTGCACATCCTGATATAATTCACAAAGATACAAATAGTTGCGTATCAATTCGTTGCACCTCCTTTTACGTCCCTGTCTGGTCAACGCATTGGGATTATCCTTTCTATAATGATAGAGGTAGTCATTCAGGTGGACGATGCTATCTGCATAACCCACCACTTGAGACATGAGGAAGGCATCCTCAGCATGTGAAAACTTCGGAGTATGAATAGTATTATCCAAGAAGATACTTCTTTTCACACATTTGTTCCAGACACATCCATAAGCTTTATGCTCGTACATGTGTCTCTGATAGTCCAACTTTTCTGATGAATCATAGTCTCTTTCAACTTCCAACTCAACCTTATCCCCATATTCCCTATAGAAATTGAAATATATCAAGTCAGCATCTGTCTGAGAAGCACATTCGGCAATCTTCCGGACAGCGTCCTTCTCCAGCCAGTCATCAGAGTCCACATGCCAGACATAGTCCCCTGTCGCACACGTCATTCCTGTCTTTCTCGCTGAAGGCAAGCCGGAATGAGGCTGATCCATGATCAGTACACGATCCTTGAGATGGGCATATTTTGTCTGAATCATGGATTTCAAGATATCTATCGAAGAATCATCCGTTTCATCATTGACAAAAATGAACTGTATATGAGGATACGACTGGCCCAGGGCAGAATCCACAAATCTGCCGATATACTCTTTCACCCGATAGACCGGAGTAATTATAGATATCGTAACCGGTTGTTCCATCGTCAATTTGCCTTGTTGGAAATATCGCTCAAATGTACAAAAAAGTCAGCGTTCAATCTGTAAGGACAGATATTTTTTACATTTTTCGATATAAAAAAAGATTTTATGAGGTATATATTTTTTTTGCTACGAGTAAAAAAAATCTTTAATCATAAGAAACAGAAAAATCTGAAGAATCTTTTTTAAGATCTGCCAGATGTTCGAAATATCGGCCATAGCTTTGCACAAAAAAAGATGAGGAAGCTGTTGACCGTTTCATTTTGTATGCTCCTGTGCCTGATCTGCGCAGGAATTCCCAAGGATGCGGTCATTCCTAAGACAGAAGTAGGGCTGGATCTTGGAGCCGCGATCGGCAAACATGCATTCACATTCTTTATCGGAAGACAAATATCCAGACAGTGGAGTCTGGAAGGTTCACACACCCTCATGGCAGGAATGCTGACAAAGAAAGCCGATGAAGAGGAACTGGCACACTATCAGGAATTCAAGACTGAAGATGAACAGTCAGCAACAAATGTAGAAGATCTGTTTTCCGGAAACATCCGGTTAAAATATTGGCTTACCGATATCCACAAAGGCGGATATTTCATGGCCGGATGCAGGATCGGACAAAGGAAAGGGATGGACGGGACAATAGGAGCTGGATATTCCATACATATCTGGAAAGGATGGAGATGTGCCGTATCCTATGAGATTGACATCCGGGACAGCTGTATTCATCAACGTCCTAGAGGGAACGGCCTTGGTTTTACTTTAAGTTATACATACTGACATGAGAACAGATACTGCACAAAAGGACTGCAAGTCACATGGTTATTCTGAGTATCAACAACAATCTATCACTTGCACTATCAAATCTACATTTACATCATTTCTTAAGTCCGTTCTGGGCACATATCTTCCTGTGCTTGCGGTCCTTGCCTGCAGTTGTGCCGAAGAGCCTGAGACTAATCAAGTTTCAATACTTGAAGAGGTGTATAGCACGGAGATACAGATGAAGGTTTCTCCTACAGAAGTACCCGGACATATCGCGAGAGCAGACATATTCATATTCAACACCGACAGTCTGGGACGTCTTGACGCCTACCTGAAGCAGGAAGACATCGAGGACAACAAGCTGTCGGTATGCTCCAGAGGAGGAAGAAAGCGAATCCTTGTGTGCTGCAACATGAGTCTTAAAGAAAAGGATATAATGAATATCAGCACAGAAGCAGATCTCGAAAAATGCTTCTGTATGCTCGAGGATACCCAAAGGGACACCCCTATGCTTATCGGCAGCCTTGAGGCAATGATTCCTGGAGAGCAGAAAAATATGCACCTAAGGCCTGTTGCCAGCACGATAGAGCTCAGATCAGTTTGCTGCAACTTTACCGGAACTCCATATGAGAAGGAAACACTGACAGACGCCAAGGTCTATCTGACTAACGTAAATGCTCAATTCAATCTGACCGGTTCTTCACAGACGGCAAGAAGATTCATAAACATGGGCATGCTGAATATGGATGATGTAGGCAGATTCGAAGATCCAGAAATCATTGTGCAGAATATAAAAGAAGACATAGGAGAAACAATTATGAATCCGGATGTCAGCCTGCTGTGCTTCCAGAATCATTGCGAAGCTGAAAGTCCGGGAAGCCCATTCACCAGACTTGTCATAGAAGGAAAGATTCAGGGAGAGACATATTACTGGCCGGTAAGTATCAACAGGATTGACAACGGAGAAGGGATCACGACTAACACCAGACATGTATTCGATATCACCATCAGAAGGAAAGGGAGTTCTGACCCGGACCGAGATATATTCATTGAAAATTCAGGAACAATAATGAAGATTGAACAATGGACAGAAAAGGAAGAACATTTAATATGTTTCTAAGACAAACCTGTTTCGCATGCATCTACATGATGGTATCATGCTCGCCGGAAGGAGTCAAGGATATGGAAGAGGAACGCAGAGTCCGAGTCGCAGTACATATGTCAGAGCTGGACATCCGGTCAAAGGGATACAAGGGGGATACAATGAAAGACATCTGTCTCATAGTGTTCGACCATGAAGGGAGAGCTGAACGATGTATTGCGGCAGACAAAGCGGACAATATAATGAATCTGGACCTGATTCTTGGCAGAACATATTCATTCTATGCATTTGCAGATTTCGGATACAGGATATATGCAGATCACATCAGCGAGATGGACGAACTGACATATCATTTGGCCGTCCCTGAAGATATCCGTACAGGTCAGCCGATGTCAGGATGCGCAAAGGATGTCACCATAGCAAAAGGGACATCAGTCATGATACCCATGAAAAGACTTGGAGCACGAATCAGCGTGACAATGGACAGAAGCAACCTTTCTGAGGATGTCAGTATGAAAATAACAGACATCAGCATCAGAAACAGTCCCAGGCAGGTCACGGTATTCAGGGAGAACAGTCCCAGGAATGCTCAGGAGTGCTTCAGTAAAGGATATTCCCTCCGGGAAGCAGAGGTCTCCCCTTTGAATCTCGAAGACAACAGGGGGCGCAGCGGTACTGTGTCTTTATTCATGCTGGAAAACATGCAGGGAGATCTAGCAGATATTGCCCCGAAGACAGACAGAGACAAGATATTTTCGGAGGACGATCCACGCAGGGAAACCTGTTCCTATGTGGAGATCAACCTTGAATATCTCTCCCACGGACATTTCAACAATGAAGGTCCGCTGATATACCGGTTTTACCTCGGAGATGGTCCTGCCAATGTGGACATAGAAAGGAACTGCCATTACAGACTCGTCATATCTCCCGAAGGCGACGGACTCACAGAAAACAGCTGGAGAGTCGACAAAACCTATATCAGCGAATTCGGAGCTTCAAGGTTCGCCGCATTCCCTGAGAGTTATATTCAAGGAGAAATCGGTGACACACTGCATCTATACTGTGAATTCTACCCTCCCCATACCCCATTCAGTGTCGGTATTGAAGAACTTGAATACGACAGGGCGCAAGGAATATATGACTATATCATAGATGAAGACGGCCATGGCGTCAGACTGGTACTGAGCGGTCCGGGAACCGGTATCGTATATATGGAAGCTGGAGAGCCTGTAAATGAAGCCGCTATGTGGATTATTGAGGTCAACATGCCCGTCAAAAAACAGAACTCAACAGACAATCGGATGATTACATATACTTCGCAGTGTATGATTTCTGACACGACCTCAATTGTTCCGGAGTACCTGCAAAGACCAGGTTTCCGCCTTCATCGCCAGCTTCAGGTCCAAGGTCAATCACCCAGTCCGCCGCACTGATAACATCCAGATTATGCTCGACCACAACTATCGAATGCCCCTTTGCAAGAAGAGCATCAAAAGCCTTCAGGAGTTTCTCCACATCATAGAAATGCAGACCTGTCGTCGGTTCATCAAAGATAAACAGTATCCTCTGCTGCTTTGCACGACTCACCGATGCATCATTCATGGACAGGAAATACGCAAGCTTTATACGTTGGCTTTCACCACCGGACAATGTGCTGCTGCTCTGCCCCAGCTTGATGTAAGAAAGTCCCACATCAATGAGAGGCTGGAGTCTTTCTGCTATCCTCTTTGCTGTCGGATCGTCTTGTGAACCGAAAAAGTCGATTGCTTCCTCCACACTCATATTCAGGATATCATCAATATTGAGTCCCTTGTATCTGACTTCAAGGATATCTGGTTTGAACCTCTTGCCACCACAGGCCTCACAAACCATTGTCACATCAGCCATGAACTGCATACCTATCTTCACGAAACCTTCTCCCTGACACTCCGGACAACGTCCGCCGTCCATATTGAAGGAAAAATGAGAAGGAGTGAATCCGTTCAGTTTGGCGAACTGCTGTTCGGACAGTAGTTTACGGATGTCATCATAGACCTTGAGGTAGGTCACAGCATTGGAACGAGAACTCTTCCCTATAGGATTCTGGTCCACATACTCCACTTGAGTAATACGATCCAGATTTCCGGATAAACCTCTGAAGGTTCCTGGCACAGAACCTGCCTGATTGATATGTCTATATAGTGCCGGATGAAGTATATCCCCGACCAGAGAGGATTTTCCACTACCGCTCACACCTGTCACCACCGTAAGGACCCCCAACGGGAACTCAACATCGATATCCTTGAGATTATGCTCCATGGCACCTTCTACAGTTATCGAATAGTTCCATTTACGTCTGTTCCTCACATATCTCTTACGATCACCGCTCAGATACTGCAATGTCAACGAGCGTCCCTTGGCCTCAGGGGGCACCTCATCACCTATGCATCCCTGAAATACAATCTCACCGCCATTGATTCCTGCTTTGGGACCGATATCAATAAGAAGATCAGCAGCCCTCATGATCTCCTCATCATGCTCCACGACTACCACTGTATTTCCTATGTTGCGAAGCCGTTTAAGAACATCGATAAGTCTTTCTGTATCACGCGGATGCAGTCCGATACTCGGTTCATCCAGGATATACAGGGATCCCACAAGCGAACTGCCGAGAGCAGTCACGAGATTGATTCGTTGGCTTTCTCCACCTGACAGCGTATTGGATGCACGGTTCAGAGTGAGATATCCCAGACCCACATCCTGAATATATTCCAGACGTGAAACTATCTCCTCTATAGCCTTTGCCGCAATACGACGTTCCCAGTCTTCCAGAGTAACATTCCTGAAAAAATCCAGCATCTGGTCCACATTCATGCAGAGCAGTTCATGAATATTCTTCCCGCCCACCTTCACATAAAGGGCCTCTTTACGCAGACGACTTCCGCTACATTCCTGACACACCGTCTTGCCGGAATAGCGGCTGAGCATGTATTTGTACTGAATCTTATACCTGTTGGCCTCGACCCACCTGAAGAATTCGTTAAGCCCGACTATAGAGTCTTCCTCTGTCTCAGCAGGACACCCCTTCCAAAGCTTATCTCGCACATCTTGACTGAGATTGCAGTACGGTTCAAAAATCGGTATACCATATCTCGCAGAATTCCTCACGACCTGATCCCTGAACCATCCCATCTTGTCTCCTCTCCAGCAAGCAATGGCACCGTCATATATAGTCTTGCTTTTGTCCGGAACCACAAGATCTTCGCTAATACCTATTATCTTGCCCAGTCCCCCGCAAACCGGGCAGGCTCCAAGCGGACTATTGAAACTGAAGAGATATTCATCCGGCTTTTCGAACTTCATCCCGTCAGCTTCAAAACGGTTGATAAACTGACGCATGACAGCTTCACCAGTTCCGACCTGAGCAGACATCATCTTCCAGACATAAACAACTCCCCCTCCCCTGTCAAACGCCGTCTCAACAGAAGAACTCAACCTCGTCATCAAATCTTCATCAGGAGTTCCGGATAGTTTGACACGATCCACAAGGAGATATAATTCAGAAGGATACACTCCTGTTTCAGCCAGCTGCATGATTTCCTCAATACGGACCACCTTGTCAGTGAAGAACCTCGTATATCCTTCTTCCTTGAGTTGGAGCATCAGTTCGACCTTATCATCACGATCTTTCCAACGCAGGTCAGCAAGAATATAAGCCGCAGCTCCCTCACCTTCAAATATATACTGCAAGACATCCTGAACAGTATGACACTTGACTTCATCACCTGTTACCGGGGAATATGTACGACCTATTCTTGCAAATATCATCCGGAGATAATCATATATCTCTGTGCTGGTTGCGATGGTAGAGCGTGGATTGCGTGTATTGACCTTCTGTTCAATGGCAATCGCAGGAGGAATCCCCTCGATGAGTTCCACGTCAGGCTTGGACATACGTCCCAGAAACTGTCTTGCATAAGAAGACAGACTCTCCGCAAACCTTCTCTGACCTTCCGCATAGAGAGTATCAAAGGCCAGCGATGACTTTCCCGAACCGGAAATACCTGTCACCACTACAAATTTTCCACGCGGAATTTCTACGGTGACATCCTTCAGATTATTCACCTTAGCCCTACGCACCAGAATGTTTCCTGTCTCTGCCATATCAAAAAAGTTACAGACCCGATACAAAAATATCGGACTTGTAAAGATACGAAATTCTATCTTATCATCACACCGGCTACAAGAAAGATGGCTTATTTTCTTCCACGATATGCAGTTTTGCGGGCACGCATAAAAAACCTTCCCGACAGAAGACCGCCGGGAAGGTGAATCATAACCCAATTATTGCATTAAAGTCTCGCACGGAGAGCCTCTGCCTGCTCCTCATAGCCAGGCTTGCCAAGGAGAGCGAACATATTCTTCTTGTATGCTTCCACACCTGGCTGGTCAAACGGATTCACGCCGAGCATGTAACCGCTGATTCCGCAAGCCTTCTCAAAGAAATAGAAGAGAGCTCCGAGGTTGTACTCATTGATGCGCTCAATTGAGAGTGAAAGCTGTGGAACACCACCGTCAATGTGTGCCAGTTTGGTTCCGAGTTCAGCCATTGCATTACATTCCTCAACATGTTTTCCAGTAAGGAAGTTGAGACCATCAAGGTTCTGAGGATCATTCTCGATGAGCATCGAACGGTTGCTGTTCTCAACAGAGACAACTGTTTCCATGAGGGTACGCTCACCATCCTGGATATACTGTCCCATAGAATGAAGATCAGTGGTAAAGTTCACAGAAGCAGGGAAGATTCCCAAACCATCCTTACCCTCTGACTCACCGTAGAGCTGTTTCCACCACTCACCTAAGAATGTAAGCTTAGGGTTGTAGGCAACAAGAATCTCAATCTTCTTGCCCTGATTGTAGAGGGCATTACGCATTGCCGCATACTGAACTGCAGGATTGCACTCGCAC
>JAEIGA010010798.1_pt1 | contig 13854 bp, 11 predicted proteins | sample 9270691 | NCBI WGS metagenome assembly JAEIGA01 (sample SAMN17057246, study PRJNA624740) | gut metagenome | biome: biome; isolation source: fecal sample | host: Bos grunniens | place: China: Xizang | collected 2019 | reverse complement strand
TATACGACAGGTGAGATCGCAAAAATGTGCGGTGTGACGGTCAGGACCGTCCAGTATTATGATACCCGCGGGATTCTTGTACCCTCAGAACTGTCCGAAGGAGGCAGAAGGCTTTATTCAGAAGATGATCTGAAAAAGATGAGGATCATCTGTTTCCTGCGCGATATCGGCCTGAGGATCGATTCGATCTCACAGATACTGAAAGAGGACGATCCGGACAGCCTGATACGGCTGCTGCTGGATCAGCAGGAAATGAACCTGAAGCAGGAGATCGCCGAGCGTAAAGAACAGCTCGAGAAGGTCACAATGCTCAGGTCGGAACTGAAATCGCTGGAAAGCATTTCTGCTGAATCGATCGGCGACATAGCGTATACCATGTCTAACAGAGAACAACTGAAAAAAATACATCGCAACCTGCTGTTTATGGCATTGCCGATAACCATTCTGGAAATTGCCGGAATCATTGTCTGGATCGTGACGGGGAACTGGCGTCTGTTCGCGCTGTATGTCATCGTTTCCCTGATCTGGGCAGTACCGTTCTCCAGATATTATTTCAACCATGTTTCCTATATCTGCCCGCAATGCCATACGGTTTTTCAGCCGTCATTCAAAGAAGCTGTATTTGCAAACCATACACTGACTGCCAGAAAACTGACATGTCCGGAATGCGGACATCATGGCTTCTGCGTGGAAACTGCCAGAGAGGAGGCAGCATCTCATGAATGACCGGAAAAAGTCTGTGATGAGATACCTGCTGTTTACATTCCTGACAGCTTATATCATCCAGGGAGCTGCTGCATTCGTGTACCGGAAAGGACAGGTGCAGATCGCTCAGATCATCGTTGCGCTGATGATGTTCGTACCATTGCTGTCAGTATTAATGACTGGGAACAGTCTCAAGGGTATGGGCTGGAAGCCTGTACTGAAGGGAAATGTAAAACTGATCCTGACAGCCTGGTTCCTGCCGGCCGTCCTGACATTTATCGGGGCGCTGATCTATTTCCTGATATTCCCGGGTCATTTTGATCTCAGCGGTCAGTTTCTTGTTGAAACAGGAACAAATGCGCTGGAGCAGCTGCAGGGGCAGGGGATCACATATCCGATGTATGTGCTGATCAACGTTGTTTCCTGCCTGACCTATGCGCCGCTCATCAATATGTTCCCGGCTGTCGGGGAAGAAGCCGGCTGGCGGGGATTTCTCTATCCGAACCTGAAGGAAATGTACGGCAGGAAGAAGGGACTGCTGCTGGGAGGCCTGATCTGGGGTGCCTGGCACTGGCCGCTGATCTGGCTGATCGGCTATGAATACGGAACGGATTATCCGGGCTTTCCTGTCGTGGGCATGCTGTTGTTCTGTCTATTTACGATCAGCACAGGTATCCTGCATGATGTGCTGTATGAAAGGAGCGGATGCATATGGATACCCGCAATCCTGCATGGCGCATTGAATGCTGCAGCCACGATCCCTCTGGCAGTATGCAGAACGGATACCGGTCCGGCAAGGCTGCTGGGACCTCCTCCCAACGGTCTGCTGGCAGGCATTCCGCTGATCATCTGCGCGCTGATCATTCTGTACAGAATGAAGGAACAGACAGACCTTTCATGATCGTAATATCGGGCATCTCCTGCCACGGGAGATGCTTTTTTTCCAGTTTCTGGAAATCAATGGATTTTGTTATCTGCGGTGCATATACTGTAGTCAAAGGAGAAGAGGTATATGACAAAAAAAGCAGAGATCGTGATTGCCGGCGGATTTGAAGAAGGTGAAGCACTTGTTATCATTGATATTCTGAGAAGGTGCGGTATCGACTGCAGATCTGCAGGTCTCACAGACAGAGAAGTAACAGGAGCACATGCGATTACAATGATGTGCGATAAAACACTTGATGAAACAACGAAGGAAGCAGACATGATCATTCTGCCCGGCGGATACGGCGGAACCGATGCTATGGGCGGCAGTGAATACCTCAGGAAAGTTCTGCTCAGCATGAATAACAGCGGCAGATACGTATGCGCGATATGCGCTGCTCCGGAAGTTCTGTTCAAGGCAGGACTGCTGAAGGACAAGAAGTTCACAGCATACCCGGGATATGAAGAAAAGATCACTGACGGTACATATCTGACAGATCTGATCGTCAAAGACGGAAACATCATTACAGGCCGCGGTCCTTCCGTAGCTTATGCGTTCGGATATTACCTGGCTGAAGTACTTGGTGCTGATGTACAGCCGGTCAAAGACAAGATGCTCTACGATCACGCGTTTGATCCAAGCGCAGTAACGATCACGGAAGTACAGTAAGAAAGGGAGGCTGTATAATATGACAAAAGTAGCGATTCTGATGGCTGAAGGATACGAAGAAAGCGAAACAATGCTGCTGGCAGATCTGCTCAGACGCGCAGATATCGAAGCGATCACATTTTCAACAACAGGCGAAGAATATGTCAAAGGCATGAACGGCATCATGCTGAAAGCAGACCGGCTGTTCTCACATGATGCTGTCAGCGAATGTGATGCAGTGTTCTTCCCGGGCGGAAGACCCGGCGGTCCGAACCTGATCGCAGATCCGGAAGTGATCCGCATTGCCCGTGAATTCAATGAACAGGGCAAGTTCGTAACAGCTATGTGCTTTGGTACAAGAGTTCTCCCTGCAGCAGGCATCATCGAAGGAAGACGTCTGACCGGATATACAGGTTATGCGCAGTTCATGGAAGGCGCTTGCTTCTGCGGCGATGAACTGACAGTCACAGACGGAAACATGGTCACATCACAGGGCCCGGCAACAGTTATGCCGTTTGCTTTCGCCCTGATCGAAGCTTTAGGAAAAGATACTGCGGACATTAAGAAAAGAATGCTTTATGATTTAGCCGGAGGAAGATAATTTCCCGGGAGGTCCTGAATGATATACAGCAGACTGCCTGTGCTGTTTCTGGGCACGATCACAAGTGAAAAATACGGTGCAGCCAATGCGGCGATCGCTTCAACGATCCTGCATAATATTCATAAAGCAAAGAATTACGGGATCCAGGATATTGCCGATATGTGCAATGTATCTGTCAGTTCCATCTCACGTTTCTGTACACAGATCGGTCTTTCCGGTTTTGCAGAGTTCAGGGAGATCCTGATGAATGCGGATCTTTCCCTGGAACAGCAGTCTTTCCAGGAAGAACCGGACGAGCGCTACAGGGAATATGAAGACAATGCTGTTTCGGCAATTCGTGATGCCAGCAGATCGCTCGACAGGGAAACGCTGAACAGGCTTGTCAATGATATCAGGCAGTATGACCGCATTGCTGTGTTCGGACTCCTGAAGGCACAGTCTGCGGCGATATCACTGGCATCTGATCTGATGTTCTGCGGCAAACAGATATATTCGAATGTTTCTTTCTCGGAACAGATCGAATATCTGAAGTCAGCCGGAAAGAATGACCTGGTTCTGATCTTCTCTTATACCGGAAGCTATTTTGAAGGGGTCGAACGGAGTCTGAACCAGTCAGGGATCCGCGCCAGGGTATGGATGATATCCGGCGGGAAACAGCATCCTTCCTTTATCAGGAATGTGCTTGGATTTGAATCCAAACTGGACCAGGCATCCCATCCGTATCAGCTCCTCTATATGGCAACAGTCATTGCACAGGAGTACATGTATCAGTACCGCAGTCAGTGAGCTGCTGACAGATAAACTTATTTTTCAAAAGACTGTACCGGAAACGGTACGGTTTTTTTTAACTGGTCTCAGAAAGTGATTATAATAGTATTGCAATGAAAAGACTTTCAGGAAAAATAATGATCGTTTTTATAACTGTCCTCTGTCTTGTGACGGGGGTTTCATGTGCTTCCGGAACAGATCAGGTCGATGTGATCAAGGTCAAACAGGGAACGTCCAACGGAACAGTTACTAATGATTTCTATTACAAAGACGATTATTTCCTGACTGACGGGGGCATTTACCAGCCCAGTCTTGCGACATGCAGTTATGGTCTGGCGATCGCAAGCTTTGCGTATTATCCGTACAAGGATGATTACAGACTGCAGTACAAGAATGCCCTGGACTTTATGAAAGCTGCGGGGTTTGAGGACATCGAATACAATGAAAACTATAAGCTTCCGACAAGTTATGACTCATTGAGCATGATCATCGGGAGAAAAACGATCCATGCTGACGGGGAGGATGTTACGCTGCTTGCCGTCACGGTCAAAAGCAACGGATACAGGATGGAATGGCTGAACAACCTGGATCTCGGCTATGACAATGACAATGAAGGACATCACCACAAGGGGTTTTATAACAGTTCCCTGAGAGAATATGCTTTTATACAGGATTATATCAGTTCAAATCATCTGTCGGGGAAAGCCAAGATATGGATGTCAGGTTTTTCCAGGGGAGCAGCCCTTACGAACATGACTGCCGGACTGATCGACCAGCGCATCGTTGAAGCAGGAAGCGGTTTTGAGGGCGTTGATCTTGGCTATGAAGATGTATATGCCTACTGCTTTGAATCACCGCAGGGTGTTTACTATGATGAAACGTGTACCGGACTAAGAGACCCGCAAAACGCATCATATAACAATATTTTCTGCCTGCTTGATGAAAGCGATATCGTTACGATGGTTGCCATGCCCCAGTTCGGCTTTACCAGGTACGGGCAGCAGCTGTATTATCCGAACAATCTGAACGATAGTGATTATGAACAGAAATTCAACAGGATGGTCGCGATCTACAGCAGTTTCCTGCCGAGATATGACAGATCCACATACTACAGCAACCGTTTTAAACTTACGATATATACCCCGGATGGAGCACCGGAGATCAGAGTTATCAATCCGAACCTCGGGTTATTTTCCAGCGGCTTTGTCAATGACATGGTACGGAATGCCCTTTATGACAGAAATACGTATATGGATCAGTATTACGATTCTGTCTGTGCACTCCTGGAATTCATCTACAACGGCAATCTGAGTACTTCAAACCTGATGGGACTGACCGGTCTTCTTGTGCATGTTACGGATGAAAACAACAGCCGTCTGCTGGTAGAGGATATCATTCATGACAGCAGTGCTTTTATCAATGATTTCAGTGACATAGTATCAGCGTACGCAAAAGATGAAGGCAATGAAATGAATGCCGAGGTCCTTGCGCATCTGAAGAATATCCTGACACTTGTCACAAAGAGTACCGATCTTGATAAATCATCCCTTTTGACATTGATCTCGATGAACAACACCGCGGGAGTGATCGTGAGCTGTCATTTTCCTCCGTGCAATATAGCGTGGTTAATGGCCATGGATCCAAACTATTCAGGCAGTAGGGCATCCGTAGAATTGATGGACGGATATTACAGAAAACTGACGGTCACGGATCCCGTATCCCTGAAGGTCAAGGATTCTTCCGGAAAGGTATGTGCCGAGATCAGCAAAGATACCCTGAATGACCATGGCAGCGGACTGACAATGGGAACCGGTGCACTGGGTGAATACTATGTATATCTGCCTTTGAACATGGATTATACATATGAAGCATCTGGCGGCAGCGATCTCAAGGCGATCACGGAACTGTATGATCCGGCGACAAGTACATATTCAGTGCTTGGTATTTCACAGGATGCGGAAGGGAACATACCGGGGTAAGGTGCAGTTATGATCAGTTATAACAGATATCTCAGTAAACTGAGAGCAGATAAAGGACTGAGCCTGAAAGAAGCAGCCAAAGCATCCGGAGTCAGACGGAGAAACTTATATCTTTATGAACAGGGTTACCGCATGCCGCCTTATAAAGATATGGAAAAGCTCTCCCGTCTATACAAAAACAATCTCGCGGAATACTTTTTCTATGAAGATATTTCCTTCCCGGATCCGTTTGACGAACCGCTCCCGGAAAAACCTCAGCAGTTCAGCAAGCTGCGTGAAAAGCTTCCGCGGTTCCTGATGTTCTTCGGGCTCTTCATGCTGGCGGTGGGAGCGCTGATCGGGAGTATTCCGCAGGACATGCTGCAGTCGTTTTACGGTACGAATTACCGTTATCTGCATAATATGATCGCAGATTACGGTACATTTACCACGGACCTGCATGAATCATCGGGAAAGAAGGAACTGTACCGGGAAGAAGAAAACGGAGGCTTCACCGTTATCACCGCCAATCTCCACACAGGAAGCTATCAGTCTGAATTTTTCAATACACAGAGAGATTTTGAAGACTACCGGTTTATCAACTGTTCGATCGGCTATAAGTATTCGGAAAACCGCATCTACCTGACGGGCATCAACGCGGAAGGCATGAATGTCAATTCTGAAGGAACACTGAAAGATGATGGTACTGCTGACATGCTGGCCGTATTGGTTGACGGTGAAGTCGCTTCTGAGCTGATCCCTGAAATAAACAAGGCTGCCTCAAACGCGTCAGACATGATCACATCAATGCTGCAGAAAGTCCTGTACGATGAACAGATCACGCTCACTCAGATACTGAAAGAGCGTGAAATGGGTGCATCTATAGAAAGAACACTGTCGCGTTTCAGCCTGAAACTGATCTATTACGGTGTGATACTGGCCGGATTCATGCTGAGCTTCTATCTTGCCGGAAAGATGAAGAACATCGTTCTGGGAGATATCTACTATGTTGCACTGAAGCCGAGGCTGAGAGAAGAGCTTGGCTCAGACATGCACTTCGGACCGTTTATCACCGACTACAATATGATCATCATATCCTTCCTGTTCATCCTGCTGGGAGCAGTGCAGCTGTTTTCAGGAAACCTGGCTGCCATGCCGCTGTTCCGGAATATGGGATTCAATTCGGAACAGATCGCTGATTTCGGATCAAGATGCTTCTATATCGGCATATTCCTGATGTCCTATATCCAGATGGATATCTTTACCTCGGATCAGCAGATCGTCCGCAGCATGTGTTTCTGCCTGAGTACGTTCCTGACGATCTATCTGGTCGAGATCATCACTTACAGGATCTTCGCCCTGAGCGGGTCTTCTGTTCTGGCTGCCGTGATGCAGTCGATCCCGGGCAATATATTCGGTGTACTTGCACTGGAGTATCTATGCTCGCTGATCCTCTTCTACACGCCTGAATTTGCCAAAAAGAGCCGCAGACATACGTATATTTGGCGCTGTCTGTCAATGATACCGCTGTTATTGACCGTGATGCTGTATCATTTTGGGAACGGAAGAAGCCGGTTGATCGCCGACAGCATCCGTCCGTTCTTCCAGTACTTCTGTCCGTCCATGTTCCTGCCGTTTATCTTTGCCCAGTATCTGTGCATGTATGCTGTCTATTGGCTGCGTGTATTCTTTGCAAGGAAATATGGTGTCAGAAGGGCTAAGTTCTTTGTTGACGGCAACAAGTTCCAGATGCTCAGGAACCTGCTTGTGATAGGCATTGTCATCGTGATCTCCGCTGTCGAATTTCTGCTGCGGAACAACGAATACGCGATCATGCTCGGTCTTGGATCAAACGCATATATCATCGCAACTGTGCCGTTCCTGCTTCTGTACCACAGGCATATGGGAAAACGAAGCTTAAGATTCGAACGCTTCTCGAGGATCGTTTATTACATCTCAATCAACAGCTATGTAATTTCAGCAATGCTGAAGCTGATCCTCGTCCTGATATTACTCTGATCTAAACAGGTTTCCGCCATATTTCCGGAGATCTGTTTTTTCAATGTATAATTGTATAAACAGACAATAAAGGCAGGTATGCTCATGACAGGTGCAATGAAATGGTGGCAGAAAACGACTGCATACGAGATCTATGTCAGAAGTTTTTATGATTCCAACGGGGACGGAACAGGTGATCTGAACGGTATTACGGAAAAACTGGACTACCTGAAAGAACTCGGTGCAGGCGCTTTATGGCTGACCCCGTGCTACAGGTCGCCTCAGGCAGACAATGGATATGATATCGCTGATTATTATGAGATCGATGAGATATTCGGAACAATGGCAGATATGGAACGCCTGATCCGGGAAGCCCGGAAACGGGATATCCGGATCGTAATGGATCTTGTGTTCAACCATACTTCAGACCGGAATCCATGGTTTATCGAATCTTCCTCATCCAGGGACAATCCCAAGAGCGACTGGTATATCTGGCGTGACGCAAAACCGGACGGCAGCGCTCCGACAAACTGGCGCGGTATATTCGGCGGTTCCGCCTGGACATGGTGTGAAGCAAGGCAGCAGTATTACCTGCATACGTTCCTGAAAGAACAGCCCGACCTGAACTGGGAGAACCCGGATATGCGCAATGCGCTTTATGATGCGGCTTCATTCTGGGTAGAAAAAGGTGTCGGCGGATTCCGTATGGACGCAGTAACGTATATCAAAAAGCCTGAATTCAGAGACGGCACTCCCGATTACGGTGACGGGATGTGCGCGATCCATAACATGACAGCCAATACGGAAGGGATCCTTGATTTCCTTCATGAGTTCAAAGACAGGGTACAGAAGGGCAAGGATATCTTTACCGTAGGAGAAGCCAACGGTGTATCGGCAGCAGATCTTCCGTTATGGGTAGGGGACAAAGGCGTATTTGACATGGTCTTTGAATTCGGCCATGTCGTGATCGACCTGAAGGATGAAACGAACTGGGCAGAACGCAGAAACTGGACGCTGAAGGAACTGAAGCACCTGATCAGTGAAAGTCAGAAGAATACTGCGGAAAGCGGATGGTATCCGGTCTTCTTTGAGAACCATGACCAGCCCCGCTGCGTCAGCCATTATTTCCCGCCGGATGCGGACCGGAACAAGACAGGAAAACTGATCGGGACACTGATGTATACGCTCCGCGGCACACCTTTTATCTACCAGGGACAGGAACTGGGCATGCAGAACGTATCATGGGATGATATCGATGATTACAATGACATCTCTACCAGGAACCATTATGATTTCCTGATCGATGAAGGATATACAGCAGATCAGGCAATGGAAGCTGTCCATCATTTCAGCAGGGACAGCGCAAGGACACCGATGCAGTGGACAGCAGAAAAAAATGCCGGGTTTACAGAAGGCATTCCCTGGCTGAGGATCAATGATGACTATCCGGAATGCAATGCGGCATCGCAATCCCGGGACAGTTCAAGTGTACTTTCATGGTACCGGAAAATGTCAGACCTCCGAAATACCCATCATGTCCTGATCGATGGAAGCTATCAGGAGATCATGAATGACAGTGACATGATCTTTGCCTTTGTGCGTAAGAATGCTGCGCATGAAGCCGTTGTCCTGCTGAATTTCAGCGGCCAGACCGTTTCTTATGATGAAGTGATCGTCGAAGGAATGGACCTGCTGATATCATCATCGGATCATGTACCGGGTAAGCTGCAGCCCTATGAAGCAGCGGTGTTCGAACATCAGACATAAAAAAGGACCGGACTGCTTGTCCGGTCAGTTTTCTTCAGAAGCAGTTTCAATATGTTTCAGACGGTACAGTACGATCTCGGCGTTTGCCAGGAAACGGATATCCTCTCCGGTCGTACCGACACCGCTTGAGATATCAAGTGTAAACGTGCCGTCAACGACATGTTTGCCGCGGAAATAATTGACCGCCCCGTCCGGCGTGTACCAGGCACCGAATCCGTAATAGATCTGGCCGCCATGGCTGTGTCCTGCCAGGAAATAATCAACGAGGTCTGTCGGGACTTTATCGGCTTCATCGGGAGTGTGGCATACGGTGATCGTATAGGCGTTCTTCGAAACATTTGCGAATGATGAACGCGTATTCGGATAACCCTTGAGCGCACTGTCGATACCGATCAGGGTGATCGACTGGGAACCGGTGTTCCTGATCGGAATGCTGGCATTGTAGAGAAGCTCAAAGTCCGCGTCATAGAGGACCTGCTGGGTGAGTTCCAGGATCTCATCATTGCGGTGATCGAAATCACCAAGCACGGCGAACTTGCCGAGGTGATGACTGATGGATCTGAGACCTTCGGTTACTTCCGTCACGGTCTCTTCATCCGGTGTGCAGGCAATGTCGAACAGGTCACCGCCGAAGATCACGATATCCGGCGACAGATTATTGACCGCATTGACAAGCTTGTTCAGCCTTGCCTTGTCCATGAACGTTCCGTAATCAAGATCCGAGAAGAACAGGACCGTGATATCGTCCAGCTGGTCAGGAATGCTTTCTGAACTCAATGTTTCATACCTTGGTGTAAATCTCTGTGCAGCAGCGTAATATGCATCATAAGATAATGCGCCGGCCAGCAGTAGGATCAATCCAAGTATCAACAGTATCTTCTGCCAGATCTTCATAAGCTCCCCCTCACTTTGTTAATGATACCACAATCGGAATTTCACTGTGGTATAATTCTTTTGGCAGGTGAATTATGATAGCAAACTGTTTCCTGATAATGACAAGCTGTCTGATCAACAGGCAGGGCAGGCCTAGGAAAGGCGCTGTCTATTTTATGAACACCTTGATCGATAACCATATCCCGTTTGTGATCCTGACAAACCAGTCTACATATACGCGCGCGCAGCTGGCAGAGATGATGAACCGTGCCGGATTCAATGACATGGTTCCTCAGATGTTTTATACGTCCACAATGGCTGCGGTCGATGCCATCTGCCGGAAATATCCGGACAAGAAGACTGCCGGATATATCGGCGGCAAGGGTATGACCGAGATCCTGAAACTGGGAGGCTTCTCCCTGAATATGAATCATGCGGACTGGCTGTTTGTCGGAAGTGATCACAATGCGGCATTCAATGATTACAGTTACGCTCTCCGTCTGATCAGCGGCGGGGCATATATCGTATCTACTGATCCCGTGCTGAAAGAAAAAACCACTTCCGGAGACCTGATCGGAAGCGGTTCAGTCGTTAAAATGCTGGAGAGTGCTTCAGGCACCAGGGCTCTGGAAGCGGGTATTCCTTCCGGGCTGATCGTCAGCAGAGCGCTTGTATATCTGCGTCAGTCGATCGATGATGCTGTGCTTGTTACAAGCCAGCCCGAGCCTGAGATCACATGCGGCATTGCCGCAGGGATCCGTACGGTACTGTCCATGTCAGCCATGGACGAAACGGACAATGCCCTGCAGAGAAGGGTGCAGCCTGACTTTGTAGTCGAAGACTTAACGGGTCTGATGCGCTGAGCACTGTTCAACGAACCACTGCATCAGCCTCAGATGCTTCTCATCATGAATCAAGCGTTCCGGATGCCACTGCACTGCAGTGACATTTTCTTTTTCGATCCCTTCGATCAGACCGTCTGTACTGAGCGCAGTAACACGGAATCCTTCCGCAAGACGGCGGATCGCCTGATGATGATATGTATTGACGTCGTGGGAATCTGAGAAGATCTCATGCAGGACGCTGCCGGGGACAAATGTGCAGGAATGCGCAGTCGTACCGACAGGACGGTCCGGAATGTTTCTCTGATTATGTTCACCGTAACCTTCGGGCTCGGAAGGAATATCCTGGATCAGTGATCCTCCCTCGGCCACATTGATCAGCTGGATGCCGCGGCATATTCCAAGCACCGGCTTTCCGGCTTTGACAAAAGCTTTGTAAAGAAGGATATCGGATTCATCAATATCATGTTCTACGATGACACTGAGCGTGTTTTCTTCATCATACAGCGCAGGATCACAGTCACCGCCGCCGGTGACGACCAGGCCGTCAAACACTGCAGCGATCTGTTCCGCTTCTTCCGCAGTGACTGTACCGGCAAGAACCGGGATGCCGCCGCCTGCCTTCACATAGTCAAAATAGCTTTCATTGTCGTAATAGATCCTTGTTGTGTTGATCATACTGTCGCGCGCACTCAGGCAGATCAAAGGTCTTTTCATAACTTCACCTCGTATGAACCGTATTTTATTCTTTTGTTTATGCGAATGCAATCCTGTTACAATGAATACGATGATAACAGGAGGATATGATCATGCCGTTTGCTGAAAACTTTATGTGGGGCGGAGCAACTGCCGCAAACCAGTATGAAGGCGGGTATCGGGAAGGAGGCAGGGGACTGTCCACAATGGATGTCAGGCTTCCGGGAAGCCGTCAGAAACGGAGAGCCGCTTCCTTTATACAGCCGGATGGAAGTATCACATTTGCGACAAGGTTTGAGCCTGCCGGCAAAGGAGCAAGGGGCTATATGATACCCGGAAGGTATTATCCCAGCCACAACGCTGTCGATTTTTATCATCACTGGAAGGAAGACATTGCGCTGTTTGCCGAAATGGGTTTCAAATGCTTCCGCATGTCCATTTCATGGTCACGTCTGTTTCCCCGCGGGGATGAAGAGACGCCGAATCCGGAGGGAGTAGAATTCTACCGGAATGTCTTCCAAGAACTGCAGAAATACCATATTGAACCGCTCGTGACGCTCAATCATTTTGAACTTCCGATGTTTCTGGCAGATGAATATGACGGATGGCTCGACCGCCGGACAGTCGATTATTTCGCAAGGTTTACGGAAGTATGCTTCAGGGAATACAAAGGCCTTGTCCATTACTGGAAGACCTTCAATGAGATCAATGTCATGAAAGACTGGACGAAGCTCGGTACGAAGGACTTTGAATATGCGACGATCGAGCAGGCAGTCTATCATGTCCTGCTGGGAAGCGCGAAGGCGGTGAAGATCGGACATACCGTTGACCCGGAGAATATGATCGGCATGATGTGTGCATACGGGGCGATGTATCCCGTTGACTGCGATCCGGACAACTACATGAACAATATCCTGGCGCTGCATCAGATCCAGTTCTTCTGCGATGTCCAGTGCCGGGGATATTATCCTGCGTACAAACTAAAGGAATTCGGACGAAAACATTTTGAACTGCAGAAACAGGAAGGTGATGAAGAGATCCTGAAAGAAGGGACCGTTGACTTTATCGGCTTCAGCTATTATTTCTCAGCTGTTACAAAAGCAGGCGCTGATGTGGAAATGAACGGGGACCAGTCACACGCAGTCGAAAATCCCTATCTTGCGAAAACAGAATGGGGCTGGAGTCTTGATCCGGTCGGCATCCGCGTCGTCTGCAATGAACTTTGGGACAGATACCAGAAACCTGTATGGATCGTTGAAAACGGTCTGGGCGCGGTCGATCATGTTGAGGAGGATGGATCCATTCATGATCAGTACCGCATCGAATATCTGGCAAAACATATTGCGGAACTCAAAAAAGCGGTCGAGCTGGACGGAGTGGAAGTGCTAGGCTACACGCCGTGGGGTTGCATCGACCTGATCTCTGCCGGGACCGGTGAAATGAGCAAGCGCTACGGATTCATCTATGTCGACCTGGATGATGAAGGCCACGGAACATTCAACCGTAGCCGGAAGGATTCCTTTTACTGGTATCAGAAGGTCATTGCTTCAAACGGGGAAGACCTGAGCTGGTGAGCAGACAAATCACAAACCTGATTGAAGTTTGACCAGAAGTTTGTTAAGATAATCACGTTACGTTGACGAAGACCAAGTAGGATCTGAACAGTGGCACAGAGAGACGGGGGATGGTGCGACCCGGAGCATGAAGCAGATCTGAACTGAACTTCCGAGCAGCCGCGTTCATGGCGTTAATATGAGCTTAAGCGCACAGTGTTGACTGTGAACTAAGGTGGTACCGCGTTATTACAGACGTCCTTAGATCAAGGACGTCTTTTTTATCAGGAGGAAAGATAACATGTACGATCACAAGTCAGTCGAAAAGAAATGGCAGAAGTACTGGGATGAAAATAAAACATTCCGTACAGTCGGCGATGATTTCAGCAAGCCGAAGTATTACATCCTGGATATGTTCCCGTATCCCTCAGGACAGGGACTCCATGTCGGACATCCGGAAGGATACACGGCTACGGACATCATTTCCCGTATGAAGAGAATGCAGGGCTTCAATGTCATG
>JAEIGA010010797.1_pt1 | contig 13854 bp, 16 predicted proteins | sample 9270691 | NCBI WGS metagenome assembly JAEIGA01 (sample SAMN17057246, study PRJNA624740) | gut metagenome | biome: biome; isolation source: fecal sample | host: Bos grunniens | place: China: Xizang | collected 2019 | reverse complement strand
TGACGCAACGGGCAATATCGCCACCGTTGGCGAAGCCGATTTTCCGGCGTTGCTTTCGCAGCGCATTACGCACAGGTTGCAGACGTTCAAGGGCGAGTGTTTCCTTGACCGTGAAATAGGGGTGCCATATTACGAGGAAATCCTAAAGAAAAACCCGGACCTTGGACGCATACGCTCGCTTCTATCTTCCGTAATCTCAAGTGTTGAAGGAGTTGACAAGATACTATCGCTTGATTTGTCGTTTGACAGAAAAACAAGAATGCTGTCTGTCACATTCCGAGTACTAGGCCAAGACGGATCAATCGCTACAGGAGAAGTTTAGATTATGGGAACTTATGTAACCGAAAGCGGTCTCAAGAGAAAGACCTTGCAGGAATGCCGCGCCGAAATCGAAACCGCATTAAAGCAGGCTTTCGGGCCTTCCTTTGAGACATCAGCCGATAGTCCGAACGGACTTTTGATTAGCCAGCTCGCTCTCGGTTTCTCGAACGCCTGGGAACTCGCCTTCGAGGTTTTCGCAAGCCGTGACCCGGCGCAAGCTGTAGGCGTCTCGCTTGACTTCGCGGCGGCCCTTAACGGCATTACGAGACAGTCTGCGAGGGCTTGCTCTGTGAACGCAGTCGCATTCACTCTCGATTCGTCGGCTACTATCCCTCAAAGTGCTACGGCCATAAGGACACGCGGTAACCTTGACTTTACGCTTGATTCTTCCGTTACTGTAAGCCGTTCGGCTTGCGAAAAGCTCATGATCGAAGATGACGGAAGCCAGAAGAATACGGACTACGTTTTCCATTTCACTTTTGGCGATGTTACGCTTAACAACTCGACAGAACAGAGCAACCTTTACAGGCTACGCCAGCTTATCATTGTAGCAGGAGGAAAGGCTGAATTTTACGGAGGACGGCTCGCCGTATGGGTTGATGGTTCTACTGTAGGCATAACGGGCCAGCTACCGGACGATTTCAACATCTATGCAGGAAATACCGGTTCTTTTACGGCTGTAACAGAAGGATTGCAGACTTGCGACATCGGGGAACTCGATGCCGTTAGCGGCTCCGTTACCGGCTTTGACGCGGTGTATAATTTTGTCGTTGGCGTTCCAGGCCGTGATGCGGAAACGGACGAGGAACTTCGCGTAAGGCGCGCAATCTATGCGCAATCCATCAAGTCCTGCGGCACAGACCCGTCAATCGAGGCGCACCTTCTTAACGATGTTCAGGGCGTAACGGCGGCATCCGTGACGAGCAACCGCAACATGACAACGGACAACGAGGGGAGACCTCCTAAATGCTTCGAGGCGCTTGTAGGCGGCGGCGAGGATTACGATGTTGCAAGGTGCGTATGGAAAAACCAGCCGAGCGGAATCCAGCCATACGGCAACACGTCAGTGGAAATCGTTGACGATGATGGCGACAGGCAGATGATCTCGTTTTCGAGACCACGCGCCAAATATCTTTGGGTGCGCATAACGTACAGACTCTATGACGAAGAGACGTTCCCAGGCGTAGAAACGCTCAAGGCGGCTATTTTGCAGTGGGCAGACATCGAGTATAACATCGGAAAGGACGTAATTCCGGACCGAATATATAAAGGCATTTACGGCGTTCCAGGATTGGGCCAATGCTCGATAGAGGTCGCATTGACGGAAAATCCGACGGACAGCCCAAACTATGTGACGGACACTATACCCGTTTCAAGCACGGATTACGCCGTTCTTTCTACCGACCGCATAACGCTAACGCCGGCAACGTAAATAGTTGATAATAGTCTTACAGGAGCTTATTTGCAATGGAAACGATAGTACCTTACAAGGAAGAGTTCAAGAAGTACATCCCGGAACAGTACAAGAACAGCGAGAAACTTCTGGCTCTCGTCAATTCCTGCATGGCGCAATTCGACGATATTGAGACGGCATTTTTCGAAATCCTGCAATCATTGAACCTCGCCGACGCTATAGGACCTGCATTGGACTACTTGGGTGCAATCGTTGGTGTAAAGCGCAATCCGGGCGAAAGCGACACGCATTACCGCGAACGGATCGTAAGCGGTTTGAACCTGTTGAACCTTCCGGGGCCGGAAGCGTTGCGTATGGTTATAAAGTTCCTCACTGGTTGCGATTCCGTTGGCCTTTTCCCGAACTGGCCTGCAGAAATTTACTACGTTCTTGACGGAGGAACGGACGCGAACTTGTCGAACCTTGAAAAAAGCAGCATGACAAGCGGCGCCTCGCTTGTCCGTGGAACGTTCCTTTGCGCCGAAGAGGGCGAAGGCGGCTATATCGTGAATGACGATAACGGGATGCCGTTCGTTGTCGATTACATACCTGGAGCTGATGCGCCAAAAAACGTCATAAGGTTTACTTTCAGCGACCAAAGTTACAACCCGGTAACGGCTGGAGTTGGACCACACGGAACATGGACGAAGGTGACTGGAACACAGCGCAACGAGTGGGATTGGCACTGCACGTCGCCTTTGCCTGGAACGTACCCGGGTGAGTTTGAGAATACATTCATGGTGGACGGCACAAACCCGGAAAACACGAACTGGGTAACGGTGCGATGCAACGGATATACGGAAGAGCTGAATTGTTACAGGATGTTCAGATACTGCACTGCCATCACGTCCGTGTTCATGAGTGGAATGAGCGGTGTTACTGACGCGTACTACATGTTCGGCTACTGCACTAACATGAAGAGCATCGTATTCAACGGCGCTGAAAACATGAGCAACGTGGCGTACTTCTGCGATTCGTGCGCAAACCTCGAAACTGCGACGCTCGATACTACAGGAATGCTGGACACGGAAGTTTCATTGTACACCGGAAACCTGTACTTCACGTTCGCGTTTTGCCCGAAGCTAAAGACCGTATCGCTCGGCGACCTTGCAGCCGTAAAGAAAATGGAAAGTACATTCTATGATGATTACGCGCTAGAAAGAATCAACCTTGACTTGCCGAACGTGGAAAAGATGGATAGTACGTTCAAGAACTGTAAGTCGTTGAAGAACGTTGTACTAAATAATACTGACAAGGTGGACTATTTTTCATTTACGTTCGCCGGGTGCACGGGCATGATAGATGGCCCGGAAATGGACACGTCCGGAGCGATAAACATGTATGGCGTATTCAAAGACTGCATAAGCTTAAAGAACATACCCGCGTACAACGTTTCGTCTGTACGAAATGCGGACCGTATGTTCTCAGGTTGCACATCGCTAGAATACGTTCCGGTTCTAAAGTTTTCAGAAGAAGTCTTTTTATATCAATTTTTCTATGGTTGCACATCGCTAAAGGAAATCCCGAAGTGGGATTATCCAAAGAACATGTCGGAGACATTCTATGGTTGCGCATCACTCAAGGAAATCCCCGAGTGGTTCACTCCAGCCGCTGGTGGACAGTATACGGAATTAATATTCTTCGGTTGCGTGAACATTGAGCGTGGTATAAAGTCATGCTACGAAAGGATTGCAGCGCTCAATACTACGCAACACGACAACTGTTTCAAGGATTGCGGCATAAATACCATCGGCGGTATCGGCGACCTCACGAAGATTCCGACAAGCTGGGGCGGGCTTGGGGCTATCCCGGCAAATACCCTGTTGTTCAACTTCGGTGATCCGAATTACAACCCGAATGAAACAACCACAAGCAACCACGGAACATGGACAAGCTATAGCACGGGTTATGCAGACAGCACGTTCAACCTTTGGCTTTGGACTTTTGGCGGCGGCGAATACGGATGGTCTACCGAGTTCATGCCGGACTTCAACCATAGCTATCTATCCGATTTCGAAAACAACCCGGTGGACGTTGTTGCACATGGCGACCTGACGGACATCAAGTGCTATGAGGACCTTTTCTGTAGGGCATCCGCTTTGAGAACTTGTTGTGACTTTGTTATCCCGGATGCTTCTGTAGGAGACTATTCACTACAAGGTATGTTCTCAAGGTGCGACAATCTTGATATTTTCCCGCATATAGACGTTACGAATCTTAAAGGCGGAATCTATTACATAGCGGATAACTGCACCAAATTGACCACAATTAACCCTCCTACAATACGTTCGATAGTTGGAGATTACATTGATGTTCGTAACGCGTTTAAAAATTGCCCGAATGTGGAACGCGGTGCGACAGAGACATACGCGGTTCTAAACAACTTACCGCATAGCGGCGCAACCACCGACTGCTTTACGAATTGCGGCATAAATAAATTAACGGGAGTTTCCGACTTGTTTAAGATTCCGACAAGTTGGGGCGGTTTAGGACTGGTCTCGGAAAAATCTGTTGTCTTTGCGTTCGGTGACGAAAACTACAACCCGTCAACCGCAGGTGTCGGCGCCGGTGGTATATGGACGGAGCTTGCCGACAACCCGACAGAATTCAATATTTGGACGTGGACGAAGTCGGGCAACGACTGGAGCGGCGAATTTGAAAACGCCTTTGCAGACGAAGGCAACAAACCGTACATACTCGCTATAGGCGCAACGAGTGGAGTTGCAAATGTTGACAACTTCCTCAAGGGAAGCACGTATGTTCGCCACGGAGCGCTCGATATGTACCGCCAAATTAGCGGACAGGCAACGCCTCCGGGCAACCACGAAAAGACATTCCACGATTGCGGTAAACTTACGGAGCAGGGGCTTTTCGAACTTTTGCAAATCCCGTTTGACTGGGGTGGCGATGTTCTGACATTCTGCATCGAAAACAACCTTGTCGCATACTTGCCTACAGAACAACAGACGGAAGTAATCGTGCAGAGCATACGCTACTACCAGGACGTTTTCCGCATGATGAAGAATAGCGATTTGTAACAAAAAAAACTTATATTCCTACTAGGAGATTTGATATGCCATACCCGCCGAGACAAATTCCAGATGCACCGCTTACAATGTCGATGGCTCCGAGAGCGGAAACACTTTCGGGAAACGATATTGTTTTAATAGTCCAACCGCTGAACGCACCTGGGCAAAAAACACGCTCAATGACACTTTCGCAGCTCGCGACATTCATTGCTGCCGGGGAGCTTGGTGAAATAGTTTTTGTAAACGTGAACGGCTTCAGATCCACGGTCGGAAAGGACGGCTACAGCTATCACCACGATGCCGACCAGTCCTACAACGCAAACCTAGACTACGCGATAGATAGCAACGGAATCCACGCCGTTCTTGCCACTTCGGGCTATACAAAGCGATTTGAAGCCAACGGAAATAGCGTTCTGTTTTCGAAGACCGCAAACGGGCTTGTAGACAAGGTTGAAATCTTCGAGAACTATATACAGATTTCGCACCAAACCAGGAACGGCGCAAACGTAATCGCGCACACGAGCCGCATTGCGTGGGACCACATGAGAACGCCGGAAGTGCGTATCATGCAGGACGAAAACAACTACATCCCGATAAACTGGGATTCCGCAAATGGCGAATTTGTCATTTGGCAAAGGGCGAACAGCGGGACGGTGGCGGTCCCGAAACTCCACGTTTACGGCACGTTGCGTGTGGAAAAAGACACCACCATAGATGCGGATGTGGTAATAACAAAATCCATGACGGTGGCTGGGCGTACCGAATTAAATGGAAACTTTACCGTTATAAAAAATTTGTACTCAACTGATTACACGGAACTGCACGGAATTTCCAATATGGAAATGAACATAAACTCCGGCGCAATTATTAAATGCTCCGCAAATCCAAATCCTACGCTTTCTTCGAGTGCCGCTGTCGGTACACGTGTAATCGTTTTGAATGACACTGAAGAAAATCAAACTGTTACGTTTGGAGGTTATGTCACTACGTTGTACGGTCACAGCGCTATGGAATTTTTACGTGCATCGGATGGCGCCTCGGGGTGGTTCAAAGTTGGTTAAAGGAATTTATGCTAAAATTTAAAACAAAATCTAAACATAAACGGAGTTTATAGAAATGGCAAGTACATCCGGAGAATTTAGCGTAGTTCATTACTTTGATGCTGAAAAGAATGAACTGATGTTTGCCCGTTTTTGGGTGAACGGGCATGAGGTTCTCATGCCCTTGTCCGAACTTGTGTACGGGCTGAAAGACGGCAAAGACATTGAATCCGTAATACCAGAAGATACAAGCGAAGACAACAAGCTTGTAAACATGAACGAGGTTCTCGAGGCTGTCGGACGCATACAGGAAGAGACAGCGCTTGCAGTTGCCAACAGAAAGGCGGTTGAAGCTGCAAGGAAAAATGCGGTTGAAGAAAGCAAGAAGAATTTGCTTGAGAAGGACACCGCTGAAATCGAAGGTGTCGAACCCGGTACGGATACCGAAGAAATTAAAGTTTTCGATAAGGTTTCCGAAACAAAGAAATTGAATAAAGTACAGGAGGCAGAAAATGTCTAATAACGTAGTGCCGCAGACCAGCGGCGACTTGAGCATCGTTCATTATGCGAACGCCCAAGGCAACGAAAACTTCTTTATCCGTGCATGGGTAAAGGGTAGCAAAGTGCTAATCCCATTGACGGAAGTGATGGACGATGTGAACTCGTCAATCGAAAACATCAAGAAACTTATCCCGGAAGGAACAAGCGAACAGAACCCGCTTGTAAACAACTTAAAACTCTACAAGGAGCTGCACCGCGTACCGAACGGCGGCACCTTGCTTGCAGGTGCGAAAGTTGGCGACATCCTCTGGGTGGACCCCGCGAACGGAGACAAGTATTTCTTTGACAAAGCCGTCTATCCTGTATCGCAGGCAGTCGCTGACGGGCTCGAATCCGTTGGCGTGGTGGCGGACGTTGACGGGCGAAAGCTGCTGATTCTCCACAAGGACGAATCCACCGATTTGCAGTTCGCCAACTGCTGGTTGTTCAAGGTAACCGGAATCCATCTTGATGGCACGACAAACACGCTCAATATGCAGCAGCATGCAAGCAATGATTCCGCAGTCGCAGCCGGAACGTTCACGGACAACACGTCCACCACGCTTGCCGATTTCTGTGCTGCTCTTGATGCTTGGCTCCGCGAGCACCAAACCGTGGCAGGGGCTTCCGAGACCAACTGGCATTGCGAATTGATGCCCGATGCCGATGGTGTTGACTCCTGCTTCATTGTTGTCGATACGAACAGTTTTCAGAATAGACTTACTCCTATTGCAAGCGGTTCAACGGCAACGGCTACACTTTATATGTGGCAATTTGCTGGGCAGAACACAGACCGATATTCGTTATTACGCAACAACGGGTCTAACGTTTATTACGCCGGATGGAACAAGGAACGACTTATCGAGTGGTTCAGCAACCCGTCAAATGCGAGCATTGAACCGTCAAACAACCCGAATGGATCGGGGCTGCTTAACCTGACGGACTTCAACGGCTCAAGCTATCCTGCCGTTAAGGAATATTACGGCGACTACGAGACCTACATGGAGGCCATGTTGATGAAGTGGCCGAGTGAAACCGGGTCACAGGCTGCATTTGCCGGAACGGGTAAAAACATCGGGCTTGTATTGGGAACGCATACGCACAAGAATCTCGCCGGAGAAACGGTCTACACGTTCCCAGCTAACAGATACTCTTATACGAGAGCCACGGAATCGACACGAAAGAGCGATGACCTTGGCGATGGTGATTGGTATTTGCCGGATGTAGTGGACTCATTTAATGTGTTTTCAAAGATGAAAGTTGACGGTACGGATGCAATAAACGATAGTTTGTCTGTAATTTCCTCGCGGCGTTCGGTGTCGGTGTCGCGTTGGTGTTGCTCGCGTACTAACGGCTATAACAGTTGGTTTATGTACTACAGGGGCTATTTCACCAGCACCAACTTCACCGATCGGAGTAGGTGCTGCGCGGTTGCGCTCTTGGAATATTGATTATTAACTTATTTGCAATCCCGTAAGGGATTGCGGAGCTTAATATGAACAAGGCCTCCAAGGCAAAGCTTCTAGAAAAGGCCGGCATATACATTGACTGTTGCCAGCTTCTCAAGTGCGTGTACAAGTTGCTTTTTTCAATGCCGAAGAAGGACAGGGTTATTATCGGTGACAAGATACTCGAATACAACTTGTCCATGATAGCCCACTTTTCCAAAGGGTTCCAGTTCAAGGAATGTAGGCTTGCAGAAATTGACTCGTTCCTTTTTGACTTCGACAGGATGAAGGCTCTTTTACGAATGGCAAGCGAATTAAAGATTTTATTGCCGACCAAGTATGTCCTATTGTTTGAATACATAGATAGAATAGACGAAGGCGTTGCAAAGTGGCGTAATGCTTCAATTGCAACAAAGTCCATGCAGTCGCGGAATCAAACTACGTCCGCGGCTATGGGTCATAACAATCAAGAGGTGGCTACGGATTCATTCAATCCAGTTCCGGAAGTGAGCCACTAACCTCTCGCGGCGTTCGATGTCGGTGTCGCGTTGGTGTTGCTCGCGTAATAACAACAATAACAGTTGGTTAATGAACAACAGGGGCAATTTCAACAACAACAACTTCAACAATCGGAATAGGTGCTGCGCGGTTGCGAACTAGATGTTAAAACCAAAATTTGGAGTAGTCATGATAAGGCTGGAAGATTTATTTTGCGTGTACTACAAGGCGCGTTCGAATAAGCGGCGTTCTAGGGACTCCGTGGCATTCGAGCAGAACCTTGAGCGCAATTTATACGGCCTTTGGAAGTCTATAAACGAAAGGACTTTCCGTGCCGACTCCAACTACGCCTTCGTTGTCTTTTCTCCTAAACCAAGAGAAATTTTTGCAACGGAAATGAAGAACAGGATAATACACCATTATCTTGACTGGAGATTACGTTCGATTTACGAAAGTGTGCTTTCTGAAAGGACTTTCAATAACAGGAAGGGAAAAGGTCTGCACAAGGCTATAACCACTTACAGACAGGATATTATAGACCTTACTGAAAACTACACGAAAGACGCATGGCTAGTCCATTTAGACTTGAAAGGGTATTTCCCAAACGCCAATGTCGAGATAGCTTTGTCACAACAGCTAAGGCTAATAGACAGATTTTATGAAGGCGAGGACAAGGACGACTTGAAGTTCATGATGGAAAAGTGCATGCGTTCAGATCCGGCGCGTCATTGCAGCGTTTTTGTACCTCGCGAAAATTGGAAGGCGATAGCTCCGGAAAAATCTCTTTTCAACAAGCCTGTAGGAACAGGCGCCGCTATCGGTTTCCTTTGCTGGCAGAACGCTATGGGGCTGTACATTAACGATGTGATATTGTGGTTGCAGAAGTTAGACTTTTTGCGAATTGTCGTTTTTGTTGATGACATCTACATCGTTACTAGCGACAAAAGTAAATTTCTATCGTTGATGCCTGAAATCCGATCGAGGCTTGCATCTTTGAAGGTGCAACTGAATGAACGGAAGTTCTACTGCCAGCATTATTCAAAGGGCATAATGTGCCTAGGAACAATGCTTAAGTTCGGACGCCGTTACATTAAGAATACTACGTTTTCAAACGCTATGCGTAAAATTGACATTTTGTCCGTCAAGAAAGACGGTGTTGAACGGATTATCTGCTCGCTCAACAGCTACATTGGTTATATGAAAAATATCGAACAAAAACGAAGGATGTGGCTATTTGTCGAAAAGGCTTTGTCCAAGTTCAAAAATGTATTATATTGGAATAGTGGGAAAAATTCTTTTTCGACAAAGGAACTAAAGCATTCATGACACCGAAATTATAACCGTCATTATCACATACATCATAGAACTTATTATGTCCAATTCCAACGAAAAAGAAAATGAAAAATGGAGAAAATTCTTGCAGCCTGTCATCACCGGCCTTGTAGCCATGATGACCGCGTTCACGCTATACGCACAGAACGCAAGCGGTGCCACGACAGACTCGCGCATGACGAAAATCGAGGTCAAGGAGGAAGTGAACGAGAAGGACGTGCGCGAAATAAAGGCCGACAACGAGGCCATGAAGCAGATGCTTTTCAAGATTCAAGCGGACGTGTCCTACATTCGCGGAAAGATGGAGGGCAAACGCTGATGTGGGTTATTACGTTGATCGTAGTGTTAGGTACGCTAAACGCGGAGTTCACGGATGATAAAGAAAGCCCTGATAACGGCAAATGCGATTAACTTAGTCGCTTTCGTGTACTTTATCCTGGAGGAATTATGAGTAGAACAAAATGCACCGTCAAAAGCGTAAAGGCTTCTCCGTTCATTACAACCGCCTTGCGCCCGTTTACATTCTTGGGTGCCGCGTGTATTTCAATAGAACTGGTACGAACCTATACGGACGGCAAAACCGAAAAAGCGTTGCTTACCATAAAAATTCGTCCCGGCTACAAAACAGACGGGGCAAGCACATTCTTTCCGATTTCTCTGCTTGTGCCGCAATGGGTTCCAGGTGACGACAATTACAACGCCGCCCCGGTTGCGCATGATGTGCTATACATGCTCGGCGGTATAGTCACGGGAGAACACGAGCCGGTGAAGTTGAGCCGCGATGAAGTGGACGACATCTTGTGCGGTATCTGGCGTTGCTGGGGAATGTCCCGGTTTATTGCAGGATGTGTAGACAAAGGTGTAGAGATTTTCGCGGGTGGAAAAGATCACTGGTGCAATGACGGGTACGGTGTGCGGCAATTTGTTGAAGTAAAATGGGAGGTGGCTGCATGCTCACGCTAGTCCGCTATACTCGAACAGATGAGGCCATTCTAGGCTCTCTTTACTTGAACGGTGCGTTTATTTGCTACACGCTTGAAAACGCGGTCAAAGCCATTCCAGTCGGTCTCTATTCAATCGAAAATTCCAAGTCGCCTAAGTTCGGTCGTGAGCTCCCGCTTCTGTTCTCGGACAAGGTGCCGTCAAGGCGTGGCGTCAGGATCCACGCCGGAAACACCTACCAGGATTCGGCAGCGTGTGTGTTGGTTGGAATGAAGCGCGACGATGCAAAGGAACGCATAGAAGAAAGCAAGGACGCGGAAAAGATGGTGACAATGTTGTGCCGTTCCGTTAAGCATCTTTCAATAGTCGAGAATTTTTAAAACGTAGTCGGGGAGGCTACAAAAGAAGCCCTCGGTGAGCGATCATCGGGGGCTTTCGGTTTAGAACATCGTCGTCGCACGGGAAATTACAGTGTATGCAACGCTGGCCCATTTTTACCTTTTGTTAAGCATTTCTTCAATGCGTTTTTTCACTCGTCAAAATTCGAGTCGCTTATATAGGCGTACCAGATTTTTACAAGCTGACCGCTAAGCAATAGAAAGAAAACAGCGTCAATATCAATGCCATTAACAAAAGCGGTTTTTAACCCATAAATCCACAATCCTAAACCTAGAAAAAAACTAATCGCAGCAATCATTTTGTTTTCGTCTCCTTAATCTTGTCTTTGAATCCTTTTTTGCAGTCCTCGCACAAATGCACCCACGTTCGGGAAAATTTCAAACGGCACTTTGTTGTTTTCTTTGGCCTTCGGCACCACCAGCAAACTATCACTTGCTTACCCTATTGTTTTGGGGAACGGGATCCATCGTTTGATCGTGCCCTCGTTGACAAGGTAATCTACTTTTTCCTTGTTGTTGAATCTAACCCGCCAGAACCCGTCCCCGGTTTCAAGCAACAGTTCAACGCCAACTGGCGGGGTGCTTGTTCGCCATGATTCAGCCATGGCAATATCGGTTTCAAGCGTTGCGACATTGTTTTTAAGAGATTCGTTTTCTGCCTTGAGCTTTTTATTTTCATCAATTAAACATCCACATAAAGAAGGGTCGTTTGATTCACGACAAATTATGCAAGGGTTGTTTAAAAGTTCGTCGATTTTTTTCTTGCTTTTTCGTTTTCTGCGTTTAGTTCCGCGATTTTTTCTTTCAATTTAGACACGCCGTCAAACACTTTACAGGCATCGTTAAAAAGCCCGTGGGTAGTCTGGCCGTGTAACATATCCTTATTCATTGCCATATTTCATCGTCCTTCATATTTCGAAGTTCTTCGTTTTGTCGTTCGTGCATTTTTCTAATTTCATCTTCTTTCTTAAAAAGCCGTGAAATTTCGTTTTGATTCTTTAACCACTTTATTCTATCATTAACCGAAGTTCCAAGACTTGCATTTTCATTAATAAGTTTATCACATTTATTTTGGGACCGTGTAAAATCCATCATATATTTTTGCCGTAAACATTCAAACAAAAATTCTTTTTTTCGGTTGAAAAATTTTAGCTTAATTACCGCGATCAAGACTTCTTTTGGAAAATCCTCTAGTTTTACCATCATTTCCTTTTTTCAAATCGTTATTGCAGAAGCTGGATTCGAACCAGCAAGTCCGATTTTAAATCGGGCGGGAGCCCTTTTAACTCCTGCGTCTACCCACCTCAAATTTGGCGCCATTTTTGAGGTTTTCCGCCATTCTGCGTCGTGTGAAGTGCCTTGCTCATACGTCCTCCAGCTTTCCTACCATGAGCGAACCAAAACCGGCTTAAATTCCTTGCCGACTAAATTTTCAATGGCCCGTAAATCGTCAAGCAGGGCATCTTCAAGGACTAGACAATCGTCAATGTCAATTCCTGGCGGAAGTTGCACGGCTCTGTTATAGTCGTAAACTCCAATAACGCTGTTTTTTTCTTCATTGATCGTGTACCCGATCAGGGCGTCATTCCATCGTTCAGGCAACAATACGGCGGAGCCTTCGATGGCTTCCGCTGCCTTGAGTGTCATTTCTCGTTTGTTCAATCTGAACTCCTTTTTTCACATAAAACTAGAATATACAGAATACTCAAGAAATTACTTTTTTATTACAAAAACATTACATTAAGAAAAGAGACTGCTGACAGTCCTTTTGCGATCCATCGTCGTAGAATCGCCCCATAAGTTCTCGGTATTCATCCGCCGTGCCGTTGAAGTAGAGCTTTTCCATCGTCGTAGATTTCGAAGAGCCGACCGAAGCCGCCATCAACTGCGTTTTTTCAAATTCAGCGACGCAAGTGAACGGGGCGTCGTATTCACTTAAAAATGCGTTGATTTTTAAGTCTGTTTTAAGTGACTTGAAAAGGTCGTAGAATCTGTCATAGTCAAACTCAAAATCATACTTGTTTGTTCCCTTGTACGGTGGGTCGAAATAGACTACATCGAACCCATTATAGTCAATGTCGAAGATGTCCAAGCGTTCCAAGCGTTCCAAGCGTTCCAAGCGTTCCAAGCGTTCCAAGCGTTCCAAGCGTTCCAAGCGTTCCAAGCTCTGTAATCTTTGCACGAACTCCAATTTTTGAAGGCGCCCGTCATCATCTTCCTTTGTCATGATGTCAAAGAACTTTCTGTAATTGCTTCGTCTTTCAGACAATGTCGGAGCGGTAAGCATCTTTTCTGCTATCAGCTTGTAATCTTCGATTTGTTCGCCGTACAGATAGGTTTTCCCGTCGTTGCCAAAGCTCGCGCAATACTTGTTCACGCAGTCCTGGATGTCGAAGTCGCCGTTCTCGATGCGTTGAAGGCTGTGGAAGAAGTCAACGCGAGAACACGGCGCGGGGTGCTCGTAGTCGATTTGCCCCTTGTGTATGAGAACCGCGTCAAGCAGGGCGATCGTCGCCTTGTTCAAGTCGTTTCCGACAACGGAATCCCATTTTAGGCTCATTGCCGCCGCCATGAGGAAAGCCCCGCCACCACAGCACGCGTCTAGTATGCGACCGCCTGGAGGTAGCTTCTTAACGATGTCCTCCGCTATCGCGGCCTTGGATCCCTTGTATGGCAGTCCTAGAGTTATCTTAGCCATAAGTCACCATGTAACGGTTAAAGTCAGGACTCCTGCTGCCACCCAGTACACGGCATGGCGAACATCACCTTGTACGGCGTAAGGGATGGCGGCGATAAAGTCGAGAACCATCAATATCGTTGGAAAAACGCGCGGGTCCAGGTTCATACGAACTT
>JAEIGA010010796.1_pt1 | contig 13855 bp, 9 predicted proteins | sample 9270691 | NCBI WGS metagenome assembly JAEIGA01 (sample SAMN17057246, study PRJNA624740) | gut metagenome | biome: biome; isolation source: fecal sample | host: Bos grunniens | place: China: Xizang | collected 2019 | reverse complement strand
GAACACTCCGATTACCGGGTTGTATGCGGGGGCATACCATTTCGTAGTGTACCATGCGTTGGCACCGATCTGCATCTGCATTGCGTTCTTCACGACGTCAAACTGCAGATAGTACCTCAAATTGAGTGCTACAAGCGGAAGCGGCATCACTTTTTCGTTTGAAGAAAGCTGTACAAGGGCCTTATGGTCAAAATGGAAGTTTCCAAGCTTGAAGTCCTTTCTGAGTTCCGCTGTCATCACACTCATCGGTGTAGTGTTCTGGCGTACGATACCAAGGGTGTCGTAGTATATGTTGTTGTTCAGCAAGGCATATCCGAAAGATGCTGCCAGCTTCCACTTAGGTATCGATATCGAAGCTTCTACCTTTGTCGTTGATATCTTGCTGAAGTCGTTATCCCATTTATAATGGTTTGTATATATGTGCTGCTCGTAATAATCCGGTTCTCTAAGGTTGGTCTCGAAATGACCGCTGAGTGTCAATGGACTCTTGCGGTATCTTCTGAACGGATAGAAGTTGGCAGTGATGTTTCCGTCAATTCCGAAATCATTTATTTCTGCACCCGCGAAAGTGTAGTCTCCACCAGCATTCCATCTGAAGTAGTTCTTGTACTGTCCGTTTGCTCCGGCATAGAGGTAAACGGAGTTCTGAATCACGTTCTTAGGTCCGGTCAGATAGCTGGTCGGACTGAAACTGTAGTGACTCAGCATCTTGTCACCGATTCCCACATCGATTTTTGAGACGATTGCATCATCACTCCATGGCTGGAGTCTGATGAAGGCCCTGTTTTCAAACCTCATCACTCTGAGGGAGTCAGAACTCTTGGAAGGGTTGAGGTAGAACTGGTTGTGATAGAATTCCTTGCCGAATTCGTCAGTGATGTTATCTGTATACTTCTTGCGTATGACTGACCACTCACTGGTGTGGCCGATAAAAGCTGTGGTGACATCGGTAGTGAGGGTGTCTGCTTCCATTTCATTGCCTGCGAGCATCTTGTCGGCCTCTTCCTTTGCAAGATATGCTGCTATGGCTGTCGAATCTCCGCTTGCCATGATGCTGTCACGCAGTGCCATCTTGAGCTTCTCCTCCTTTCGTGCCGCTCTTACCTCCTTGTCAAGGAATGTGAATGGAATACGGTAGGACTGGTCAAGGAAGAAAGTCCTCTTCTTCATCTTGTTTCCGGCATCCTTCAGATATACGTCGATTTCTCGAGGATCGACGATGGTGTCACGAATCCAGGACGGATCAACCAGACCACCGTTTTCACTGCGCTCTATTCTGTTGTAAATGAAGCCGGAATGCATGAGATACCTCTCTCCGAGATAGTTCGTAGAGGCAGTCAGTGTTCTGTTACCGGTGTCCTCTCTCTTCAACATACCATTACCTTTGAAATTGTGGTAATAGATGAGCATATTCAGCTTTGGAGTTATATTCTGTGTTGTCAGAATCCTGATGTTCGACTCCTCCTTCTCCATGTTGGCAAAGAGGGTGCCCCAGTAGCAAAGCTCTGTGTATGGGGTCTTTGTGTTGAATTGAGGAAGGGTCTCGGGACTGAATGACCAAGATGCATATGGGGTATAGAAGATAGCATTATCCTCTTCCTGTCTCTTGAAATAATTGAAGAACTGCACAGGCGATCCGGATGTTCCGAGCCATGTCGCATTCACGTCGTTCTTAAGGAACGGGTAGTCGTAGAAATTTCTATGGTATGATGTGTCAATCGACTGGTCGCGCAGATTTTCAAGGTCCACAAACTCGCGGTTTGCATTCCAGGTGATGATGCGCTTGTAGTGCATTGAATCAGGAATTGCAAAAGTGTTGAGGATGCGAGGTGTGTTCTGAATCACGCTGTCCTTATATGCACGGATGCTGTCCTTGATCTCCAGCTTGCGGTTAGCAGCTGCAATAAGACCCGGGAGGGCTTGCTCGGCATCGTATTTCTTTCGCTCCATTCTGCTCAGTGAGGCATACCACGCATTGAATTCAGCTGTTGCCACTTCTGTTGAGTCCTTTATATACAAGGAGTCAAGTTTCTGAACTTCCAGTGTGTCGCCGGCCTGAAGGAGGGAATCGCGAACCTGAACTCTGGTGATAGAGTCCTTGATTGCGATGTAATATTTGTATTTGAACGGGTCTGTTTCTCTGAGTTCCTCCGGAACCTTGATGGTGTCGCGGGCTGCCAGGACCAGCGTATCGACAGCAGTTGTATCAGTGACCACTGTGGAGTCATTGATCTGCTCCAGGACGAAACTGTCTACGGCAACAGGGGTTGCGGCGATAGAATCGCCCAACCTATTGAATTCCAATGAGTCCAAGTGCTTCCTATAGCTGATTGCTCTGGCTGTGTCGATACCGAATGACTGCACTGCAGCCACCAGAACAAGCAGGGTTGGGACCCATATTTTTGCCATCAAACGTTTCATAACAACCCAGCAAAGGTACGGATATTCTATTAAAAACGCAAATCGGGAGGTTTGTCCCTCCCGATTAACATATTGAAAGTCAGCTTTAAGACCTGATGTTACTCGATCTTTATGCCGCCCGCAGCCATTTCTGCAAGGGCCTTTTCATGGCCGTCCTGGTTGACATAGCCGATACAGTCCTTGAGCAGATGTACCTTATATCCGGCTTTTGCAAGGTCTTCGCAAGTGTTCCTGACACAGAACTCTGTAGCAATTCCGCACACATATACATCTGTAGTGTCAAGCAGTTCGAGGATTTCCCCAAGAGTCTGTCCTGCCTCATTCACACCATCAAAACCAGAATATTGCTCCTGAGATTTTTCACATCCTTTGTCGAAGGTCAATTCCTCATTGACATAAGGTGTCAGGTCCTCATGGATTTCTCCACCATGGGTTCCGGCGACGCAGTGTGCTGGCCAGGTACCACCGTTCTCCATGAATGAAGAGTGGTCTGCAGGATGATGGTCACGGACAAACAGGATAGGGAAGGTGTCAAGGATCTCGTGGTCTTCACCTCCCATTCCCTTGGTCTGGGATGCTATGAACTTCACTGCCTGTGCCACTGCAGTATCTGCATTCTGACATGCAAGACTTCCATCAATGAAGTCATAAAGCATGTCCACAACAACTAACGCTGAATTTTGCATATTATATTTCCTTAAATGCTTTGATTTCCTTTACCAGTTTCTCTATGATTCCCATCTTCAGGTTATAGAGGTCGTCTGAAATATCCACTTTATAATAGTGCGGGTTGATCAGACGTCTTTCGCTTGGACTGAAATGATTGAGAACAGTGTTGTAATATTCCTTCTTCTGCTGAAGTGTGTATCTGGTGTCACATCTCACACCGTCCTCAATGACCTTCTGCTGCATTATAAATGCTTTGTATTGGCCGGCCTCGAATGTCTTGGTAAGATATCTGTCCTGTTCGTTGCATACTGTGAAGCCTTCGCCTGCTTCAATCTTTCTGCTCAGGCTGTCGCCTTTGAGACAGGTTACGTCCACCTTGTAGATCTCACCCTTTGCAGGGTCATCAATCATGATTCTATACGTGATCTGTCGGCCTGGATTGATGAGCTTGATCTTGTCCTCCGAACGTTTGAGGACAGCTTCTCCGTCAATCTCCACAAGTTTATATACGTTTCCGAAACATGGGGCAGCTTTGCTGGTGGCAATCGCGTCGCCTACTCCATAGCAGTCGATGCATGCTCCCTGGCGCTCCAGGTCGGTAATGAGGTATTCGTCAAGGGAGTTAGTCGCAAATATCCTGCATCCTGTCATGCCATGCTCGTCAAGGATTCTTCTGCACTCGGCAGAGAGGTATGCAAGGTCACCGCTGTCAAGGCGTATGCCATAGCCGGCCTCGTAACTGTCATTGATTCCGTTGTCACGGAAGGCCTTGATTGCATTTAGAATACCACAACGAAGGGTGTCGTATGTGTCGATCAACATTATCAGAGGCTCGTTCTTGTGAGTCTTGATATATGTGTCGAATGCTGTGTATTCGCCCTTGACACTGCTGCCGAACGATGTGACGTAGCTGTGTGCCATCGTTCCTGTCGAACCATAGTCGAACATTGTGCCTGCCAGAATATTGGATGTGCTCGCGCAGCCTGCAATTACGGCTGCCTTGGCTCCGTATGTCGCAGCCCAAGGTCCATGAGCTCTTCTTGAACCGAACTCGCTGACAGGACGGTTGGTTGCGCGGCAAACCCTGGATGCCTTTGTAGCAACTGCCATTTGATGATTCATTATGCAGAGCATAGGTGTCTCAAGTACCTGTGCCTCAATCAGAGGACCTTCGACAATGATTATAGGTTCGTTCGGGAACGCAATTTCTCCTTCGCGCATAGCATATATGGTACCGGTGAACTTCATTGAAGAGAGGTAGTTGCGATATTCTGCATACTCATCTCCCGGAAGAAACTTCTCGAAGAATGTAGGGTCCATCTTTCCGAGATTCTCCACCATCTCCACCACCTCGTCAGTTCCGCTGACCACTGCCCAGTTGTTGTTCTCCGGAGCCTTTCTGTAGAATAGATTGAATACGGCACGTTTGTCCTTCATGCCGCTGTCAAAGAATGACTTTCCCATTGTGTACTGGTACTTGTCCGAACAATATGCAAAATTCAGCATAGTTTTTTGTCTTTTAAATCCTCCAAATTTAATGATTTTTGTTCAACATTTTCTTAAATTCGCAAAAATGTTGTAATGAGGTCTGATAATCTCTATCTGTGTGGCATGAAGTGGCTGTCTTTTGTCACTGAGGTAGCGAAAATGAACTAATCTGGAATGAAAATACTAGTAGAACTCTTTTCTGAATATTTTGGAACCGAACCATCCGATGTAAATCCGATCAAAGGTTCAGCCAGCAACCGTCAGTATTATCGTTTGTCCAACCATGAGCACTCTTGTGTGGGAGTGATTGGTACCGATGCTGATGAGAACAGGGCCTTTGTTACTCTGGCCCGCAGTTTCAAAAATGCAGGTTTGCCTGTTCCGGAACTGTATATGGTCAGCGAAGATGGCATGGCGTATATTCAGGAAGACCTGGGCTCAACCATACTATATAATATAGTGTCCGATGCGAAGAAGTCAGGAACTATTGCCGAGGTGGAGAATATTCTATGCAAAACCATAGGTCAGTTGCCTAAGTTCCAGTTTGAGGGTGGCCGTGAGGCAGATTGGTCTGTGTGCTATCCTGAACCTTCGTTCAGCCGCAGGATGGTGATGTTCGACCTGAACTATTTCAAGTATTGTTTCCTGAAGCCTTCTGGACTGGAGTTCAATGAGGTGCGCCTGCAGGATGAGTTCGATAAGCTGGCTGATGACCTGCTTGGCGGTCCTGATGTTCATGAATATACGGGAGATACCTTTATGTACAGGGACTTTCAGTCACGCAATGTGATGATCCGTGATGACCGACCGTATTTTATCGATTTCCAGGGAGGTAGAAAAGGCCCTGTATATTATGACCTGGCTTCCTTTGTCTGGCAGCCGCGTGCCGGATTCTCTGATGAATTGCGTAAGAAACTGGTTGATGCTTATGTGGATGCGGCTTCTGAATATATGGAGATTGACAGGTCTTCGTTTGATTCCAAACTTGGATTGTTCATCCTGTTCAGATTATTGCAGATACTTGGTGCATATGGCTTCAGGGGACTTGTTGAGAATAAAGCTGCCTTCATGGTCAGCATTCCGCTCGCAATGAATCTTTTGCGTGAACAGCTGGTGGTTTGTCATTGGCCATATCCATATCTGGTGGATCTGCTGGGTCAATTGGTGCAGATGCCTAAGTATCAAGGTATTGCTGCCGGTGACGGTAAGCTGACAGTGAGAGTGACAAGCTTCTCGTTCCATAAGGGTGTGCCGGTGGATCTTTCCGGAAACGGAGGAGGATATGTCTTTGACTGCAGGTCGATTCACAATCCCGGTCGCTATGAGCCATATAAGAAGTTGACAGGACGTGATGAGCCGGTGATCAAGTTTCTGGAAGAGGATGGGGAGGTATTCGGTTTTCTGGAGCATGTCTACGGAGTTGTCGACCCGCACGTCGAGACCTACTCCCGTCGTGGATTTTCCAGCCTGATGGTCAGCTTCGGCTGCACTGGAGGTCAGCATCGCTCGGTCTATTGTGCTGAAAGCCTTGCCCGCCATCTTCGTTCAAAATACCCTGACATCCACATCGTCCTCTCACATAGAGAGCAGAACTTTTGATCAGCTCAAGTGCTGGTCAGCCTAATCTGCATCCGATGTACAACAAATAATTGAAATTAATGAAAGCAATGATATTTGCGGCGGGTTTAGGTACCCGTCTGAAACCGATAACAGATACACTTCCCAAGGCCCTCGTGCCTGTGGCTGGCAAACCGCTCATCGAGCATGTAATGACCAAGATAGCTGCGGCGACAGATGCCAATGGCGCACCGTTGGTTGATGGCTTTGTGGTCAATGTACATCACTTCGCCGATAAACTTGTCGCCTGGTTGACAGATGCCCAGGCTGAAGGTGCTGTGCAGAATGAATTGCTCAAGAATTTTACGATTGACGTTTCAGACGAAACTAACCAGTTGCTGGAAACCGGAGGTGCTGTTCATCATGCCCGTAAATACCTTGAGGGTTGTGGCTCATTCCTTATCCACAATGTAGACATATTTACCAGCGCTGACCTTAGCTGGTTTGCAGCCCAGCATCTTCAGGATTCGATGGCAACTCTGATGGTCAGCGACCGAAAGACCTCCAGATATTTCCTCTTTGATCCTGCAGACATGCGCCTGGTGGGTTGGTACAATTCGACCAATGGAGATACCTTCATGGCAGATCCTTCTCTCAAGAAGGAGGACTGCAGGATGTTGGCCTTTGCCGGAATCCATATCCTGTCTGACAAGATTTTCGACCTGATGGACGAGTATGTAAAAGAAAAGGGACTCCCGGCCGACGAAGAGGTCGGAACGAGATTCCCTATCGTGGATTTCTATCTCTGGGCTTGTTCTCGAGCACCGATTTATGGTGTTGAAGCTCAGAATCTTACATTCCTTGATGTCGGCAAGATGGAAACCATCGACCGTGCCGAGGAAATGGCTGCCCAGCTGGCCTTTAGATATACGGGTGGTGCAATGTAATAAATTGATTTATACTGATTTAACAAATTTAAGGTGGGGATTTTTTCCCACCCTAAATTTGTTAATATACTAAGCGTCAGGCTTTTGTGTTGCACCAATTTCCGCGGAGAATAATCAGGCTGCTGCCGATAATCGCCAGGCAAGCCACAAAGACGCAGGCATAGGCCCATGGGCTCAGGATATCCATGAAGGTCTCGGCTTCTGCCAATGACGGGATGCGTGTCGTAACTGCGGCGAGTGTGTTGTTCACGCAGTGCATGAGCATGGTGAGCTTGAGTGAGCCGGTCTTATAATAAACGTATCCGAAAAGAAGTCCCAACAGGAAGGCAGGAATAGCCTGCCAAGGGTTCATATGCAGCACTGCAAAGAAGGCGGCGGACACGGCAATTGCACTGAATGGATTCAGTTTCTGAAGGAGTCCTCTGAGGACAAGACCTCTGCAGAGCCACTCCTCGAAAAGTGGTGCGAAGACGGACACCGAAAGGAGTGTTACCCAAAGAGGACCTCCTGTGAGCTGCTCCAGCGCCTGCTTAAGAAATTCCGGCATCTCGGGAAGCAGCATGTTCACAGGCTCTGCCACAAAGGCTGCTGCCAAGGTTGCAAAGGAAACTATAAGCGCTACCTTGAAACCTCCAAGCTGTCCGAAGTGATTGCTGTCCAATGGAATACCACCTTCAGGGATTCCCTCGAGTTCTCCCCAGATCTCAGTCTTTCTGCTCTGATAAGACGCATATATCATAGGAGGAACGAACATCAAAGGATATGAAATGACAGTTCCATATGTCTGTGCAAATTCTCCACCCACTCCTAAAGTGAGTCCAAGGACTACGAGGTTGCCCAACAGACTTCCTAATATAAACATGACCAGAAGCATAAGCATACCCTTGAGTCCAGGGAGAAAATAATTGTAAGAAGCAAACAGGTCATATGAGCCACGTCCCTGATGCCTTTTGAAAAAATGTCTTGATCCCATATCTGATAAAATTCTGGTTAGCGATTACATATATCATCCAAAATTAACTATTTTTGCGATACTTTGACTCATTGAAATCAAATATATGAAATTCTCAGATATCATACAGAAGATTAAAAAGGCCTATACAGGTCCAAGACGTAGTTTTTTCTGGTTCGCTACATTGGCGACAGCAATTTTTCTTTTTGTCTGGATTGTCGGTCCTGGAAATACTGTAATTCATTGGGCCAAAGCCAGCAGGGAGATCCGCAGACAGGAAAAACTGATGGAGTACTATGATGAGCAGAATGCCCAGATGGAGAAGCGGCTCCATCTCCTTAAGAATGATAAGGATACATTAGAAAAATTCGCCAGAGAGCAGTTTAATTTTGCTGCCCCTGGCGAAGATGTCTATATTATTGAGGAATAAGTTCCGCAATAATTCCCAAATCAGAATCCGGTGTATGTCCAAGGAGAGATGCCACGGAGTTCTTCCTTCACTGACTCGCTGACCTCAAGAGTCTCGATAAAGTCAGCAATCACATCATGATTGATGCCGGCACCTGTACGTGTCAGCGCCTTGAGTGTCTCATATGGGTTAGGGTAGTTCTCGCGGCGGAGAATAGTCTGGATGGCCTCTGCAACCACAGCCCAGTTCCTTTCAAGGTCAGCACGGATAGCTTCCTCGTTGAGGATGAGCTTGCCGAGACCCTTCTTCAATGAGTTGAGTGAAATCATTGAATGTGCAAGAGGCATTCCGATATTTCTCAAGACAGTTGAGTCTGTGAGGTCACGCTGAAGACGTGAAATAGGAAGCTTCATTGAAAGGTGAGTGTAAAGTGCATTGGCAACTCCAAAGTTACCCTCGGCGTTCTCGAAGTCGATAGGGTTCACCTTATGAGGCATGGCTGACGATCCCACCTCTCCTGCCTTTACCTTCTGGCGGAAGTACTCCATAGAAATATATGTCCAGATGTCGCGGGCAAAATCGATCAGGATTGTGTTGATACGACGGAGGCAGTCGAAAAGTGATGCCAGATTGTCGTAGTGCTCGATCTGAGTGGTCGGGAATGATCTCTTGAGTCCGAGAGAATCAACGAATCTGTCTCCGAAAGCAATCCAGTCAACAGCAGGATATGCCACTTTATGTGCATTCATGTTTCCTGTAGCTCCACCGAACTTTGCCGGATAGGTCAGGAGGGAGAACTGGCGGATCTGCTCCTCAAGACGGACTACGAACACATTGAACTCCTTGCCCACGCGGGTTGGAGAAGCCGGCTGGCCGTGTGTCTTTGCAAGCATAGGAATCTCAGCCCAATCTGCCGCCATACCCTTCATGAGTCCGAGAACCTCGTGAAGAAGAGGCATGAAGCTGTCCTGGATCGCCTCCTTGAATGAAAGCGGAACAGAAGTGTTGTTGATATCCTGTGAAGTGAGGCCGAAATGAACAAACTCGCCCCATTTCATGATATCCATCTCCTTGAAACGGTCCTTTATGAAGTACTCTACGGCCTTGACGTCGTGGTTGGTCACTTTCTCGATTTCCTTTACCTTGGCAGCATCCTCAGGAGTCATGTTCCTGTAGATGTCTCTCATGGCCTCGAATTTCGACTTGTCGAAATCAGCAAGCTGAGGAAGCGGAATCTCGCAAAGTGCGATGAAATATTCAATTTCTACGCGAACGCGGTACTTGATAAGCGCATATTCGCTGAAATATTCTCTAAGTGGCTCTGTCTGACGCGAATAGCGTCCATCGATAGGCGAAACCGCCAAAAGTGAATGATTGTCCATTTAATTGAGTTTAAAATCCTGCGACAAATATAATATATATTGTAAAAAACTGAAAAATAATTATCTTTGCGCGATTTGATGAAAAACCAAATATTACAATAATGAAGAATTTCTTTTTAAAATTGACTTTTGTTGCTTCGATGTTCGCAATGTTTGCATTGACATCATGCGAACTGCAGAATAACAAGAGTTTCGACCTCTCTGTAAAAGAGGTGGGTCCTGAGTATGTAGAAGTATTGGTCAAAGGTGGAGATGTAGTCCGCATGGCCTATATGATCGATACTAAGCAGCAGTTGATGAACAGCCCTCATCAGCTTTTCAAGAATGGTACTGAAGTTACCGTTCCTGGCGGTGAAGTGCTGAGAATTTCAGCAGGCATCAAGGAAAACACAACCCATTACCTTTATGCAGTTGCGGCTTTGAGTGATACAGAGTTCTCTGAGATCATCACTCTCCCATTTACAACAACCGAGTATGATCTTTCTGAGCTCGTTACTGTGGTGGATCAGTTCTATGACGGATATAAGGTACGTCTTACACTTCCTAAGGAGACCAAGGATAGAGGCAATGCAATCCGCTACAATCAGTGCTGTATCATGATGTACAACTACATGATGCAGACCGGTGGCAACGATTACAGCTCATTGCTTTATAACGGTCAGGCATTTACGACAGAGGACAAGACTGTTGTGTATTCTGAGGATACAAACTGGTATGAGACAGGTGATGACTCTGATGGAAATGGCGAAATCGACTGGGATACAAAGTGGAATCCTATTTCTCCAGGTGAGCCTATCGTGTTCGTGGCAGGTGAGTTCTCTTGGATGGAGGACACCAAGGAGTATGACAATGAGTTCTTCATGTTCCCTGGCGGATGGCCAAACGGCTACTATCTCCCTATGATCAACACTGACTATTACAAGAATGGTGGAAGATCACAGAGCAGCATGGGTGTAGTTGATTGGGGCTTTACACATCCTATGGACCAGTATTGGACAGGCGCATTCCAGCGCAAGCACTTCCTTATCAGACAGCCTGACGTGCTCGAGGCTTCTGTTGACGTAAAGTGTGTCGATGCATCTCCAATCAATCTTACTATGGAGTTCTATCCTGAGGAAGGTGTAGATCAGTATGCTTTCGGTGTATTCGATGACAATACATATCAGAATCAGATTCTTCCACTCCTGAATGGAAATCCTGACTATATGCAGTGGGCGGTGACTTCATATTTCGCAGCCTATACTTTCGGAACAAAGGTAGCTTCAGGCCCTGTACGTGCAGATCTGACAACATTCTATTATCAGGATGCCATCAAGGAGGATACCAAGTATCATGTGTTCGTGACAGCAATGGGTAACCAGGCTGGTACAGCTCAGAGCTTCCGTCAGTATACATTCAGCACCACATCCAAGGTTCTTGATGAGCCTGTGATCGAGGTTACTCCAGTTATGGATGAGACAACTCCGTTCAGAGCAGCATTCAACATCAAGTGTACAACATATCAGGACAATCCTGTGGTTCAGGCATTCTATGCTGCCAACTATGTAAGGGATTGGGAACTTGCTCTCAACGGTGGTGCTACATATTTCAGCCTCCTCAACGGCAACAACCAGTTCAGCTCTACCGATCTGGAGAAGATCAACTCAGAGGAGGGTCTTACAACTTATATCGCTTCAGTTGATGGTGAGGCTACAAGATTTGCAGTCCTCGGCTACAACTCAGAGTTCACTCCTAACGATGTGACAACTTTCCAGTACATTGAGGATTGCCCTGCAGTGGCTACAGTGACCACTCCATACTATTCTGATTACTTCGCAGAGGAGATTCCATGGATCAGTGCAAGAGAGTTTGAGCCGTTCCTCGGTGAGTGGACTGCAACAGCAACTCTTAAGAACGGTAGCACAGATACAAGATATGTACATAAGTCGAAGGTTACTCTTGCAGACAATCTTGACAATTACCCATCTACACTTCCTGCAGACGTATATGCTCTTTATGAGGAAGTAGGCGGAAAGGAGAAGGATGAGGTTGATGCATTCTATGCAGAGTTCAAGGAGCTTGCAGAGATATATGCTGAGAAGAGACTTGCAAACATGAACAGAATCCTTGGTACAGGCTGGCTTGACGATGATTCTTATGACCGTCTTTCACTCCGCACACCATATGACCTCTTCATCGCTAAGGACTATAGCTCAGTGGATGTTTCTTCTATCTACAACGACTTCGGTCCTAAGTGGTACCTTGAGGCTTATGAGGATCCTGAGACATATGAGGTTCTCTTCCGCATCCCTGTTGACCAGAACCTTCTTCCACCTGCAGCAGCATGGTCAGTACCATTCTATATGGCTGCTTTGGATCCTGATACATATCAGGCATTCACCGCTCCACAGGTGGCTGGAGAACTCTTCTTCCCAGTTGAGTATGATGAGGCGAACGATGTTGTGGTAATCAAGCCGTTTGAATACAATGGCGTGAAGTATTATCCTAACATCCTCGGTTATGACACATCTTCAGGTGGATCTATCCTTGAGAATCCAGTTGTTTCTGAGATCGTTCTCACAAGAGGCTGGACAGAGCCGGAGGTTGAGACAAAGAGCGCTGCTCGCGGTGCTGCTGGAAACGTACCTGTACGTGCAGATCTTCCTAAGGGTGTCTACAAGAAGATGACTGAGCTCAAGCCTGCTGCTGAACTCCAGGAAATTCAGGTTGAACTGGTTTCTGGCGAACAGATCAAGGAAAGAGCTGATAAGTTGGTTGAGAGATTCTTAAATCAGACAAGATAATGAGAAATATATTTAAAATCGCGTCACTGCTCTTTGCAGCAGTGATGCTTTTCGCTTGCGAGAAGGATCCTTCTGGCAACGAGGGCGGTGAATTGAGAATTGTCACAGACAATGATGTAATCCAGGCTAATGGCACAGATGCAGCAACCTTGAAGGTTATGCATGGTGACAAGGACGTAACAGCTGAGTCTCAGATTTTTGATGAGAGCGATAATCTGATGACTCTTGCAGACGGTAAGTTCACAACCACAGAAGTAGGCGAGTTCAAGTTCTACGCAAACTATGGTACATTGACAACCTTCAACAAGTCGGCTGATGACAATGGCTTGTTTACAATCAAGTCCATCAATGTTCCGGTTCCTGCAGCAGCTGCGGATCCAGAGCCAGCCAACACTTCGTTTGTTCATAGAGCATTCCTTACTCAGTACACCGGTACAGGTTGCGGATATTGCCCATACATGATCCATCAGCTCAGACAGCTCATGAATGACGAGGAGAAGACAATTCCTAACAAGGCCGTTCTTGCCGCTGCTCATTCCGGATACAATCAGGCAGACCCTGCTGCTATCAATGCACCGCAGGCTCCCGGCGGATCATACCCTTTCCTTCAGGTGGATCTTGTGAACGGTTATACTCACAACACCGGTATCAATGCACTTTATTCACTTATCAATAACAGTATCGCATCTTCAGCAAGTGCCGGCATCTCGGTTTCTCCTGTATATTATGAGGCAGAGAAGACTCTTGTTGTCAAGGTGGCTGTAAAGGCTGCCGTCACCGGTATTTACAACGTCGGCGCATGGCTCCTTGAGGACGGTATCTATGGTCAGCAGAGTGACTATGATAATGTAGGTGATGATTCGTATGATATCCATGAGAACTGTGTGCGTATAGCGGATTCAAGCTATAAGGGAACATTCTTTGGACATCTCCTTGGCGAGATCAAGGCCGGTGAGGTGGCAGAGAAGACATTTGTGATGAACATCAAGAACAAATGGAAGGTGGAGAACATGCACCTTGCAGTGTTTGCTTCTCAGGGCGTTGAACAGGGTTCAAGGATTGCTTACACAGTTTGTAACGCAGTTGATGTTCCTATCGATGCACCGACATCATTTGAATACGTGAAATAATGCTTGTGGTTCTTGAAGGCCTGGACGGGGCTGGCAAGTCCACACAGGTAAAAAAACTAAGGACATATCTGGAGAGCCTTTACGGCTCTCTGGAATATGTCCATTTTCCGCGTTATG
>JAEIGA010010795.1_pt1 | contig 13857 bp, 13 predicted proteins | sample 9270691 | NCBI WGS metagenome assembly JAEIGA01 (sample SAMN17057246, study PRJNA624740) | gut metagenome | biome: biome; isolation source: fecal sample | host: Bos grunniens | place: China: Xizang | collected 2019 | reverse complement strand
TTTATGAATACAGAAAGGGTAAGTTTAGCTGATATAGATACTGATTGGCAACCTAATCAAAGAGATAAAGTAAAAGATTATATTTATTCTATGAAAGATTTATATTGTGCCGACATAATAACTTTCAATACTGTTGCATTAAAGGGTAGTATTCGAGATGTTGGTAGAGCATTAAAAATAAGTTTAGAAGAAGTAGATGAAATATGTAAAAATATTACAGATGATAATATTGATGAATATAGAGAAAGATATAAAGAGTTGTTTGAATATGTTGATATAATAAATGGAACTGTTGTATCAATAGGAACACACCCTTGTGGTCAAGTTGTTTCTCCTATACCATTAGATGAAAATATGGGATTACTTTCATTAGCTACTTGTGAAAACCCAGTTACTATGTTGAATATGAAAGAGATAGATAGTTTAAATTATGTTAAGCTAGATGTACTAGGATTAGATAATATTCAAACAATTAATGAAACTTGTAAGTTGGCAGGCATAGAAAGATTAACACCACAAAACGTTGATGATAATGATGTAGAGGTTTGGAACTCTATAAGAGAAGATACAATGGGTATATTCCAATGGGACGGTAGTGGTAGTTATTATATCAAAGATTTATTTTCAAATGAAACAATCAATAGTATAAAAGAAGTCTATCCAAACTTTAGATATATAGATTTAATGTCTTGTGGTAATGGTGCAATAAGACCGGCAGGGTCAAGTTATCGTAATGAATTAGGTAAAGGTATATTCAGAGATAATGGACATAAAGCATTAAATGATTTATTAGCACCAACATTAGGATATTTAGTTTATCAAGAACAAATACTATCATTCCTACACGAATTTTGTGGCTATACAATGGGAGAGGCAGATATAGTTCGTAGAGGGTTTGCAAAGAAAACTGGTACAGAACAATTTATACCAAATATTAAGAGTGGTTTTATTAAAACTATGAAAGAAAAATATAATGTTGAAGAAGAAGAATCCGAAAAAATTGTAGAAAGTTTTATAACTGTAATAGAAGACGCGTCTTCATACCTATTTTCATTAAATCATAGTTTACCATATAGTTATATAGGATATATATGTGGTTATTTACGTTATTATTATCCATTAGAATTTATTACAACAACATTAAATATAAATCAAAATGACGCAGAAAAAACGAATAAAGCCATTGATTATGCAAAAAAACATAATATTAGCATAAATTCTCCAAGATTTAGATATTCAAAAGCAGAATATTTTATGGATAAAGAGAATAACATTATATATAAAGGTATAGCTAGTATTAAATATATGAATGAAAATATTGCTAATGAAATGTATGCACTAAGAGATAATGAATATAATAGTTTTATTGATTTATTAGTTGATTTAAAAGATAAAACTAGTATGAATACTAGACAACTATATATACTTATTGTTACAGATTTCTTTGAAGAATTTGGTAAGTCACAAAAATTATTAGATATAGTTGATATATATAATAATATATTGTCTAAAAAATTAAAAAGTTCAAGGGGAGAAGTATCATTTAATAAAGTATCATTAGAATACCCAAAAGAATTAATAGAAAAATATGCTACTGATAAATCAAAAGAAGAAAGATATAAACAATATAAAGTACAAGACGCAGAAGGTTTATGTAATGAATTAATAAAACAATTACCTAATGTTGAAATGTCATCAATAGAAAAGATTAGAATAAACTTAGAAATGTTAGGGGATTGTGAATATCATTTTGAAGATTATTCTCCTAGTATTTGTATAGTTGTTGATGTTGAAACAAAATTTAAAAATAAAAAATGTCATTTATTTAATATAGCAAGTGGTAATATAGCAGAGATTAAAGTTGGAGAGGGTTGGTATAACTTATCCCCATTTAAACAATATGATGTTATAGAAATATATCAATTAAATAGTAAACCTAAAAAGGAGCAAGTTGAAGTAGAAGAAGTTGATAAGAAAGGTAATATTGTTAAGAAAAGAAAATGGAGAAATACAGAGGAAGTTGAATTATGGTTAAGTGAATATGTAATATTATCAGAGCAAGATATAGAAGATTTAAACAAAGAAGAAAAAGAATATAGATTAGAGTTAGTTGACGAAATATAAAAACAATAGTATAATAAAGATATAAATAAAAGAAAGGAGTGGTAACAATGAAAGAAAGATTAGTACAACAATTAAAAGAATTTATACCTAATGACAAAGAAGTAATATATGTCTGTATAGGAACTCCTAAAGTTCTTGCAGATAGCTTTGCACCATTATTTGGTAGTTTAATAAAACAAAGAGATTTAGATATAGAAGTATATGGAGATTTATATGATAGTGTTAATGCACTCAATGTAGATTGTATAAATGAAATGTTGCCAAAAGACAAATATGTAGTAGCCATTGATAGTTGTATTTCTACTAAGGTTACCACTCCTAGAGGGGAGTTAATGATAGAGAAAGGCTCAATAAAACCAGGGTCAGGAGTAGGAAAAGATTTAATGTCAATAGGAGATGTATCAATAAAAGGTATAACAGTTATATTTGGAGAAGGAATGTTTAGAAATGATTTAACACTAACAGATGTTTATGATATGGCAAATATGTTAGCAGATATAATAGAAGAATTTGAAATTGGTAGAAGGGAGGTGACTTATGAAAACTAGTTATTATGCTCGTTATTCTAAGTTACCTCAAGAATTAAAAGATACACTTTATCCTATACCAATTAGTACAACAGTTCCCAAATGGTTTACAGAACACAAGGAAAGTCATAAATTTATTTCACCACATAAGATGTTATATAAATATAAAAATGGAGATATAACTTGGGAAGAATGTTGTGAAGAATATATAAAATACTTAATTAGTCTTGAAGAAGAAGGAAATTTATATGAATATTATATGGAAATTGAACGAGAAGTAGGAAAAGAAATAGTGCTATTGTGCTATGAGACTTCTGATAAACCTTGTCATAGACATATATTAGCAGATTATTTAAATAAAAAGTATAATACAAACATTGAAGAATTATAGGAGGGAATAAGTATTGAGTAAATTAAGAGTATTCGAGTCATTTAGTGGTGTAGGAAGTATGACAATGGCATTAAGAAACTTAGGGATAGATTTTGAATTAGTAGGAACAAGTGAAGTAGATAGATATGCTTTATTAGCTTATGATGCAATTCATAGCAACCCAAATGAAGAAATAGAGATACCTTCAAAAGAAGAAATGCTAAAAGAGTTTGAAGAAAAGCATATAGCATATAATTTTTCTAGTGGTAAGTCAGAGATACCAAGAGGATTAAGAGATATAGAAAAATTATACAAAGCACATATAAGAAGTAAGAATTATGGAGATATACAATTAATTAATCCAGAAGATTTACCAGAAATGGATTTATATACTTATAGTTTCCCTTGTAAAAATATATCAGTTGCAGGGCAAATGAAAGGATTAGAAAAAGGTAGTGGAACACAATCATCATTAGTTTGGGAAAGTCTTAGAATAATTGAACATTGTAAACCTAAATATTTATTAATGGAAAATGTTAAAAATTTAGTAAGTAAAAAATTTAAACCATACTTTGATGCAGTATGTGAAGAATTGGATAAACTTGGATATAATAACTATTGGTCAGTATTAAATGGAAAAGACTTTGATGTACCACAAAATAGAGAAAGGGTAATGATGATTAGTATTAGAAAAGATATAGATAATGGAATGTTTTCAATGCCAATAGGTACACCAACAACTAAATGTCTTAAAGATGTACTTGATGATGATGTAGAAGATAAATATTATATACCAAGACCAATAATGGAAAAGTTTGTACCAAATGAAAATTATAAAACATTTTATGAAAATGATTTAGAAAAACCAACAGATGTAGGCTTCATTAAAAAAGGAGAAGACGGTGTGCAACATCAAAGCAATACTGTATATGACGGTAATTGTGTAAGTTGTACTTTATGTGCAGGAGATTGGAAGTCACCTAAAATGTTTATGGTTGAAAATGATAAGCCTATAAGACTTGGTGGTTGCTTTGATGAAGAAGGTACTACACATCAAGCTGGTAGTGTGTGGGAGAAAAAATCAATTAGTCCAACTATTGATACAATGCAAGGTGGGTATAGACAACCATTAGTAATAGAAGATAACAGTATGGTAATTAGAAAATTAACACCGAAAGAATGTTGGAGATTAATGGGATATACAGATGAAGATTTTAATAAAGCAAAAAATATGGGATTATCAAATACAAAACTATATGAACGTGCGGGCAGAGGTATAGTAGTTCCAATGTTAGAAGAGATATTTAGAAACTTATTATTAAATAACAAAGAAGAGTAGTTGACATAATATAAAAATATAAGTATAATAAAATAAAAGGAGGTAGATAATATGTATAAGCCATATAAATGGGAATTTAATGAAGAGGTAGCAAAATGTTTTGACACACACGTTAGACAATCAGTATTTATGTATGATGAATTTCATAAAAGTATAATAAAAATGAGTAATTTTTTTATAGAAGATAATACAAATATACTAGATGTAGGAACATCAACTGGTGAGTTATTAATGAAGTTACCATATAATGAAACTTGTAACTATATAGGAATAGATACAGAAGAAGGTATGATAAATAAAGCACAAGAAAAATTAGAGAGTAAATATAAATTACAAGTAGGAAATATTTTAGATTATAAGATTACAAATTGTTCATTAATAACAATGGTGTTAGTATTACAATTTATTAAAAATAAAGATAAAGAACTTGCATTACAAAACATATATAATTCATTAAATAAAGGTGGAGCATTTATGTTTGTTGATAAAATAAAAACACCTATATTAGATATACATGATGTGTATAATGATTTATATTATGATTTCAAAAGAGAAAATGGATTAACAGACACAGAAATATTAGATAAGAATGTTTCATTAAGAGGTGTGCAAAAATGTTTAACATTAGAAGAAAATATGCAACTGATGAAGAATGTTGGATTCAAAGATATGGATATATTTTTAAAATATAATAACTTTGTTGGTGTTATTGCTATCAAATAATTGACATAATATAAAAGTAATAGTATTATAAATATATGTAGGATAAGAAAGGAGGTGTTTGATTGGTCGGACTTTATTATTAGGTGGTTTATTGATAATTGATAGAATTGATTTTGGTTTGTTTTAAAGAAGAAAACAAACGGTGGGAAAAAGGTGGGTAAACTTATGAGTAAGAGAAACAAAAAGGATTATGTATGTAAAGTATGTGGTAGACCTACATCACACGCAGACAATTATTGTAAAAAACATTGGTCGCAAATAAATGAATATGGATTCCCTTTAGATGATAACCCTAGATATCCAAGTGACCCTAACGAAATAGAAATAAAAGACGAATGTGCGGAACTTAGTCTTTATGATTTTATGGAAGAAAAGATTGAAGACACAATTAAAATAGACATAGAAGATATAAAATTAATACAAGATATTAGATGGAATAAAAAACAAAATTGTATAGTTGGTAATATAAAAGGGAAAAATGTTTTATTACCAAATTATATATTAGGTGTGGATAATAAAATAGAATATTTAAACGGTAATATATATGATAACAGAAAAGAGAATTTAAGAATAGTAGAAAAAAGAAATAAAAAGTCAAAAAACCCATATGTTATCAATAAAAAGAATAAAAATAAAGTAATAGTAGAAATCGTAGGAAAAAATAGACATCAAGTTACAGGGTCGGCAACATTAATTTCTATTCCTTTGAAACAAGGTGGATATAAAAAAATATTAATAGAACTTGGTGGAAATCAAACTAATAAAGATTTATACACAGAATACTTGTATAATAAAGAAATTGTTGACAGTATACCACATAATGAAATAGAATATGCATTTGTATTGCATAATCATTTTGACCATGTGGGTAATTTACCTTCTTTAATACCAAATGGATTTGACGGAAAATTAATATCAAATGAAGCTAATGCTAAACTATTGACTCCTATATTGTTAGATGGTGCTTTTATAATGACTAAAAATACTAGAGCAATAAATAGTAAAAAACATAACATAGAGCCATTATATACAGAAGAAGATGTATATTTGCTTATGAATAAATGCGAAACTTATTCAATGAACGAGATACACAAATTAGATGATATTGTAAGTTTTCAATTTGTAAATGCAGGGCATATACTTGGCAGTTGTCAACTTATATTATATATAAAAACACCAACTGGACAAGTGAAAAAACTTCATTTCACAAGTGATTTGGGGTCTATATATAATCAACAACCATTTGTACCACAAAAAGATATAGTTAATTCTAGTAATTTTAGTATGGTTGAGGCAACATATAATAGTTTAGATAGAGGATTTAAGTCTAAAAAAGAATGTGATAAAGAACGAGATGAATTTAAGAAGTTCATTCTCGATGAATTAAAGAATAATAGAAGTATATTAATAGGTGTATTCGCACAAGCAAGACAACAAACTATGATGGAGTTTTTATATAGAAATTTCAAAGATGATGAAAACTTTAACTGCAATATATATATAGACGGTGTATTAGGGTTAAACTTAAATAATGTATATTTATCAATATTAGAAGGAGAAGACAAGAAGTATTGGCAAGAGATTATGTCTTGGAGTAAATTTAATTATATAGGTAGCTATGAAAAGTCTATGGAAGTAGCTTGTAATAAAAGCGAAGTAAAAATCGTTCTTAGTTCAAGTGGTATGTTTTCAAATGGTAGAATAATAAATCACGTCAAAGCTATGATAGAAAATCCTAATTGTACTTTTGTGCTTGCTGGATATCAAGGGGAGGGTACGGTTGGACACGAAATTCAAAGAGTAGAAACAACAGAGGTAAAAGTTGAAGGTATGCTTTATAAAAAGAAATGTAAAATATATCAAATGTCTACTTGGAGTAGTCATATTCAAGCACAAGAAAACATAAATTATATGGCACAAATAAAAACTCCTTTGATAGTGTTAAACCATTCTGATGAAGAAAATAAATATCAATTTAGAGATATAGTAGAAGAACAATTAAGAAGTAAAAATAATAGTGCTAGAATAGTTGTTGCATCAGATAAAAATAATATATTCTTTGTTTAAAATTTTATAGGTGGAGAAAATTCTCTACCTATTTTTTTTAAAATTAATTGACACAATATAAAAATAACAGTATAATAAAGATATAAATAATAAGAAAGGTAGTACCCCAACAAGGTGGGGGAAGAACTAATAATATGGAAAATAATACTTATAAAACTACTTTAAAAGTTATAGGAACAATAGACGCAAATGCTTTACAAAAATTTATGGAAGAAACAGATGAAGTAATAGAAGTATATAAACAATATTTAGAAGAAACTGCTTATATAAAAGAAGAATACGTTAATCCTTTTGACAGAATAACAGTAGAAATTTCTAGTTATGGTGGTTGTACTGATAGTGGAAGTGCTATGCTAGATAGAATAATGGAAATGCAAGAAATGGGAATACATGTGGATACACATTGTAATGGATTTGCATACTCAATGGCTTTCATATTATTCATATCAGGAGAAAGAAGAAGTGGTGGAAAATTTAGCAAATATATGAATCATTCTTCTTCTGCAAGTGCCTATGGAATGATAGATAAAATGAAAACAGATATAGACTTTTATGGAGAATGTGATAAACAATTTGATAATTTAATATTAAAACAAACAGATATGACAAAAGAAAGATTAGAAATGGCTAGATTAAAAAATGACTGGATATTCTATGACGAAGCAATAGAATTAGGAATAGTAAATATATACGAAGGGAAAGAAGAAACAAAAGAAGAATATATAGAAAAACTTTCAAAGGCATTTGAATTATCAGTAAAAACTTTTTCAAAAGTAGCAGATACAGAAGAAGGAGAAGGAATGTTTATACTACACGATATGCTTACTGATGTAATAGAAATGATGAAGGAAAAAGAAATGAAAGAAAGTGGAATGTCAGAAGACGAAGTGTTATTAGCAAAAGCACAAGAAGTAATAGACAGTATAAGATTGTGCAAAGAAGAAGGTAATGTTTGCGAGAAATGCGAATTCAAAGAAGAATGTAAAAAAGATGAAGAAGAAGCATTAGAAGTATTAGGATTAAAAGAAGTAGAAAATGAAGATGAAGATGACGAAGAATAAGAGGAAAAATATTTTTCCTCTTTTCTATTGACATAATATAAAGATATAAGTATAATAAAGATATAAATAAGAAAGAGGAGATGGTATAATGAAACAAGTAAAAGAAGATTTCATCAGTATAGTAGTAGAAGAAATGGAGAACACTAATTTATTTTCAAAAAGTGAGATTGTTGACGCATTAGTTGTTTTAGAACAAAGACTTGAAGAATATGAAGTCTTCTTGGAAGATTTAAAAAGATATGCAGATAGTTTGTATGTATGGGTCGACAAAGATAAAGAAAGTTATTATGAGTTAGCAAGAATTCATGTAGGTTTTAGTCAAAAGTATTCTTATGATATAATTATTAATGATAGAGAAGAAATGATAGGTTATTGTATGTGCGAAGAAACAGATGAAGATTATAACGAAAAACACAAGTGTTGTGGAAAAGAATGTGATTGGTATAGACCTAGTTTCTTCATTAAGAAAACAAAGTATATAGCACGTAGAGTTGATTTTGAAGGACAACAAAAAGATTATTGGAAAGCACAAGAAAAATTCATAGATAAGTACTTTGAAGAAGAAGAAAAGATAGAACAAGAAAAAAATGAAAAAAGAAATCAATTATTAAAAGATATTGCCTACTATGAGCAATTTATTCAAAACCTACAAGAACAATTAAAAAATTTAGAATAACCTACAAAACACTATATAGTGTGTCTTACTTTATATTTGCACACACTATATAGTGTAAATATAAAATGAATGGAGAGATGTTAATGAAAGTAGAACAATGGTTAGATAGTCAATTAGGAATAGATATATGGAATAATAAATATAAATTTGAGAACGAAAACTTTGAAGAATGGTTAGGAAGGGTATCAAACGGAAACGAAGACGTAGCACAATTAATTAGAGAAAAGAAATTTTTATTCGGTGGAAGAATATTAGCAAATAGAGGATTAGATGAAAAAGGTAGAAAAGTAACCTATTCAAATTGTTATGTTTTAACAACTAATGACTCAATAGAAGATATTTATCAAACTTGTAGTGATTTAGCTAGAACATTTAGTTATGGTGGTGGAGTAGGAGTTGACATATCAAAACTTAGACCAAAAGACGCATTTGTAAATAATGCAGCTAGAAAAACTAGCGGTGCTTGTAGTTTTATGGATACATTCTCACAAGTAACTGAAACGATTGGTCAAAATGGTCGTAGAGGTGCTTTAATGCTTAGTTTAGATTGTACTCACCCAGAACTATTAGAGTTTATAGAAATAAAAAATGATTTAGATAGAGTTACAAAAGCTAATATATCAGTTAGAATTACAGATGATTTTATGAACGCAGTCATAGAAGATAGAGAGTGGGAATTATATTTTAAATCAGAACATGAAGAAGTAAGAAAAACTGTTAAAGCAAAAGAAATATTCCGTATATTAAGTAAAAATAATTGGAATATGGCAGAGCCAGGAATTTTATTCTGGGATAGAATAGAAAATTATAACTTATTAAGTGAAGATGATGAATTCCATTATGCAGGTGTAAACCCTTGTGCGGAAGAGCCATTACCAAATGGTGGTAGTTGTTTATTAGGGTCAATAAACCTTTCGGCTTATGTTGAAAATAAACAATTTAATATGGAACAATTTAAAAAAGATATTCATATAATAGTTAAAGGAATGAATGAAGTATTAGACCAGGGATTACCATTACACCCATTACAAATACAAAGAGAAACAGTAAGAGATTATAGACAAATTGGTTTAGGAATAATGGGATTAGCAGATATGTTAATTAAAATGGAAGTGAAATATGACTCTGATACAGCATTAGAAATATGTGATAAAATAGGATTTGTATTAGCTAATGAGTCAATAAAGGCAAGTGCATTATTAGCAAAAGAAGAAGGTGTTTATCCAAAATACAACAAAGACGCAATTTTACATTCAGACTTCTTAATACAAAATACAACTTGTGATACTTATGATTTAGTATGTAAATATGGTTTAAGAAATAGTCAAATACTTACAATAGCACCAACAGGAAGTTTATCAACAATGTTAGGTATTAGTGGTGGTATTGAGCCAATATTTAGTTTATCATATACTAGAAAAACTGAAAGTCTTCATAATGAAACAGTATATTATAAAGTATTTACACCTATTGCAGATAATTATATGAAAGCACATAACCTTAAAGAAGAAGAAGAATTACCAAATTTCTTTGTTACTGCTCAAACTTTAGACCCATTTAAACGTGTTGAAATGCAAGGTATATGGCAAAAACATATAGACGCAAGTATATCATCAACTGTTAATTTACCAAATGAAGCAACAGTAGAAGAAGTAGAACAACTTTATATTCATGCTTGGAGAGAAGGCTTAAAAGGTATGACAATATTCAGAGATAACTGTGCAAGAGTTGGAGTATTAACTTTAGGAAATGATAAAAAAGAAGAAGAAGAAAAAGAAGAAGAAGGATTAAAACGTGGAGAATGGAAATCATTAGCAGAAGACACTTATTATTTAAAACGTAACTTAACAATAGGTTGTGGAAAATTAAAACTATTTGTTGGTATTTCTCCTTCTGAACAAAATATACAAGATGTTTATATAACTAAATGTGGTAGTGGTGGTTGTGAAAAGAATTTACAATGTATAGCAATATTAATGTCTGCTTTACTTAGAACAGGAGCAAGTCTTGAAACTATTGAAAAAAGTTTTAGTGGTGTTTCTCCTTGTCCTAGCTTTACAAGAGAAAGAGGAAAAGGAAATCACTTATCAGACGGAAGTTATTGTGGAATGGCAATATTAAAAGAAATCAAAGCAGTATTAAAACAACAAGGTTTTGATAAAAATGAAAAAGAAGAAAAGAAAAATTTTACACCAATAGATTTAAATGCTAAAAAAGAGAAAAAAGAAAAGTTTTCTAAAGAAGAAAAAGATTTTTTAGATAAACATGGAGAGTTAGAATATGCTAAAAAGTTCAACAAATGCCCAAGTTGTAATGAAAACTTAGTTAATAGTGGTGGTTGTATAACTTGTGTAAAAGGTTGTGGCTGGACTAAATGTGATTAATTGACGATATATAAAAATGACAGTATAATAAAGACATAAGGAAGGAGGTAGTCAAATGACTACAAATGAGAGAGATAAATTAATGGAATTATTAAAAAGATTTTCACAAGAATATTGTTGTGAGGATATGGTAGAAGATTGGAACTATTGCAAAAATTGTCCATTATATCATAAAGAATGTTGTCAAACGGTTAATTTAATTTCACAATACCTTAATGATGAAATAAAAGAAGAACATATGATACGTGAAATAAACTTCAATTATAATAATAAAAATTAGGAGGGATTAAAATGTTTAACTTAAACTTACAAGTAGGGGATAAAATAATGTTTGTTGGTAATGAAGAAAGACAAAGTTTTACTAATAACAGAGTTTATGAAATCATAAAAACAACTAAGTTAAATGTTTTTAAAGAAGGTAATGTAGATAGTATAATAGTTATTGATGATGCAGAAGAAGAAAATTGTATGACAATTCCATTTTTTAAAAACAACTTTAGAAAAGTATCAGTAACTATAACAACATTTGATGATGATACTTTTGTAACAGAAACAGATAGTGGTATGTTAAATTGGAGTAATTATAATTATACATTAGAACTATTATTAGAAATGTTAGATAGTTTAGAAATAGGATATAAAGTCATAAACACATCAACTGAATTAAATTAGGAGATGATTGAGTGGAGAAAAAAGTAAAAAAAATATTTTGTCTAATGGGTTATACAGGAAGTGGTAAAGATAGTATAGCAAAAGAAGTAATAAAAACATTAAATGGTAAGGTAAAGTTTTTAGTTAGTCATACAACTAGACCTATTAGAGAAAGTGAAAAAGAAGGTAGAGAGTATTATTTCATAGATAATAAAAAGTTTCTTAAAATGAAAGAAGAAAATGAATTTATTGAAACAAGAGTTTATCATACAAAAGTAGAGAGAAATGGTAAAGTAGTTGATGATACGTGGTATTATGGACTTTCCATTAGAGAAGTTGAAAATTGTGAATACGGAATATTCATAGTAGATGTTGGTGGATTTAACGAATTAAGAAAAAAATATGGTAGTAGTGTAGTGATACCTATATTCATAAACGTTAAAGAAGATATACTAAAGAAAAGAGCATTAGATAGAGGGGACTTAGAAGATGAAGTAAATAGAAGATTAGAAGATGATAAATTAAAATTTAGAAGTTTTAGAGTTAGAGTAATGTATAAAAACGTTCTTAATAACGGAGATATTCAAAAAGCTATTGATGAAGTTGTAGCATTTATTGGTAATGAAATGGGTGAGGAACAACAATGCAACAAAAAGAAAAAGTAATAATGAGCATAGATGGGTCATTAGTTTCATCAGGAATAGCTATACTTAATGGTGAAAATGGGGAAGTTATCGCATATGATAACATTCCCATTAAACCAAAAGATTTTAATGGAGATGAAATATTAAAAATACATCACATAGCTAAGACAGTATTAAATATTGCAAAAGCATATAATGTAACTCACGTAGCTATTGAGAATAGTTTTGTTGGAGTAAATAGTAGAACTGGTTTAACATTAGCTAGATTATATGGTGCTATAACTTCATTCTTAATAGAAAATGATATAACTTTAATATATACTTATACACCTTCACAATGGAGAAAGATAGCTATGAATGTAGGAAATAAAAGTAAAGAAGGGACGTATGAATGGTTATGCACCCACTTATTATCAAGAGAAGAATTTGGAGAATTTTGTATAAAAGGAAAAAATAAAAATGATGATATAGTAGACGCAATAGTAATGGGTTATGCTTTATATAAAAAATTAAACAATAAATAAGGAGTGATTGAAATGGAAGATAACCGTAGAGTAGAAGATGTAATAGGAGAAGTAGTTGTAAGATATAAAGGAGATTATGGTACATTAGCTTTAAATTTACACCTTGATATAGACGTGTCAGAAGAAGAAATGGAGAAATTACAAAATTTAGTAACTGGTATTAACGAAATAATAATACCAGCTATTAATAAGAAAGTAAAAGAACAAAAAGAGAATTAGGAGGAATTTATGGAGAATATAGGGAAATACTTTAAAGGTTTGGAATGTTTAGAAGATAAAAATGAAGGAGAGATTGGTATGGAAATAAAAATAAAATATTTTAACGAAGCTAAAGAATTAGAAATAAACCCAAAAGGAAATTGTATAGATGTATATGCTAATGAAGATATATTTATACCATTTATGGGGTACGCTATGATACCTCTGGGATTTGCATTAAATTTACCAAAAGGTATGACAGGTAGACTTATGCCTAGAAGTTCTACATTCAAAACTTGGGGTTGTATAGAAACTAATTCTGTTGGTATGATTGATGATACGTATGTGGGAGATAATGACCAATGGCATATGCCTTTACAATGCACTATGGCTATGTGTACTGAAAAGGTTATGGTTAATGGTAAGAAAGTAACTTGTATGGGTACATGGATACACAAAGGGGATAAAATAGGACAGTTTGAACTTCATAGTGCTATGGAAATGCCACAATTAGTTAAAGTAGAAAGTTTTGGTAATACAGATAGAGGTGGATTTGGTAGTACTGGCAC
>JAEIGA010010794.1_pt1 | contig 13858 bp, 11 predicted proteins | sample 9270691 | NCBI WGS metagenome assembly JAEIGA01 (sample SAMN17057246, study PRJNA624740) | gut metagenome | biome: biome; isolation source: fecal sample | host: Bos grunniens | place: China: Xizang | collected 2019 | reverse complement strand
GTGCATCACAGACAAGATCGAGACTATTGCCAAGAGTCTATACAGAGCATCCAGCATCACGTACTCGGCTGTTGCTAGAAAGAAGATTGTCGCTGCAGAAAAGATGGGATTCGGTCACTTCCCTGTCTGCATAGCGAAGACACAGTATTCGTTCACTCAAGATGCAAAGGTATATGGCGCACCGGAGGGATTCCGATTCGACATCAAGGATATCGTGATCAACACCGGTTCTGAGATGATAGTAGCTATCGCAGGAGACATCATCCGCATGCCAGGCCTCCCTAAGGTGCCTCAGGCAACAAAGATTGACATTGTCAACGGAGTCATCGAAGGACTAAGCTAAACATTAAAGACAACAAAACTATAACCAACTATGAAAAGGGCATTTTTAATGGCATGCGTTGCATTGATAATTGCAGCATGCTGCGATCAGACAAAATGGGTGAAGGTCGAAGGTAACAAATTCGTTTATCCTGATGGAAATGAACTGATATTCAGAGGACTCTGCTTCTCTGATCCTGTAAAGCTTGTGAGAGATGGACAGTGGACAGAGCGCCACTTTGAGGAAGCGGCAGACTGGGGAGCAAATGTAGTGCGTTTTGCAGTTCATCCTGCTCATATCAACTCCATGGGTTGGGATGCCACTTTCGAGGCTATGGACCAGGGTATCGCATGGGCGAAGAAACATGGACTTTATGTGATTATGGACTGGCATTCGATCGGAAACCTCAAGGATGCAAAGTTTACAAATCCTATGTATGACACTACCCTTGAGGAGACCCTCAAGTTCTGGAGCACCGCTGCAGAGCGCTATAAGGATGAGCCTACCGTTGCTCTTTACGAGATCTTCAACGAGCCAACTGTGACAGGTCCTGACACAGGCGAATGCACATGGGAAGAGTGGAAGGCCATCCAGGAACAGATCATTGACACCATCCGCGTTCATAATCCGAACGCAGTGTGCCTTTGTGCAGGCTTCAACTGGGCTTATGACCTTACACCAGTAGCGGTTGCCCCTATCGACCGTCCTAATGTTGCTTACGTATCGCATCCATATCCTATGAAGCGCGAGCAGCCATGGGAAGAACAGTGGGAAGCTGACTTCGGATATGTAGCTGACACATATCCTGTCATCTGCACTGAGATCGGATTCTGCCTTGAGCATGAAAAAGGAGCACACATTCCTGTCATATCAACTGAAGTATACGGAGAGCACATCACGAAGTACTTTGAGAAGAAGGGAATCTCATTCACCGTATGGTGCTTTGACACAGACTGGTCCCCTACTCTTATCGATGACTGGAACTACACTCCAAGCACCCAGGGACGATTCTTCAAGGACTACCTGCAGAAGCAGGCCAAGTAAAATAAAAGCAGCAGATACACAAATATATAAGTGTTCTGCTGCTTTTTTCATTTGAGGAGCATGCGCAGATGCTCAATATCCTGATCTGTCGTTGTCCATGCAGTGACGAATCTGACGACGCTTTCACTCTCGCCTCTCGGCCCCCACATCTCAAAACTCACTTCTGACTTCAGGTCATCGATGACAGAATTCGGCAGACGGAAAAACAGCTGGTTTGTAGGAGAATCCACTTCCACCTTATAGCCTTTGGATACAAACACCTCCTTCAGCATCATGGCTCTCCTTACGCAGCCTTCTGAAATGCTCTCATACAGCCCATCAGTAAACAATGCCTCAAACTGAACTCCTAGCAGGCGTCCTTTTGCCAGCAATGCTCCGTGCTGTTTTGCAAGCGGAGTAAAATGCTTCAGCAGCTTGTTGTTGGTGACGACAACCGCCTCTCCGAAGAGAAGTCCGACCTTTGTCCCTCCTATATAAAAAACATCACTCAACCTTGCGATATCCTTCAAGGTCACATCGCACCCCTTGCTAGCAAGACCGTATCCAAGTCTTGCTCCGTCAATAAAAAGAGGAATATCATGACGGTGACAGACATTGCTGATGTCCTCCAGTTCCTTCAGCGAGTAAACTGTACCATATTCTGTCGGGAATGAAATATACAGCATTCCGGGAGCCACCATGTGCTCGTATGTCTCATCTTCATAGAATGTTCTGATATAGTTGTCCACATCTTCAGCAGACACTTTGCCGTTATATGACGGTAGCGTCAGAACCTTGTGACCAGTAGCCTCTATTGCACCAGATTCATGAACATTGATATGTCCGCTCTCTGCGCAGAGAACTCCCTCATGTCTGTCAAGGAGACCGTCTATTACCGTCGAATTGGTCTGTGTGCCACCTACAAGGAAATATACTCTTGCATCAGGCGCGCCGCAGGCATCCTGAATCATTTTCCTGGCATCATCGCAGAATTTATCATTACCATAACCGGCAGTCGGATCAAAGTTGGTCTGCGAAAGGCGCTTGAGCACTTTCGGATGTGCGCCAGTCATATAGTCTGTATCAAAATATATCATACGAAATCCTTCTTTCCTACAAAGTTAGAAAAATATATCTGATAGATTTCACATCCTGTCAGTCTTGGCGTTGCTTTTCGACTTCATGCTGCATGCGACGCTGCCTTCCGTGTCAGTATATGCTGCAGGCAGACATACCGAAGCATCTGGCATATATATGTGTTGTTTATTACACAATAATGTCCGAAGAGCGAAATAGTAAACATCTTTGAATATCATTCTGCATATTTTCACCTGAAATTTTGTGGTGGCGAAATATTTTCGGGCTATTTCACCACAAATTCAGCGGTTTTTGCCACAGTTGGCTGATCGGTAACGGCATTATAGGGTGTTTCCCGTACTTTGTTTACTTGCTTTGAAATATAATGTTACTTTTGCTCCGTTAAAATTTAAAACGAATGAAAATTTCAGGTACAGGAAGTGCGCTTCCAAAACAGGTTGTGACAAATGAAATGCTGTCACAATTCCTTGATACAAGCGACGAGTGGATCAAGACCAGGACCGGTGTCTCAAGTCGTTTTGTGATCTCGGACGAAAAGCTTGAAGACCTGGCAGCCGAAGCTGCGCAAAAGGCGTTGGCTGATGCAGGAATCAAAGCAGAAGATCTAGACTTCATCATATGCTCGAATGTAGTAAACGAGTATGTCACTCCCCAGTTGAGCTGCATCATTCAAGGCGCCATCGGTGCGACTTGCCCATGCATGGATATCAATTGCGCATGTGCAGGCTTCATCCATGCCATTGAGATCGCCGAATCATTCTACAAGGCCGGCAGAGTGAAGAATGTTCTTATAGTATGTGCTGAGGAGCCGACCAGAATGACTGATTGGTCTGACCGCAGGACATGTGTGCTCTTTGGAGACGGAGCCGGAGCTGCCGTGCTTACCCCCGGAGACAACATCAAAGGTGTCAGACTTTCTGCTGCCAGTGCCACCGATAAGCTATGGCAGTACAGGACGCTTCAGCCGACTCCTTATATCACCAAAGAGGAGAACGATGTGCCGCTGCAGATGAAAGGTCAGGAAGTCTTCAAGTTTGCGGTGACTGCTGCATCCAAGGATATTACAAGAGCTCTTAAGGAATCCGGACTTGCGGCATCGGAAGTCGATCATTACCTGCTTCATCAGGCTAATATCAGAATCATCAATGCGATCCGGCATTATCTCGAGCAGCCTGCCGAGAAGTTTCCGACAAATGTCGCGGATCACGGCAACTCTTCAAGCGCCTGCTGCCCTATCCTTCTGGATGAGTGCAACAGAAAAGGCCTGTTCAAGAAGGGTGATAAGATCGCAATGAGTGCATTTGGTGCCGGATTTGTGTCTGGCGCTGTAATTGTTGAATGGTAAACCGCTTTCAGTTGGAAATAATATGATCAAAAGTAGAATTTGTGAAATGCTCGGAATACAGTATCCTGTGTTTCAGGGTGGAATGGCTTGGGTCGCAGATGCTTCGCTTGCAGCTGCAGTGTCAAATGCCGGTGGTCTTGGACTGATATCATCGATCAATGCCGGCACAGAAGCCGTCAGGAATGAAATCAGAAAATGCAGAGAACTTACAGATAAGCCATTCGGCGTGAACATCATGCTCCAGGCTCCCAATGCCGGAGAGATCGCCCAGATGGTTGTAGAAGAAGGTGTCAAGATCCTTACAACCGGTGCGGGATCTCCTGCTCAGTATATGCCTATGTGGAAGGAGGCAGGTATCAAGGTCATCCCTGTGGTCGCCTCTGTTGCCCTCGCTCTCAAGATGCAGTCAGCAGGTGCTGATGCAGTTGTTGCGGAAGGAGCTGAATCAGGCGGGCATGTGGGTGAGCTGCACACGATGCCGCTTGTTCCTCAGGTCGTAGATGCTGTGGAAATACCAGTCGTGGCAGCCGGAGGAATCTGTGACGGCCGCGGAGCAGCCGCTGCGTTCATGCTGGGCGCAGACGCCATCCAGGTGGGAACACGTTTCCTTTCAGCAGAAGAATGTACGGTACATCAGGAGTATAAGGACAAGATTCTAAAGGCGACTGATGTTTCTACAATCGTTACTGGAAAGTCGCTCGGTCACCCAGTCCGTTCGCTCAAGACGCCGTTTTCAAGGACATTCTCAAAGATGGAGAATGACTCCTCTGTAAGCCAGGAAGATATACTCGCATTCGGCAGCGGAGCTCTCCGTAAGGCCGTGCAGGAGGGAGACAGGAATGGCAGTTATATGGCTGGAGAATGTGCCGGTATGGTTAAGAAGATAGAGCCTGCCAAGGCAATCGTTGAAGACCTGATACTCGGCGCTGAAAAAGTAATCAGAGAGAGTCTTGCACGACTCGCATAACCCCATGATTGTAAACTATGAATAAAAGAGTTGTAATCACCGGTATGGGTGTGATAAGCCCGGTCGGAAATGATATAAATACATATTGGAAGAATCTCCTTGACGGAGTATGCGGCATTGATTTCATCAAGTCAATTCCTACAGAAGACCTCCCTGTAAAGATTGCAGGAGAGGTGAAGGACTTCAATCCTGCAGATTATGAGATAGAGCCGGCATTCGCCAGAAAGCAGGACAAGTTCACGACTTATGCTGTTGCAGCTGCATGGCAGGCAGTCAAGCAGTCCGGCCTCGATGCGAAGGATGGCGGCAACATCGATCCGTTCAGGTTCGGAGTGTATGTTGGCTCAGGCATCGGCGGATTCCAGACAATGGTAAGAGAGACGGAAAAGTTGAGCGCAGAAGGTGCCAAGTGGGTCTCTCCCCTCTTCATCCCTACAATGATCTCAAATATTGCAGCCGGAAATGTGGCGATCCGCAACAATGCATGCGGCCCGTGTCTTCCGGTAGTGACAGCGTGCGCAACATCGACTCACGCTATCGGTGAAGCATTCAGAGCTATCAGATACGGCTACGCAGATGCCATAATCGCCGGCGGATCAGAAGCTGCAATCATTCCATTGACCATTGCCGGATTTGCAAATGCAAAAGCATTGTCTCGTGCGGAGGATCCGAAATATGCCTCTCTTCCGTTCAATAAGAACAGAGGTGGCTTTGTCATTGCCGAAGGCGCCGCTATGATGGTACTTGAGGAATATGAACATGCAAAAGCGAGAAGTGCAGAAATCCTTGGAGAGATAGTAGGATATGGAAACACATGCGATGCACATCATGTTACAGCTCCAAGACCGGACGGTCTGACACAGTCCGCAGCCATCAGAATGGCACTTGATGAAGCGGAGTATACCTCTGAAGATGTGGTGTACATCAATGCACATGGCACAGGAACCGCCCTCAATGATGTTTCCGAGACAGTAGCTTTCAAACTTGCCATGGGTGATGATGCCTACAAGGCGCATGTGAGCTCAACCAAGGGGGCGACAGGACATATGCTTGGAGCGGCGGGTGCAGCTGAAGCTGTGGCTTCGGTGTTGGCATTGAAGAACGGCATTGTTCCTCCGACTGTGAATCTTGATGAAATTGAGCCGGAATGTGATCTGGATTACACTCCGAACACTCCGGTGAAGGCCGATCTGACTCTTGCTTTGTCTGATTCGCTTGGATTCGGAGGACACAACGGCTGTCTGGCGTTCAGGAAGTTTGTCGAATAAATAAAGGGATCATTATGACAAAAGAAGAACTCAAGGAATACCTTCCGCATAGAGATCCTATGCTTCTGGTGGATGAGATAGAAATCGATGCAGACGGCGTATGTCATGCAAAATATCTTATAAAGGAGGATGAATTTTTCTGCAGGGGACATTTCCCTGAAAACCCTGTAGTTCCAGGTGTAATCCAATGTGAGATAATGGCTCAGAGCTGTGCACTTCTAGTAAAGGATGATATTCAGGGAAGAACGACTCTGTATGCTGGAATCGACAAAGTGCGATTCAAGAATATTGTCAAGCCAGGTGATCTTTGCGAAATCACAGCTGTCCTGAAAAACAAAAGAGGCTCCCTTTATTACTGTCAGGCTGAACTGAGGGTGAATGGCAATCTATGCTGCAAGGGAGAACTCTCGTTTGCATTAGTATAAAACATAGACTATGAATAATATACAACAGGAAAAGATAAAGGAGCTTGTCGCTCGTCGACAGTCTGCACGCATAGGCGGCGGTCAGAAGAGAATTGATGCGCAGCATGCCAAAGGTAAGCTGACAGCCAGAGAAAGGCTTGACCTGCTTCTTGACGAAGGCAGTTTCGAAGAATTCGATATGTTTGTGCAGCATCGTTGTACGAACTTCGGTATGGAGAAGAGCAGATACGATGGAGACGGAGTAGTTACCGGAATGGGTACGATAGACGGTCGACTGGTATATGTCTTTGCTCAGGATTTTACTGTCAACGGAGGATCAATGTCCGAAACGATGGCTCAGAAGATCTGTAAAGTGATGGACATGTCAGTGCGCAACGGAGTGCCGTTCATCGGCATAAATGACTCAGGTGGAGCACGTATCCAGGAAGGAATCAATTCCCTCGCCGGTTTCGGTGAAATCTTTGAGAGAAACATCCTGGCATCAGGCGTCGTACCTCAGATATCCGGCATTTTCGGCCCATGTGCCGGAGGTGCAGTGTACTCCCCTGCATTGACGGACTTTACTGTCATGATAAAGGATACTTCATATATGTTCCTTACAGGTCCGGGAGTGGTAAAGACCGTTACAGGTGAGGTGGTCACTCAGGAAGAGCTCGGAGGAGCAAGCGTTCATGCCACCAAGAGCGGCGTGGCGCATTTTGCAGCACAGAATGAGCAGGACGGTATCCAGACCATAAAGGCACTGCTCAGCTTCATTCCTTCCAACAACAGAGAAGAGGCTCCTTTTGTGGAGACTGCAGATCCGGCAGGAAGAGTTGCCGATATGCTCAATGACATCATTCCGGACAATCCTAACAAGGCGTATGACATGTATCAGGTGATAGGAAGCATCGTCGACGACGGCAGATTCCTGGAGGTGCACAAGAGCTGGGCTAAAAACATCATCATAGGATTTGCCCATATGAACGGCCGTTCTGTGGGAATAGTAGCCAATCAGCCGAAGATCCTTGCCGGAGTGCTTGACATCAACGCATCGCGCAAGGCAGCGCGTTTCGTACGCTTCTGCGATGCTTTCAATATTCCTCTTGTGACTTTGGTGGATGTGCCTGGCTTTCTCTGCGGTACGCAGCAGGAATATGGCGGAATCATCTCTCATGGTGCCAAGCTCCTTTATGCATACGGTGAAGCTACAGTGCCTAAGGTGACAGTCACTTTAAGGAAGTCTTACGGTGGTGCTCACATCACAATGAGCTGCAAGCAGTTGCGTGGAGACATCAATTACGCATGGCCGTCAGCTAACATTGCAGTGATGGGTGCTGAAGGTGCTGTCGAGATCCTTTATTCAAAGGACATCAAGGCCATTGAAGACCCTGAAGAGAAGGCACGCGTTGCGGAGGAAAAGAAGAAGGAATATAACGATCTCTTCTGTAATCCGTACAGCGCAGCAAGCTATGGCTACATCGATGACGTGATAGAGCCAAGAAACACACGTTTCCGTGTGATCAGAGCCCTTGAGCAGCTTGCCGGAAAGAAACAGTCCAATCCGTGGAAGAAACATGACAATCTTCCTTTATAGTTTTTTGATATGGATAATTTGACAGCAGCAGCAATCGTATTGGCGATACGCCAGTATCTTGATTCCCTGAATCACGATCAGGAAAGTTATGTCATCACTATAAAAAGAAAATAAAGATGAACGCTAAATATACAATCAATGGTGTCGATTTCAATGTTGCAGTGAATTCTGTTTCTTATGACAGGGCTGAAGTGACTGTAAACGGTGTGACATATCAGGTTCAGATCGGGAACACCAAAGAGGTGGCTCCGACTGCAATTGCGCCGGTTGAGTCAACCTTTGAAAAACCTTCAGACACAGAAATCCCATCTGTAGTAACTGCACCAGGCACAGGCAAACCGGTAAATTCTCCTCTTCCAGGCGTGATTGTCGAGGTGAAGGTAAAGGTCGGAGACAGGATCAGAAGCGGACAGGTAGTTGCAGTGCTTGAGGCAATGAAGATGGAAAACGAGATCCAAACGGAATATGACGGAGTCGTCGTTTCAGTCAATGTATCACAAGGAGACTCCATCATGGAGGGTGCTCCTATAGTAACAATCGGATAATATCATGCACGTATATATGTTTCCAGGTCAGGGATCACAGTTCCCTGGCATGGCCAAGGAACTCTATGATGAAAATCCGGCAGCACGCGAGCTGTTTGAGAGGGCAAACGAGATCCTTGGATTCAATATCACAGATGTCATGTTCAACGGCACTGCCGACGAACTCAAGCAGACTAAAGTGACACAGCCTGCAATATTCCTGCATTCGGTAATTCTTGCCAAGTGCAGTCCGGACTTCAAGCCTGACATGGTTGCGGGACATTCATTAGGTGAATTTTCGGCTCTCACTGCTGCCGGAGCACTTGATTTTGAGGACGGTCTTCGTCTGGTATCTATTCGCGCACATGCGATGCAGAAGGCGTGTGAGGCCAATCCAGGCACTATGGCAGCAATCCTCGTACTTGAAACAGAGAAGGTTGAGTCTATCTGTGCCCAGGTGGATGGCGTAGTCGTTCCTGCCAATTACAATTGCGAGGGACAGATCGTCATCTCCGGTTCGGTGGAAGCTGTGACCGAAGCTTCTGAAAAGATGAAGGATGCCGGAGCAAAGCGAGCGATGCTTCTGCCTGTAGGAGGTGCGTTCCACTCACCTCTCATGCAGCCTGCTGCAGACGAACTTGCAGCAGGAATCGAAAGTGTAGAATTCAGAACGCCTGTATGTCCTGTCTACCAGAATGTGACAGCGCTTCCTACGACTGATCCTGCTGAAATCAAGAAGAATCTTCTTGCACAGCTCACAGCGCCGGTAAAATGGACACAGACAGTAGTGAACATGGTGGCTGACGGAGCTTCGGAATTCACAGAACTGGGACCTGGCAAAGTGCTTCAGGGCCTTGTTTCCAAAATCACCTCAAATCTTGCAAAGTAGACGATGAAGAAAGATATCAGATTCTCCCTCGTATATAGGGATATGTGGCAGTCTTCGGGCAAATATGTCCCGACTGCAGCGCAATTGAAGGAGGTTGCTCCTGCAATCATCGATATGGGATGCTTTGACCGTGTCGAGACAAACGGAGGCGCTTTCGAGCAGGTGAATCTTCTTTTCGGAGAGAATCCCAACAAAGCTGTACGCGAATGGACTGCACCTTTCAATAAGGCAGGAATTCAGACCCATATGCTGGAAAGAGGCCTTAATGCACTGCGAATGAATCCTGTACCTGCAGATGTGCGTGAATTGATGTACAAGGTGAAGAAGGCTCAGGGAACTGACATCTCACGTTCTTTCTGCGGCCTGAACGACCATAGGAATCTCAAGCTCAGCGTAGAATATGCCAAAAAGGCAGGAATGATCTCACAGGTGGCTCTTTCGATTACCAAATCTCCCGTACATACAGTGGATTATTACATGGGAGTGGTCGACAAAGCGGTCGAGTACGGTTGTGACGAGATCTGCCTCAAAGATATGGCCGGCATCGGACGTCCTGCCTTTCTTGCTGAGCTTACTGCCTGCATAAAGAAGAAATATCCTCACCTGATCGTGCAGTACCACGGACATTGCGGACCAGGATTCTCTCCCGTTTCCATGCTGGAAGTCGCACGTGACGGCGCTGACTATCTCGATGTTGCAGTCGAGCCCCTTTCATGGGGCAAGGTGCATCCGGATGTGATCACTATAAGAGAGATGCTGAAAGCAGACGGATTCCAGGTGAAGGACCTGAATATGAATGCATATATGGAAGTCAGAAGACTAACACAGAAGTATATTGATGATTTCCTGGGCTATTGGATCGATCCTGACAATTCACATATGAGTTCGCTTCTTGTAGGCTGTGGTCTTCCTGGAGGCATGATGGGGTCGATGATGGCTGACCTAAAAGGCTTCCATGGAGCTGTAAATGCGTCGTTGCGCGCCCAGGGCAAGTCGGAACTCTCCCTCGACCAGCTGATGGTGATGCTGTTCCAGGAAGTCGAGTATGTATGGCCGCGACTTGGTTATCCTCCGCTTGTGACTCCGTTCAGCCAGTATGTGAAGAATACGGCTCTAATGAACCTGATGAACATTCTCAAGGGACAGCCGCGCTGGACCACTATTGACAAGGATACATGGAATATGATCCTCGGACGAATGGGACAGTTGCCAGGACCGCTTGACCCTGAAATCATAGCATTGGCCAAGCAGAAAGGACTTGAATTCTACAACGGCAATCCTCAGGACGAGTTCCCGGACGAGCTTGACAGGTTCCGCCAGATGATGCAGGAGGAAGGCTGGCACTGCGGAGAGGATGATGAAGAACTCTTCGAACTGGCAATGCATGAGAGGCAGTATAGAGACTACAGGTCTGGTGTTGCAAAAGAGCGTTTCAACAAGGAACTTGCAGATGCAAGAGCAAAGGCGAATGCGCCGATTGTGGTGAGCAGACCGGTTGTGGAAGTTCCAAAGGTGGATGTGGATGCAATACAGAGGCAGTTTCCTGACGCTGTTGCTGTCTATGCTCCAGTCAAGGGTAAAATGGTCTGGGGAATAGACGTAGACGATGCTTCTTCTGCTCCGGTGTCAGGATCTGAGGTTAAGGCATCCGAGCCTATGGGTTTTGTCCAGACCTATTACGGAATGGAAGAGATACTTCCTCTTTCCGACGGAAGAGTAATCGCCACATGCATAAAACAAGGCGACAACGTCGTAAAAGGTGAAGTTGTCGCCTATATATCTAAATCTTGATCCGATTAATTTCTCTGGTAGAGGTATCTCTTGATGCTCTTTTTGGGAGTTCTTTCAAAGGCCTCTGACATCACCTCGATTTTCTTCAGGCGTGCATAATTCGGCAGGTCCTTATTGACCTCCGGAAGAGTCGACTCGATATATTTGATGAACTCATCCTGACTCATGCCGTCCTTTGCACCCTGAGGGAAATCAGGATAAACCAGAGCGGTCAATCCTCCGTCCTCTTCGATGACCAGAGTCTCCATGAAATACGGTCTGGTCTCAAGCGCCGCCTCGATCTCCTCCGGATATATATTCTGACCGGAAGGACCGAGAATCATACATTTCGATCTGCCTCGCAGGAAGAGACTTCCGTCAGCATCGATCACACCCATATCGCCTGTGTGCAGCCATCCGTCAGCATCAAGCACTTCTGCCGTAGCTTCAGGATTCTTATAATAACCAAGGAACACATTGGCTCCCCTCACAAGCAGCTCGCCAGGAATATTCTGAGGATCTGGCGAATCCACCTTCATCTCCATATTCGGAACGATCTCGCCGCATGAGTGAAGCTTTTCTGTTTTCCAATCTGAATATGTGATGATTGGAGCACACTCTGTCATTCCATATCCTACAGTGACAGGAAATCCCATTTTCTTGAAGAACGCTTCGACTTCCTTGTTGAATGCCGCACCGCCGATGATGACCTCATAGAACTCACCACCAAAAGCATTCACGAGTTCGGTCTTGATCTTGTTCATGATGATCTGGTCCAATCCCGGTACCTTCATGGCGAACTTGATACCTGCCTTTTCAAGCACTGGCTTAACCTTGCTCTTATATATCTTCTCAATTACAAGCGGCACTGCGACCACAATGCTTGGCTTGACTTCTGAAAGCGCCTGCATGATGATCTTAGGGCTTGGCAGGCGGGACAGGAAGTGTACATGGCAACCTACAGAAAGCTCATAAAGGACCTCGAACATCAGTCCGTACATGTGAGCGCAAGGAAGCATTGAAACCACCTTGGAAGTGTTGTTGATCTGAGGCAGAACCTTCTGTCCGAATTCGATATTAGACGCGATGGCTCTGTAAGGGATCATCACACCTTTTGAAAAACCAGATGTTCCTGATGTATAGTTGATTATAGCCAGCTCTTCTGTGCTGTCCTCATAATAATCGATTGAATCCGGAGTGAATGCCATCGGATATTTCTTTCCGAACAGTTCATTCAGACGTTCTCTTGCCTGTGTGATCTTTTCATTTGCCGAATACAGCAGCTTGAAAGTGTTGACCTGGATGATAGCCTGAAGTGCCGGCATTTCTCCCTCCACTATATTCTCCCAGATGACGTCATCAACAAATAGGATTCTTGACTCGGAATGGTTCACCAGATGGTGTATGTTTGAAGGTTTGAATTCATGCATCAACGGCACCGGCACTGCTCCATATGTCAGAGCTGCGAGGAATGATACTGCCCAGTTGGCCTGATTTCGTGAGCATATCGCCACCTTGTCTCCCCTCTCCAGTCCGCATTCTTCGAACATGATATGAAGTTTCTCAATTCTGCGTGCAAGGTCGCGGTAATGAAGAGTCGCGCCTTGATAGTTTGAAATCGCTGGTCTGTCCCAGTTCGCTTTAAAAGATGCTTCAAATGTCTTGTTTACTGATGTAAATGTCATAAGATTTAAGTTAAAGTCCGTCAGCAAAGTAATACCAAACTATACACGCATACAAAGAAAAGTGGTGAACTGCCATAATGCTATGGCAAATTCACCAGATTCCGTAAAATCGTTGATATTGTGGTAAAATTTGTAAAATTCACTGAAGCATCAGAACCTCAAGGCAGCTTTGAACATGAAGTTCATGGGTGCCTGTGGGTAGATTCCAAGGTCAGAGTAGAATGCATCATCCTCCTGGAAGTATGCTCTCCATAGCCATCCGTCAGCATAATATTTTCTGTTGAAGAGATTATGTACGTGCAGAGACAGAGATAACGAAGACAACTCGTATCCCAAGGAGAGATCGCCCACAAAATATGCCGGGATGCTGTATTCGTCAGAAGACGTATTGTCGTAGTACTGCTTGCCGACATATTTGCCGTTCAATGATGCATATACTGACTTCAACGAATCTGATCTGCCTGCAAATGGTCTGAATGTCACCGAGGCCATACCCACAACTGACGGAGACATCAGGATGTCCGTATCTGCATAGTATACCTTGTGCTGACCAAGATAGTTCCAGTCATTCATATTGTCATACATTTCATAATATGCAGTATAGGAACGTATCTTATTGGTAGATAATGTCAAGTTGCCTCCTACCTGAAGCCATTGCAGAGGTTTCCATTCTGTAGCCAGCTCCAAGCCGCGGCGCCAGCTGCGAGGCACATTCTCCTTGATTGCATAGCCCACATCGCTGAGCTTTCCTGTCTCAAGCAGCATGTCCCAGTATTCCATCAGATAGATATTTGCAGACAACGACAGTTTTTCTCTGGAATATTCATATCCGATCTCGATGTCGAGCATCTTTTCCGGCCTGATGTCCACTCCACGGCTTGCAGCACCAGCGGAAGCGGCTTTGTTGGCGTCCAGGATCAGCTCCTTGATGTCGCTTCTTCCCGGCTCGCGATGGCCCAGTGCTGC
>JAEIGA010010793.1_pt1 | contig 13859 bp, 17 predicted proteins | sample 9270691 | NCBI WGS metagenome assembly JAEIGA01 (sample SAMN17057246, study PRJNA624740) | gut metagenome | biome: biome; isolation source: fecal sample | host: Bos grunniens | place: China: Xizang | collected 2019 | reverse complement strand
GTCTCTGCGGTCTGACAATCGGCGAGATAGTTTGGTTGTAACTTTGTACCCGTGATAGACCCGTCCACGATATCAGCCGTAATCGTTTTGTTCCCGGAGGCGTCTGTCGTAACAGTAAAGTCTATAACGCTTGAGTCTGTAAATGTATACGTTTTGATTAAGTCGCCAACGTCCGCGGTATAGGTTGTCCCGTCCTCGGTGGTCATTGTGATAACACCTTGCGGGGACATACTGAACGATACGGGTATCTTTTCGATGTTGAGGTCAACGGTCTGTGTTGTGCCGTTCTGCCACGTAAAGACAAATACACCCGTGTCGGTATCGTATGTGATGGACTTCACGCATAAGAGTAAATCACTTTGATTAGCTTTGGTCGTGTCCCAATTCGCGAGGGTTTGGTCTATGTTATATAGCGCATAGTCCATCTTATTGAGGTTTAGCGCGTTTATGGGAGTATTTATACTCGGCTCGTTCTCCCACTCTATCCGCGAGGGATAAACATTAACGTAACTCATATTGCCTCCTTAATATCCGAAAGTATCAATAGCCTCGTTGAGCTCGTCTCCTACACTTTCGTATGTATCTTTTAGGTTCTGTATTCCCTTTAGAGTTCTCCTAAATACAAACGTCTCGATACCGCCATCATACGTGAGGAGTCCCATCCTATCACCGCACTCAATCCAAGGTGAACCGAGAGCCTCCGTTATGTTGGGGGTATATCCGAGATTAGAGATAACATTCCACATACCCGCGAGCATTTGAGCTACCTCGGGCATATTGTCGTAGTCATACAACATATCGTCCGCGCAATAGAAAATGTTATCGTCTATGATATATGTGTTCTCGGCGTCCGGGTTGCCCTCATATTGCCACTCGCAAACCGAAACCGTATCGTTTGACTTGGAGTCCTTTAGTATCTGTATACGTCCGTAATCCTTAACCTTGTAATTCTCGGCGATAATGCTCATATAACGTCCCATCGGGTATACGCCATCCGTACCGCTACGAGGGTATAGATCATCAGCGGGGAACAAGGTATTACTCGGGTATAGACCGCCTTTTGTGGGGTATACAAACTCGGGGAGTCCGTTAAACCTATTTAAACGGAAAAAGCATCCGCATACCTCCAATAGTGACCGTACAACGTCACGGCCTGTTATGGAGGAGTCACAAGCAAATATCTCTTTTGTACCGTAGTTGTAATAACACAACCTCAAATATCCGTTTATGAGTCTCGGTGCGGTATCTACCTCGTAGATCGTGACATCGTTTAGATAGTAATTAACAACCGAGTAATCATACCCAAGGGTCTGTCCCGCTACATAGATAGTGAACGACGTACAGTTCGGGGAAATCATAAAGTAATCGCCCCTGTTTACGCAAAATCCCGCCGTTGTACCGTTATCTCGTGTCTCCCACACTAAAACACCGCCGTTTGTAACTATGCCACGTCCGAGCGCGTCCACATTCTGAAAATACACCGTCCCGGGGAATTGGTCTAAAATCTGCTCGTCCGTCCATCCGTTCGCGTTCGTGCATTTAACCATATACATTTTGGTCGGGTCGGGGTCTGATACGACGAATTGCGCGTATCTTATTCTACCCGCGAGATTAGACGTCGAATATGTGAGATATTTGCTCGATAGATGGTTTGTATATATCTCCGCCGAGTTATACTGTGATAACACGTTTTCGATATATCTATCTTTACTCTCTAACCCGATAGACATAACGTAGTTGAAATATGATGAGAATATCTGCCGAGCGTACTCAAAACCGTTGCTCGTCCATCCGTCCATATTTACCCCAAACATATATGAGGTATACCAATCGGCGGCGTTTTGCTCCAACGTCACGAGCTTATCGTATGCCGTTACGCTCTTTTCGACTAAATTATGTCTATATTTCTTTGATACGGAGTCGATAAAGAATACTCCCAGCGGTATCGCATTGTTATGAGCATATATGTACTCGTCAAGGGTTCCGTTAGCCGCTCTCATATCCGAACGGTCAAATGCTGGTAATGTTTCGTTTTTAAATACCCCGAATTGCCAATTACGTGTCTCCACAACGTACGTACAATGCGTATCTCCGAACGTAAACGGGTCTTTGTTCGCATCGTAGAATTTGAGGCGTACACGATCATAACTACGCAATATACGCCCATTTCCGCCGTTAATATCGTGTTCCTCTAAAACGGTATCAAACACCAAAAGATGGTCGTTTACGTTTCTATACGAGCTCTCCACGATATCCGTAGGAGTTCCGCTATAATCTACCTCCTCGATGACTTTAAAATACGTCGGTGTTGTCCCCGATACATTGGAGAACGTGAGACGCATTTCAAACTTGACGTATAATTTACGGGATTTGAGGCTTAATGAGTTAACATACTTTGACCAATCCGCCATATCCGAGGGACATATATACACCTCGAAAAACGGGTCGAAATTGGAGTATGTGTAACTAAATCCCCCAACGGGTTCACGCAAACTCCAGTTTATACGGGTGAGTTGGGCGTCTGTTAACGCACTCGAGCCGGGGAGCTTTGATGTGATCGTGATTTTATCTCCCGCTTTCGGGTTGTCGGTTGTCACACAATTAAACTCACAATGAGCGGCCTCACATAGACCAAACTTTATGTTATCCTGTGAGCACAAACTCTCTGTGAGGGTAAAGTCTTGGAGCAACAACTCGTCGTTGTCTATCGTGTACTTAAAATCCGTCTTGTCGAGATCGCCAAAATTTGGAGCTGGAGTCCAAGATATATCTATGTATGTCGTAGTTGAGAAAAATACTCGAGGTGCACCAACACTCCATACAACCGTCTCTCCGCCGTGTACGGTACCGGGATGGAACACGCCCATATGCCACTCCACTTTCCACGCGTTCATAATCTGATTTATATACGGTGAGCTTTTGTGTATGGTCAGTTTAAACGTGTTGCGGTTGTATATGTTAATACTTGCCGCGCTATATGTTCCGCGCAAATCGAGTTTTAAAGACGGGTTCGACTCATCATAATAGAAGATGCCGCCGAGAGTAAAAGAGTTTTCCGACAAGCTCATAGTAGCGGGCATACTTATGAGCATAAAATCTACGCATATGATGTAGAACGACCAATCGTCGTTGATGGGCTCGTGGATGTACTGTTTAAAATCATCATCATATGCCAGCGGAGGGCACGTAGAGGATAAAATTACGTCCATCTGCATCGCGGTCATCGTGTTAGACCATCCGTATAACTCATCCTCCATATTGCCCGTGTAATAGTTTATGGAGTCGTAGTCCTTGCCCTCGTGCTCGATGACAATTTCCTTGTTCTGTGAGTCGGTCAAGTATGCGTTTATTATTTCTGCGGGTTTCTCTATCATTGTTCTCTAATCGTGAGGGTTATACGTTCCATCATATCCGCCCATCCGGGGTCACGATAGCGCGTGGGTTCATAGTCGATAAAACCAACGATCTCTTTTTCCTGCTCGGAGATATTGTCGTAAACGGTCATCTCATATGTGAGGTCGTTAGCAATCTCGCTTTCCAGCAAGAACACGAAATCTTGATATTCGTTTATGCTTAAAAACTTCATCTCGAGGGTGCCTTGTACCCTCTCGCGGTATTTGGAACGGTGTTCCTTGCCGTTCGCGTCTGTCCATAACTCATACTCGGGTTTAGTCCCGATCTTGTAGTTCTCCGCGACTACTCTGTGCGACATATCGGTCTCGCCGACCATAAACATTGTGTTATACATAAATCACCTCACGCGGGAGACATAAACGGGGATGCGCCCGTTGATTTGATGAATTGATTTGTCTGATTGCGTACGGTTCTAAACAGGCCTTGCGCATCACCCTCGAGTGATACGTTGACGCTTGTCTGTCTCTCCAACAACGGGAGATATGTTGACAACAGACCGTAGAGATCGGACGTGTTGCCGCCTACACTCTGATACTTGAACGCGTCCGCGCTGGTCGCAAACTCGGGAGTGATCGTAGGGGAACCGACCGCGCCTATCTCGTCCATAGCATCCTTTACGTCTTGAACGGCATTGTCTCCAAACGATGCGAAACCAATGTCAAAACCTTGAACACAATAGTCTCCGATTTGCTCGAACACTTTAGACGGTGAGTGTTCGTTAAATACACTCTTTACCGAGGATATAAGGTTGTTTGCCATATCCTTGACTTTGGATACAAACTTATTCCAAGCCTCAATAAAGCCATTTTTTAGACCCGTTACGAGGTTCTGTCCGACTTGCTGGAGCTTTGGCGCGATATTGTTTAGAGCTTGTGCAAAATTGGTTATTATCTGTCCCGCCGCTAAAATCAATTTAGGTACGGCGGCTATAATGCCAAGCACTAATTTTTCAATTATTATTGGAGCCTTTTCCACGAGCACCGGGATAGCCTTAACAAGACCCGTTGCAAGTCCCGTTATCAGCTTTACCGCCGCATCTATCAAGAGGTCGATATTGTCTATCAGACCATCAACGATGGTCAATATAGCATCAACGGCGGCGGGTATGAGTTCGGGTAATGCCTCCGCGATGCCGTTTATCAGTTCTCCGATTACTTGCACACCGACATTGATTATCTCGGGGAGCGCATTAATAAATGCGTGTACGAGTTCCATCAACACTTGAGTTGCAATCGGTATAATAGTGGGTAACGCCTTTAATAGTCCGTCACCGAGCGTTGTAACGAGTGTTCCCGCCGCCGTTAATAGCGAGGGGAGTATCTTCTCTATGAGGGGTGGTATCTTATCTCCAATCACGGGAGCCGCGGTTACAACAAACTCACCGATGCCCTCCATAACGGTTTGAATACGAGGGATGATCTGATTGAGGAGTCCCGTCTCTTGGTCTTTACCAAAAATGGAGGTAGTGAGCGCATCGATAGCCTCGCCTATGCCCTCACCTCTACCTATTGCGGTGATAAGGTTTTCCCACGCCGCCTTGGTCATCGTAACGGAACCCTCGATAGTTCCCATAGCCTCGTTTGCGGTGGCACCAGCGATACCCATATTCTCTTGGACTACCGCGATTGCGGCAACCATATTGTCAAAAGACAACGAGGTCGCATCAACTGACAACCCGAGCTTATCTTGTTCGTCTGTCATTTGAGCGGCGGCGGCAACGAGTTGCTGGGCGCCCTCTTTCGTCCCCGCGAACCCCAACTTCAGATTATCGAGAAGTTGATATTGTCCTTTAGATAGACCCAAAAAGACGTTTTGTACCGACTCCGCCTCGGAGCCAAACACATTTATATTGTCGGACATCGCTCTCATCGCAATATCCGTCATATCTGCCGCCTTGTCTACATCGTTACCGAGAGAGGTAATAAGAGCCGCACTAAACGAGGTCGCGGTCTCCATATATTTGTTAGCGGACATACCCGATGTCTCATACGCCTTGTTAGCATAATCGTATATCTTGTCTGCCGCGGTGCCGTAGAGCTTTTCAACACCTCCAACAAGTTGTTCGTAGTTGGCGTAAGACGATACCGCCTCTTGACCAAACTTAACAACCGCACCCGTAGCGGCGGAGATACCAGCGACAATCGCGCCACCCGCGAGTTTTAATCCGCCACCGATACCACTTGCGAGTTTTGAACCGACACTTGTGCCAACACCCGCGGTCTCTTGATTGAGTACGTTCTCAATCTTATTGCCGATACCTTTTGCGGTAGGTTCAATACGGACGTATGCTTTTCCTATATCAATTCCACTTGCCATTGATAAGTCTCTCTCTGTATGCCTCGTAGTCCGCGCCCGTGTTAAATACCATATGGTCTCTCTCGTCTTTTTGACCGATGAGCTTTTGGACGATGGACTCGGGAACGTTTCGTCCCTTTTGTCCGTCCTCCGTGTTCTGCCATATAAGCACTTGAGCGCGGTCGGCTATCGTTGCGAGTAATATCGTGGTCATATCCACGATCTGCTCGGACATTTTCATTTTTATACGGGAGTTTTCCCGTAGACCACAAGCCAACACTCCCGCGTATGAGGGCGAGAGTGCGGCGTAGTCATAAATGCGGTATGTTTCCGCAAAATCACATATTAAAGCATCCTCGTCAAGATTTATCATCCGTCCGAGGATTACGAGTTTTTTAGTGCTTTGATTTGGTCGATGATACTAACGAGGTCATCCGTAACCGCGGACTCGGAAACGATACCGTCCGGGTCTTTAGAGGAGAGGTATTTATAAAATGCCTCCTCGTTGTCTCCCATTATGAGAGATACGATGTCGATAGCTCCTCGGAGTTTATCGTTCGCATCATCCGAGGTTGATTTTGCGATTGCGCGTACAAAACGCCAATCATCCAAAACACGCTCGTTTATCTCGCACTTAAACCCGCTTTTTGTTGTCACTTTCATAGCCTAACCCCCTTATTGTTATGCGCTGGTTCCAACCTTATAGATATACTCAAGGTGGGTATCAGCATTTTCATCGGGCATAGCCGAGATCGTGGTCTGATAACCAACCGCGGAACCATCGGCGTATGTGATGTCACCAACACTTGAAACTCCCGCATCGGGAATAACGATACGCTTTAATGTGTTATCCTTGAGTGCCATATCGATAACCCAAGCATTGTTGGGTTGCTGGGATGAGTTAGCGTGTACGGTTACCTCACCCGTACCAGCGTCAACGGAAACGTTGGCGTCACCATATACCGCCTTGAGTACCTCGGGGTTCATAGCCTCAAGTAATGTGAACTGAAAAGTATCGGGTTTTTCGGTGAGCGTTGTTAAAACAATGTCACCACCCCAAGCCTTGATATTTTCGGAGGTAGCGGAGTTGGAGTTAACCAAACCATCCTCGGAAATATAACCAACATTTACGAACGCCGCATCAAGAGCCTCGGTTGCCGTTGTAGGGAGGTCGGAACCCAAGGGTGCGCGGTAGATCGCGCCGCCTACTTTCGGTTTACCAGCGGTTACGTTCTGTGCATTATTGTTAGCCATAACGTATTTCTCCTCTCTTAATAGTGAGTTATTTCATATACCGCTTGATAGCGGTATTCCTTGGTTGTATTGTCTGTGTAGTTATAATCGCTATTTAGGTCGACCATAACTATGTCATCGAGCGCAATTAAGTCCTCCATCGCGTCTTTGAGTTCCTCGTTGAGTTCTGCCGCATCGAGAAACGTTTTACCTTGCATAGAGTCGCAACAACTCTGAATGGCTACCGTAGAGGTAGTTATCATATTTTCCGTGTTGCTACCCGTTTTCTCGAGTACAATATAACTCGCTGGGACTTCTTCGGGACGTTCTGCGAAAACATTATCGTTTGCCGATGTTTTACTTTTCAAAAATGAGATTAGTATTTTTTCGATCATTGGAGTGCCTTTAATAAGGTGTTGTTTTTGAGATTGTTGTAATACGCCTCGGCGGTCACGGCTCGGACGTATGTATGCGCTCTTTTTTTGCCGACTTGCGTGTCCGCCTCATAGCCGACCCCGGCACGAGACGCGACATTATTGCCGATAGATTGCATACCATCGCATAACTCTTGACATTTCAAGAGTTGTCCGATACCCGCGTAGTCCATTTCGTACTTGACGTTACCCATATCTCTCCAACTTGACTTTCTTGTTCCACTTGAGCGGGATGTTAGCCTCTATACCCGCGGTAGGATAACCGATGGTCTTATACTTACCCTCGAACGGTTCGGGGAGTATTACCTCCGTGTCTGTCCAATCGTTAGTATCACCTTTAGGAATACCAAGGGTATAATGCACCATCTTACCGTTTAGCGAGAGGGTATTCGCGATCTCGTCTGCGGTCGGTTCTCCTACGAGTACGTTGTTAACATAAACCCACTCCTCCGAGTATGTCGGATGATTAAAAGTATCAACACCCGTTTGGGTCTTTACGAGGAGTTGAACGGTTACACCTCTCATATGCTCCTCCCTACGAGTTCCTCAATCGGGGAATACGAGCCGACTTTGTTACCATATCCGAGGAGTTGCTTGTCAAGTTTCGAGAGATACAACTCACCTACACTCGCGCCTCCGCTCATCGTCCAACTCTGTGAATATCCAAGAGCGGACATCGAGCCTTGTGTGGCTCCCATCGGGATATCGTTATCGTCTCCGATTGCTCGGATGACCATACGGCAAGATACTACGAGTTTTGCATCCGATGATGCGTTTACATTAAAGGTGTCGATTATGACCCCAGCATCACCCAAAAGGGTAGTACATAATGCTTTATCATCATCGGTTAGATCACGCGATATTCTCGCTTGTATATCTTCCCACGTTGCGTAACTCATACTAAAACCTCATTTTTTCTTCGTTGTACGCTTTTTCGGTTCTGTGGGTTTTTCCTCGGTAGGGGTAGCATCAACGGCGGGAGTATGTCCCGCCGCGATGTACTCGTCTACTCGATTATCCGCAACCCACATTTCGGTATGCGTAATATTATTGATGAACTTAACCATCATCAGATGGAGGGAACGCTTGTTGCGGTGAGTGCGTTGAACATATCGGTGTTAGCGCGGAAACCAACCTCGATCTCTGCACGTACGGCAAACATATTCTGCTGGAACAGATTGATTGTAGCGTCATTAACGGTGAGTGTTGCATCGGATGAGTAATCAATCCTTACGCCCTCAACGGTTCCGTACATAGCCTGTGACCAATCACCAGCAACACCAACAACGGCGGGAGAACCGCTCACAAATGCGCCCTTTGAAAGTACAACGGGTGCGCCGAGGAGACGGTCAACGGCACCATCGGCAACGCTATTAATAAAGATAGGACGGTGTGAGGTGTCCTCTGCTCCGAGGAGTATGCCTCTCATCTGCGGTGAGATCGCATAACCGTTAACAACTCCACCGTGGAGTGCTACGTCTGTATCAGCGGCAACGAGTCCAGCATAAGCATCGGACGCGAGGCTCTGTGTTGTTACGGCGGCAAAATTGTCGAAATCATTACCGGGCTTGTCTCCGTTACCAAAAACGGTAGCGTCAAACTTCTGTGCGAGTGCACGAGGGAGTCTCTCGATCAGAGCATCATAAAGTGATGCAACATCGCGTCTGAACTCGTTTGAGAACGGAACGATAACGGCGAGTTTATAAGCTCTCATAACCTTGGTTGCAAGTCCGGGATTAGATACGGCCTTTGCGGATGTCTCACCTACCCAAGCCGCCTCGGGGTCGGATGTGATTACGTTGATGGATGTTCCACGACCGGGGAGCGCGATCTGACGAGCGAGTCTCATTATCGCGGAGTCCTCCTGCGTTTTTGCCATAATCTCGGCTGAAACATCAACGGGAAGATCGATAGAGGTTCTGTTTGTGGGTGTTCCTACTAATGCCATAGTATTTTTCTCCTTTTAACTAAATGCGTTTTGTGCCCACTCCGCGAATTGGTCGCGTGTGGTACGTTTGCTAACTTGGTGTACTTCTCCGCCATCCCTTACACTCGGATAACCGTTGGGTCTTGCGTACTCGGATATGGCTTTCGCGATCTCCGTACACTCCTCCTCGGTCGTGCCGTTGATGAGGTTCACGGGTACACCCGTTTCGTTTGCAACCTTTTCTCGTATGGCTCTCAACTCGTTTTCTTTTTTGATGGTGTCGAGTTCACCTTGTAACGCCACCGCTCTCTCGGTTGCCCGTTCGAGTTCGGTTTTGTTTTCTTCCTCGATTTTGTCGAGACGCGCGGCTTTTTCCTTTAATACCTCATAGTCCTCGTATTTTGCCTCGGCTCTTTTGAGTCTCTCGGAAACGATGCCGTTTACCTCGTCTTGAGTAAAAGTCTTTTCGGTTGCGGGTTCCTGCTTTACAGTTTCTTCCATTGTTTAACCTCCGATAGAGTAAATGTCCTCGTTTCATTGGCACGAGTTGCCATATATTAAAAAAACACCCTCTCGGGTGCTTAATTAACGTTTGTCTCCTCGGCTTGTGAGGAGTTTAATTCTTCGCGTTTTTCTGCCGCGGATGTCTTTTGTGCGAGTATCTCCTCGCGGTTCTGTGTGTAATACTTTCTACGCATCGCGTTTATCTTCTCGGTCGGTGTGTTACCGTCCGCATCCTTGTATTGCTCGTAATACTCGTTAGGGTCATATCCTGCGATGTTTTCCTTGGGTGAGTACCTTATGGCGTATGCGCAATCACAATTACTATGTATATGGTCTTTATGGTCGGCTTTGCGAGCATTTTGCCAACCTCTCGAGGCGAGTGCGATGCAAAACGCGCAAGTGTCACCGCTGGGAACCCAAGCAAACTCCGCACCGTCTCTCCGTGCGTTTGCTCGTGTGGTTCTCGCGCCCGTCTGCTTTACCAGCCTACCGACCGCGCTCGTTATCTCCTCGCGGTTCTGTGAGGTTTTCAAAACACCTTGTATTGTCTTGGCAACCTCTCCATATGTCGGGTTGGGTGCGAGTTCTGCGGGTGGTATTGCTACCCCAGCGAGTTCCGCCATAGCCTCGACCATTTCCGCCGAGACCGCCGCGGATGCGTTGCCATACTCGGATGTCACCATATAAGCATAGTCGATGATGTTATATCCGTCTTGGTCTCGTGTCGTGACATCGATTAACCCCTCTCCGAAATTATCAAATACCCACTTCTCTAAAGTTAGAGCCGCCATGTCATTAATTCCACGGAGGAGTTTTATATATCGGTTCCATACATTACGTGATATTTGCATTTATATTTGCCGCCGTGGATAACCCCATCGACATACGCTCTTGAGCTTTAATCCTACGGATGTCGGCTTTGTCAAAACCTATCATCTCGAGGAATGTATCGGTGTTCGCAAAACCCTCTCTTGCACTCGCGATCTTGATTGCCGCGTCTGCCGTTACCGCTACACTCGGCATAGCCGGGTTTTTGAAGTGTGCCACGATAGCCTTTTGGGTATCGGTTAGACCGTCAAGAGATACGTCGTTAACGATTGCGAGAGCCATTAACGCGATAGTCCTCAAACTATCTCCGTTTCCTACGTTGAGTTGCTCCGCCATACCTACGAGGGTTTGACTCTGCGCCAAAATCGCATCACTCGATGTCGGGTTCGCATCATTAACAACGCCCGTATCGGTTACGGTCAACCCCGTAGCCGCGCTAAATTGAGTCGCAAGGATACGCAACATTTCAACGTGTGGTGTTATCGTACCTTGTAGCAACTGACCAAACGAGGGCTTTTCTCCCGTGTCGGGGTTGCTGGTCGATACGAGCATATTGCCAACATATTGCTTGAACTTTTGATTAATGAGCGTATCGTATTGTTCATCCGTCACGCCCAAGAGATACTTTTGAGGCGCGGTCGAGAACTCTAACCCGATGGATGCGTTCGCAATCGTGCGGACATATCCGTCTATGAGTCTGCGGATAGGCTCTTTTATCCTTGAGCGTCCAAACGGTTTATCGCTGGTCGCGTTCCATATAAGAGCCTCCATAAGAGGTCTACCCATCCGATGAGGGTAATACTCCGCACTCCATAAATTAGCCTCGTTGCGGTAAAGTACCCATATTGCATCGTCCGTGTAATAGTTGATAACGCGGGGAACCCATACAGTCTCGTCCTCGTTATCGGGTGCGGTGTCGATTATGGCAAAACCACACGAGATACGCTCTTTTTCACCATCCCATAAAGCCGCCGCCGTTTGGGGAGAGTGGAAACGTATCTTAACACCGATTTTCTCATCCGAGGATAAAGTAGCAAACGTACACCCGTACTTAAGCTCATCTCGGGTGGCTTTCATATACTCGGCAACGAGATTGTTGTTTAATGCGATCTCGTCCAGCTCTGCGACATCCTCGCCGTTGACACCCACGTAACCATCAAACATAGAACGTGCCGCCAACACATCAACCGTTTTAGCACCCCACGCGCAACCGATCTCGAGTCCTCGCATCCCATCCGGGAGAGCGATACCCAAGTTTACATCATCGAGGCTAACTTTGCCCTCATAGTATTTATTTTTGGTCGCGTTCTTTGCGGAGTGATTGTTATAGAGGGTGAGGAGCTTATTTAACCTATCTGTCTCCTCTACGGCAAAACCCTCTATCTCGTACGGGTTAATTGTTAAAATCATCGGTGTTAACCTCTCACCCTATCCTCATTTGTCGGTTAGGGTCGCGTTTACTTGTCTTTACACCCCATAATGCGAGGGCACAAGCCTCAATCGGGATGCAATTATCTCCTCCAAAACCATAACCCCCGCTTTTACCAATAGGACGTTTTGTGGATGTGATCGCGGAGTCATCTAATAACTCTTGTTTTTCATACCACGTTAGCGTCCCCTCGTTTATCGAGTCTATCAACATCCCCACGGATGCGATAACCTCGTTCGTGTTCGGTCTGCGTATGGAGTTTTTCATTTTCCACACTTCGACCAATCTATCAACAAGTACCTCTACCCCGTTGCGTCCGTCTATGACTACACAACAAGCCTTTTGGTACCTATCGTTTAACCAATCCGCCAACCAGCGCGTCCCTCGTGCGGTAGTCTGTATATCTATGAGCGATATACGCGCTATACCTTGTGCATCGAGTACGCATCCCGCGAGACATACCGCGGAACCGTCCGCGGAGAACTTTACGCCGTATGCGGTCTTACCCTCGGGTTTGGGTTCGGATGACTTACAAGCCTCCCAAGCCTTGCGATCTATCGCATAGTTCTCAAGGACAACTCGCTTGACCAAAAACCCTAAATGCTCACGCGCAAACACATCGGGAGACATTTTAACCACATCCTTGGCTATTGCCTCCTCGAGTAATTGATAACCGAGTGAGGGATTAGATTTATACCACCTATCCTTATTGGTTACATCCCCGATCTCCGAGGTTGACCACTCGTGTATACAATCACCGGGTAAAGGGTTCTCGTGCATCCTCTCGATAGCTCGTGTAAAAACGATACCCTTGTCTCCGAGTTTAGGAGGAGTACCCATCAAGATCATTTGAGGTGAACCGCTGGGTGCCGCACTAATCAGCGGAGAGAGTGACGCGTCTTGGTCATCGGTATATGCTTGAGCCTCATCGATGATAACCACATCAAACGTACCGCCTCGTCCCATATCCGAGTTATTGCCTCGTGTTCTAAACTCGATGTGCGCTCCGTTTATGAGGTCTAATACCATCTGACCAGCACTAACCGTATAATGGTCAACGAGTGCGTTTAGTTCGGGGAACTCCGCGTACATATCGTTACGGCTAACTCCGAACTTTTTACGTGTTCGGTCAAACGCTATTTTTGCGGTTTGGAACTCTTGCGCGGTATATAGTATGCGTTCTGCTCTACCTACGAGTCCCCAAGTAACTCTCGGGTCCGCTACGCCCGTCTTGCCGTTCTGCCTTGGAACTTCCAGCGTACACAATGAGTTAATGAGTTTACCGTTAGCGTCTACCGCCAACCAATCCTCTAACACCAACTCTTGCCACGGGTGCGGTGGTAGGGCATATGCACGAGCCAACTCGATAGCATACTCGCCCTCGCTCTTTTCGTATTCTGCGCTATATCGGTATGTCGGGTTTTGGTCACCGACCCTACTCATTAGCCGCCTTACTTAATACTTTGAATAAGGCGGTATCTTTTGTTTTACTATCTTGCGCCTCGAGTGCCTTTAATCGGTCGATAGCCTCGAACATACCCGAGACGAGAGGTTTAATGTCTCGTCCGCTATCGGTCATATCCAGCACTTTGGCGTACTTGATGATTGCGGCTCGTACCGCTCCGATCTCGCCGTTCTCTCTGAACGCGTTCTCTACTGACTCGGGAGTCGAGCCTACGGGTTGCTTATACATTGGCATACCGTATACCTCCTTATACCTTGGTTTAGTGTCTCAAGTTAGACTATTATGTTTTATCCACCCATTGTGGATTTGAACTTTTGAAGTGGTGGCGCT